>JAAUYK010027706.1_pt1 | contig 98080 bp, 157 predicted proteins | sample 7278021 | NCBI WGS metagenome assembly JAAUYK01 (sample SAMN14350223, study PRJNA611818) | marine sediment metagenome | isolation source: surface marine sediment (1.8m) | place: French Polynesia: Moorea | collected 2018-08
GACTAATACTCCGGTTAGCATTTTAACAAAAGGTACCGACCAACCTAAGTTAAGACCAACAACTATTAATAAAGCTCCTAAAAATCCACCGATGAAAAGTACAGCCACCATAAGCATGACGGCTAATACCCATCTTTCAGTTATATCTAATTCTTTTCGTACTTCCGCTTCGCCAGCTCTAAAACTTTGTCTTAAAGTTAAAGCTATTTGCCTAGGATCTTTTTGATTCTTTATTTTGTTAGCGGCAATCTTTCCATGCTTTTTAGCTATCTGTGTTACTTTATCCGCGGCAATACCTTTAGATTTTAATTGACTGCTGACTTTCTTTAATCTATTATCAACATCAACTTTACCGTATTTATCAAATGCTGACTTTACTTTTTGAAATAAATCGTCAGTTAATTTAAATTCTGTAAGAAGAGTTTTTTCAATACTCTCTAAATCGTAATCAAATAGCAGTCTTGATTCATCAAAATAAAATCCATATTCAGTTTCCGCTAATGATAACATATTACATGTTCTCCTAGGAGGTAAACCAATGTTTAGAATCTGGCTTATTCTATCAATACTATTATTAATATTAGCATTAATATTTTGGGATGAAATTGTTAAAATTGACCTTAGATGGTGGATATTATAAATTACTTAATATTCAAGAATTTTGTATAGAAATTACACAATAACGCCCAAACCTACACGCCTAGATGGTTCTTAAACCATCAGCCTCACTAACAACCCGCTAGGGAAGAGGTAACAAAACGACATGTGTAGGTGCGTCAATCTGACGCCACACGTAGTGACAATTGTGTCACCTACGTGTGCTGAGTACGATCCTCGTACTCGGAGCTACCGTCTCACGGGCGAAGCTGTAATCGTCCGCGAGATTCCGTCAACGACGGGCGCCGTTCCACGGTGCTCGGTCGCAGAGGCTGATGCCGAGGCGATTGAGGATATTCCGACCGTAAGGTTGGAGTACGGAGAGGTTGAAAACCTCCCCGCCCCCGAAGAAGGGGTGTTCTTCATCGTGTCAGCTATCACAGCCAACGCGGCGAGGCGATCGGGTAGAACCGATTTGCTGACCGTTGCACGGATGGTGCGAGATGCCGACGGTAGGATTGTCGGCTGTCTAGCTCTGGCTAGGCAGTAGCATCAGGTAGTTGCGCCCGCGAGATTCCTAATTCCAATCGAATTGTTCGGTTGGCGCGGACCCTAGTCATGAGGGTGCTGGGCGGTACGGTGATGACCTCGATCACGTGCGAAAGTATCATGACATAAATCGAGGGAAAGAGTTGTCCTTTGTGTCTACGGGCCTAAGGCAACTATAAAAAGCTCTTTACCAGGCATTTATAAAGGCCTGGTAAACGGCCTTTATTTTTATTCTATAATTTGATATAGAAATTATATAAATACTTGAAAGGAGATACTCCCTATAACCCCATTTATCAAAGGAGTACTCTCTATGTTTAGCATTTTAACACAGGTAGTAGTAGGAGCGGCGATCGGTGTTGTAATTGGATCTATTCTTCGTGGTGGGTTCGGTGGACCTGGTGGCGGTCATTGGGGTGAAAAACGCCACAGTGGTCGAACCGCCGAACGTGACGGCATGCACGAAGGACCATGTTCGACAGAAGGTCGTCACGGGCACGATTAACGCTCCGAGAAATTAATGCCCCTACGGGGGCGTTAATTTTTTATCTCAAAAATAACCAAATCATCAATATAAAAATCAAAAAACAAATTACTCCTTCAGATGTCCAGTTCACTTTTTCTTTTGTTTCTGTTGGCCTACTCTTACTCGTCTATCTTCACCTGTACGACGATCTTCAAGTATGCCTCTTTTAATTAAATTAGGTATATTAAATCCGCAACCCACTCCACCTTCTTTTGGATTATTAACCCATCTCATTTGTGCTTCCGGATTAATATAAATACTACATCTATTTGATACAATCTTTTCACAACCTTCACAATGCTCTGTAAGTTGACCTTGGGTAGCATTGGCCATGTTTAATACTCCTTTTGAAACTTAACGAACTGTACAGGTCCCATGTTTTTAAGACTTCCATCTCTCCACATTTTGACCATATGCTGTTCTTTATCATCCATAATTAAAGGGAATATAATAAATCCCCTTTCTGTCAATTGTTTACCTAGTTCTCGAGGAATCTTTTTTAATGCGGCAGAAACTATTATTACATCAAAAGGGGCTTGATCGGGCCATCCGTATTTACCATTACCTAAAAGAGTAGTAATATTCTTAACTCCAATCTTGTTGAAGTTATCATTTGCTTGTCTAAGAATATCAGGTTGTATTTCTATGGTAAATACATGTTTGGCTAATTGGGCCATAATAACAGTTTGCCAACCTGATCCGGTTCCTACTTCGAGAACTTTTTTGTCTTTATTAAGACTTGCTTCTTTAACTACATCGTGTACAATAGATGGAGCCGAAGTAGTTTGTTCTTTATGAATAGGAAGCGGTTTGTCTTCTTCGGCCATACCAGCATATTTTTGACCAAGAAATAATCCACGTGGATTATCTTTCATTGCTTTTAATACTTTATTAGCTAGAGGTATCATATTCACCTCGTAAAAGGAGTATCTATTTGAGCAGTCTTACCCCTACAATTAATCTTATACCATATTCCACCTTTTCGCCAATACAATCTACCATATGGTCGTATTCTATTATTTTGTTTAACAAAATAAGAATATTCACATGTTAGGTATACATCACCTTCAATCTTATTAATATATTCTTCTATTGGACAATCTCTATCTTTTGGATAACCTCGAACTCTTTCATCGTAACGATTCGGATTCTCTTCATAAATATTCCAATGTTCTAGATATCTGAATGTTTCTACTATTCCCATATTCATTAGAACATTGACAGCATTTTGCGACGCAAATAAAACTGAATTTTCCGCTATCCAATTGATATAATAATCAATCCCATACTCTCTTATTTTTCTTTCAATTTCTTCAACGTTACCACCATGTAGAATAGCACAATCATATTCTCTATCTCGTAATATTTTACGCGATTTAACAATATTATCAGAAGTATCAAAATGAAGTAATTGTAACTTACCCAGTGGACTAAATAATTGTTGTAATTTCTTTTCATAAGGGGAAGACCAAGAGTTCCATAAATTAATATGAATTTGATTCTTCCCCTTTCCCATCTTACCAAGTATTCTGATAGCGGTTGCTTCTCTACTAGGTGCGAGAAATACTATTCCACTCAATGTATTCTCCTAAATAATCATTTTAATTTCAATATTATCTACGTCCCAATAAAATAACCAAGGAGCATATCTAACTACATCAATTTTGTTATCCTTAATCTTTTGTAAACCATCATAGTCTGATAGTGTTTCAATACCGTCCGTTATAAGAGTGTCATTATAATCATGTACAGTTACTTCAACACTTTTAATCCAAGGACGATCAGTATGAATTAAATCGACTATCTGACTATTGTAAAACTTAATATCGGGAGATGTATGAGCTTTTTGTAACCAATCGGCAACAAGTATTAGAAACTCATCCCTCTTTTCCGTTAGGTTAATTTTTTGATTAACAACCATTCTTTGATTACAAATAATCTCAATAGATACCTTTAAGGGGAAGATGATGTCATGAGTGTAAGCCTGTACTAGAAAATTTTCGGCAAAGAAAGCAGACATCTTAATAGTATTCAAAAATCTAAACTGTAGATTGTCAGACACCATTCTTTTACCTTTAATATCCGCATCATAGATAAACTGCTTACACTTATCCAAATAATACATATCATCTTCTAAGAAAGCATCCCTATCAATCAAAGGTATATTAAGAATATAGGGATCAATATAATCAATAACTCCTGGTGTAACATAAACAATATGATCAAAATTCAATAAAACTAATTCGTCACTAATATCGTATACCTGACTTACACTATTACTTATACCAGAAAATACTCTCTGGCCCGATTGAAAAGCATTGATCGAGATACGGAAGGATTCCCATAAAATACCACTCTCGACAGAATACTCATACTGAAAAGTAGTATTGTCTAAAAGAGTCATATTTTCATTATAAACACTTAGTTCGTTAATTGATAACGTAAATTCATAAGCGGAAATATCTTGATTAGATTTTAACCTAATATATGATTTCTTATTTAAGTAATCATACTCAATAAAGAAATACAAAGTAGGTATATCGAAATTAGTAATATAAGACGTTGACTCAGAAAAGTAGACAGAAAATGCATCATAAAGCAAAAACCCATCATACCAATTCATAAAAGAATTATACTTATAAAGAAAAGGACTTAACATCACCTTATCTTCAATTTTAAATATAGGGAAATATACTAATTCACTAGATAAGGGATAAGTTACTTCTTTAAACAGTTGACCAGTATCTTTAATTGTCGTTTCAACTGTTTCTATGAAATGAGTATAAGTAGCATCTGAATCTTTTTTACGATAGACTATGTATTTTTGTGCATTAGCAACATCTGGCCATGAAAGCTCAACAGAAGGGCTAGCTACATAAAAATGATCACTAGCATTAGCTTGTCCATGAGTAGTACTAAACCTAACGGAATATTCGGAGCCATCATATATCTTTTCAACTATTTGTAAACGGTCATCAGATGTATTCAAATTAGAATAAATCCAATCACCAACTTCAACAGCATTATAGGCACCTTCTGTACAAGCACCTATATCAGAATCTAAAACTAGACCCATATATTCTGTTACTAAAGCCCAAGTACCAGTTAAATCTACTAACTTACTTGTTCCTTCTACTCCATTATTAAAGTTGTCACTAGGAACAACAAGATATTGATATTGCTCGGGCTCAATACTACCGTCTTGTTCAATTACTTCAGTAATATCAGTGTCATTAACAACTGCATCCGGTTCAATAATTCTAAAAGTTAAGTTCTCAGTATGAACAACAGCTTGATATTTATTTCTAAAGGATCTACAAAGATAGAATATATTGTCCTGAACATTAGACTTCTTAAATAGGAAACGAAAGTCACTCATATATTTAGAAGCTATATTAATGAAATCAGTTTCATCAACAAGCATATCATAGCTTTGTATATGAGCAATAACATCATTTCTTAAGTCATCACCACTAAGAGGATCAACACCGTCAGCAGAATAATTAAAATCTACTTTTGTCAACTTACCAGCAGAAATAGAATAAGATGAATTAGTACCATCTTGAAGATAATTTAGAACTGTTATGTTTCCGTCTGGTCCTATTAATCCACTCTTAGTAATGTTACCTTTTGATCCTCTAGTAATCTTGACTTGAACTCTTACATCGGAAGAAGGAACATAAGCTCCACGAACACCCGAACCAAATTCAATAACAAACTTCTGTGAAGTAAGTTTTCTTAAGAAGACTGTTTTAGAAAATGATTCCTCAAAATACTTAACATAATTCACATTATACTGTTCATATAAAGCTGTACCTTTAGGTCTAATCTCGACTTTAATATCGGCAATATGTCCTTCATCTATTTCTATGATGTAAGGATAGTATGAGCCAAAGTCATAATTAGGCAAAGAGACGTCAAACTGTTCCGTTGTAAATTGTTCGAAGTTTTGAAAGGGCGCTCTAATTTCAGAAGTAGCAAAAGGAATTTGTTGTACTTGACCCGCTTCGGATGTAATAGTTACAAAGTATTGGTCATCTAATTCAACAAACTTGTATTTAGAAGAAGAAATAAAAGGATAACCTTCAATTTTAAAAATAATATCCTCAATATCACTACCTAAAGTAACTTCTCTTCTAACAACATTAGATTGCTTCTTAGGTAAAGAAGCAAAATCAAATACTATAACACCATCCGCTGTTGCCGGTGTAGCAAAAGTCGGAAGGTAACCGTAAGTTGCGGCATGAAAATAAAGATTCTCTGTATCTTGTGCTGTCGCTATAAAGGATTCCTTGAACAGTGAATCATAGTACTGTTTAGCGTCGTAACTTGTATGGCCTAAAAGATTTAATAGAAAACCTATAAACCCTAATTTATTAATTTGGATATCATAAAGAGCTAATTCATCTTTTAGGTTAGTTCCGTAATAATCTATAAATTCTTGAGGCGTACGGAAATTAACGACTGTCTCGTCAGCCATAATCGACTCCTATTAAGCTACAAACGAAGTTTTCGGTTTTTGATATAATGCTAACAGTGGATTTTGATTTCCACCTGATGTTGAAAATCTACCAGCTATGTTTTTTAAAAACTCTTCTTTGATCCAACTATCAAATCCTTCAGTAACAACTTGTCCACGATACGCAGCACAAAGATAATTAAAAGGTAAAGTCGTTAACTCATTAGAAGTTCGTTGACCTATTAATTCCTTAGAAGGTAAAGATTGGGGAAATACACCAACACATTTACCAATGTAAGAAACAGTTTGCATATCTGGTTTGAACTTAACAATATAAAAAGATCCAGCATAATCGATAGCGGCAAAATTTCTTTCGTTAGTTTGTGATGCTTGTATAAACTCATCACTTGGCCTAATTTTACCCTCTATAATTTCCCAAATATAATGTACCCATATTTGATGAAATTTATAGATTGCTAAGTCCATGTTATCGATATATGTAACAGCCACTTGTTCTGACGTTGTTATCTCAGTTGCGTAAGGTATCGCACCACTTCTACTAGAGATTTTATCAGTATTCACTTGCTCTTGTGGTGGAGTAAAATCTATTGCAGCAAAAGTCATAAAATCACTTATAACTTTTAACTTTTTATCAGTTGACTTATCATGTTGAGCAACAAGGTGTCCAGGTTTATAAATATCGTGTTGGTCTTCTTTTAATCCGCTTAATGCGGGAGGTACAAAGAATATAAGAGTATAACCATTAATATCTGGATTATAGTCTCTCATCATATTATTCGATAAGTAGGCCACAACGCTACTACTAATATCTTTGACCGTTTCCTTTAGAAAACTAGAAATATCTAATTCCATTATTAACTCCATAACCAACAGGGCCTAACGCCGTGAAGGCGCCAGACCCTGTGAGTTTTACATTCCAGAGATTTGTCTCCGACAAATCGCTCGACGTATGTTAAATATGATACCGTAAATCAACACTTTCCGAATTTGTATCTTCTGTACATCACTATACGTCATGAATGCTTTAGATAGCGGTTTACCATCACTATCTTTTAGATCATTAGTGAAAATCTTCTTTAACAGAATATCACTAAGCTGTTGGATCTTTCTAGTGTCAGGATTATTCTTACTAGAGATAATAGTCTTTTTTACAATACCATAATACTCGTTCTTACATACGTCGATTTTATCCGATACATTAGTTCTAGAAAGAATAACACTAATAAGATCCTGTAATATGTTATGATATTGATGATTATGCATTGCTTTGAGAATACCCTCAATAGTAGTCATTTTAACTGAGTGTTCTTGTCTTAACCTGGAGATAAGAGTGTGAGGATATTTAGGATTCGGATTCATAGTAATGTAATCAGCAACATCATTAGTCATTTCATCCCGAATATGTACTGTTGAAAACTGATCGAACCCAGGTTCTTCATCTCCAAGACCAGTACTAGGACTACTGGAGATTGACATACCCTGTTCTCTAGCTTTCATATAAAGCGGCAAAAGTCCACCTTGAGCTTCACTTTTACCAGTTACTAAATTCTTTCTGGGATTAAATATGAACAACTGATTAATTCTACTGAACATCTGCTCAAACAAGCGTTTGAGTTTAATAGGTTGTCTTTGAATTTCAGGACCGTATTTTTTTGTAAGAGTGGGAATGTAATAGTCATGAAGTAGGCTAATTGGACTATCATATTTCGATACGCTGTGTTTTTTAGTAACCATATGTGTAGTCACGTATCGCATAATCTTTTTATCACAGTATTTAATATAACGAACTTTCCTGCCGTTCCATATCTTCATAAGAACACACATCATTGCGTTTTTATACATGTGTTCTTTTTTCTCTTTTAAACCATAATATACAAGTAAAAGTAAGATTTGATAATAGGGGTCACTGTGCATAGAATTACGCATTGCACCGACACCCCAATCTTTTCTGTACGCTTCAAATATTTCTTTCTTATCAAACCCAATGATGTCATATAATTTCAGTACACCAGTGATGGGTAATGTAAACTTAAAACAATATCCTTCGTCAGAAGACATGGATTGAGTAAATGCAGCATTTACAAATCTTGAAATTTCTTGATATACCTTTTGTTCCACTCCAGCAGACAATGAAAATATCTGCTGGAGTTCATGATACTTCTCTACTATCTTAGACACTAGTATTCCCTCTCACCCGTAAGAAGTTACCAGTTAGATGCAGACTGCAACAATTTTGGCAACACTATGAATCTTTTTCTCAAAAGATTCTACAAGATCAACTAATGCAGACTGGTCGAAAACCTTACCATACGTTTCACTTTCAACAAGATTACTAATACGAGCCCAACATGCGAACGGAAAAGCGATGTTACGGAGGAGATTTTCCAGAACAGTGACTTTGATACCCAATCCAATAGCATCATCATGTTCCGTACCATCTTTAATAAGTTGTCTAATCAGTTCACGGGACTCTTCTAAATACTTATCTTTACGCTGATCAGGAGACAGTTTGTAGAAATGTCTATCCAAGCTGTCGAAAATAGCTTTCGACAATCTTCTCTGGGATTTTTCAATAGATTCGTTAAGAATTTCATGAGTAATCCCAGCACCAAAAATTTCAGGTTTGATGTTAACAAACTCATAAATCTTTCTGATGTTAGTAAACAGACTAGTAAGTACCTGCTCTACACCTTCATGAAGTTCATTGTCCAACTTTTGAAGAAGTTGATCGTAGTACATCATGTCTACACGAATTTTGGATTCAAAAGCTAATGAATCATAGGGGTCGAACATGTGGCGACCCATATCTTTTTGCTTAGCAATCTCTCGAGCTTCGGTAAGAACATCAACTTTCTCAGATTTAGATTCCTGAATTTTTTCCAATGCCTGACGAGAAGCCTTCATAATCTCGAGGCTGGTTTCATCAGTGGATAACATAATGGTTCCTCCTAGTTAATAGTTAGACGGACTGTCTAATGCTTTTGATTGTACATTTCTCACGAATGTTTCAAAAGTTCGAGAGTTAGACTTGTTCACTTGTGAGGTGTACATCAATTTGTAATAAATTTCCTCTCTCTTTGCATCAACAACAATTAAATTGGGTACATCAATTTTCTTTGAAATAAATTTGACTATACCTTTAACATAGTTCTCTGTTAGGTTAGTCGATTGAACTTGATTTCTGGATACTAAATTCTTCCACGTTTTCGCAACAATTGCAGAATGTAACATCATTACTACCTCGATAGGTAGAACTAATGTGTAGTTCGGTAAATCCAAAACATCATTCTTAACAGTCTCTATTTCGACATCTAAATACTTAACATACTGACAAATTGCATCAACAACTGATGCATAATACATCGTTAAGATAATGGTTGTTAAATAACTTTTCCCCTGATTCATATAAACAATAGTCTTTTTACCATCTGGATCATTTTGTTGCGTTAATATACCATTCCTATTAAGCGCAATATTGTCAAATGAACGATCAGGAAATCTAGTAGTTTCTTTTTGATAAGCCATTATCATTTCATCAACAATGTCATCTACTGCTAGATCGACTTTTTGAAAGAATGCATTTGAATTAGCAAGTACACTTCTAAGCTGATGTTTTAATTTCTCAATAGTTGCGGAAAACTGTGAAGCTGTGGTTTCTAAAACTTCGAGAAAGTCGGTTAACTGCTCAGGTGTATGTGTGGGTGATCCCACTCTAGCACCGGCAAGATTATTTGTTGCAGTTTCAATCATGTTCGTTGTTTGTTCTAGCCCTGTTGAACAAAGCATCGACATTACTCTAGCCCGAGAGGTGTCAACTCCTTCCGATGAAAAAGTATTAGCAATTAAAGTTTCAAGCTCATCATTCAGATCCGAAACTTCGTCCTTCAATTTCTGGTCTAAATACTTATTCTTAACCTCCAAATATTCTATGTTACTTCCAAAAGGATATATGGTGTTAAAGAAAGAGTGAATTGCTATATTAGCATTGTATCCAACTAATTCTAAAAAGTTTTGCTGCATTTGAAAGAATAATGCTTCACCTTGACTACTAATCCTTTTAACTGCTGTTGACATCTGTCCAGGATTTTTATCTAATCCAAATTGAGTTCGAAGAAGATCATCATCAAGCATAAATTTAAAAAATAGTTTAGCTTGACTTAAATCATCCTGTACTACTTTTAAGATATCAAAACTAGGATCAGACTTAAAAGGTAAATTTGGATCATAATCAGGTTCAAATTTATCGGATGCTCTAATACTAGGTTGACGTGAGGGTATTGCTGGTACAACCTCACCTTTTACAAATCTACCAAATCTACCAGCAGCACCACCTACACGGGTCCGACCAAGTTGAGTTCCGATATATCTACCAGTATCTCTAGCTAAACCCGCCATACCGGTTCCCATTTGTTTAACCCAAGAACCTAATTTAGGATGATCGTCACTAATCCAATCAGTAACTCTATCAAATACAGGCTTTTTCTCATTTACTGCTAAATTGTTAAATAAGGTCCAAGCCTCCTCTTGTTTGGTATTCTGAATTACGTTAAATACTTGCTGCACATTCGCCCAATTATTTAGGGGTTTTTTGAGAGCAATAGATGCAGCTAATACAAAAGCTAAAGTTAAAGTATTAATACCGTAACCCTTTGTACCAACAATAACAGGAACGTCAATCATATTATCTAAAGTAATTATTTCGACGTATGGATTAAGCTGATTTAATCTTGGATCGGAAGAAATAAGTTTGCGAATTAAAGCTGTCTTTTCTTTTATTTTTTGTTGTAATTCATACTTATTTCTTTCTCTTCCAATTTGACTTGCAGCTTGTTGAGCCCAATCTGCACCCATACCACCACCGCCACCGCGGCCAGCTATTGTACGTCCTATCAAGGAGTACACATCGTTTCTTTCACCATTCTCACCTTCTAAAGAATGATCTCTAGATGCTAAAGAAACCATGTGTAAAGCGTTACTAACAAATATTTCTTTTAACATAGATACAGATATAAATTGTCTCAATAATGACCCATATTTGCCTTGTAACTTTGAGTCGAAAAGCATAGGGTATATAAAGACAAGTTTAAAATGCTGATCTGTGATCACATCCTTTTGTCTTAATCCCCTTGTTGCTCTTGAATATAACTGAGCTCCTTTTAGATTCATGCTTAACCTCGCATATTAGCTCTATAGATGTTTTACCATTGTTTTTTCGGCGACTTTAAACCCATGCTTACTATACAATCTTTCAGCATTAGGATTATTAGCCCAAATCATTAGCTCGGCTTTTTTATGACCATATTTTCTAGCAACTTCAAAACATTTTTCCAATAAAGCTGTACCAATGCCCTCGCGTCTATTTTTTGGATTAACTATAAACCCTCTTAGAAAAGCTGCGCCATCATATCCATCTAATATATGTACCATTCCAATTGGAGTACCATTACGCAGATAAACTAATGTTGTACTACTTGTGATTTCTTTCTTAAAATTAGCAGGAGATATTGTTACTGGACTATAATAGTCTTTCGATGCTTTATTAGATTCCATTGTTGATAGTTTATATAATTTGTACAATTCAGACTTAAAAGGATTAATTTGATCGAATCTTTTAATTGATACAATCTCATCACCTTTTGGAAGTCTTAAAGCAGCTTCCATTATAGAATATATACTTAGCATAATATCCTCAACATTTTAAATCAGCATAGATAATATTAAACTTATTCTTTAAGTTAGGATATTTTTTCTTATGATCATTCTTCATTTTTTCGATCATATTACAAACACGTTCTTTATCAGATGGATGTGTTGGTAAGAGAATAAAGCTTTTTATATGATTCCATATATTATCCAACCAAGAAATCTTTTTTCTATAAGCTTTTCTCTTTTTCTCTAATTTATAATGAGCTAATGCAATCTCTTCCGCATAACCATATTTTGCAGCATATCCATCTGCATTTAGTTCACGAGCATGATCATTATAAGTTAAAGTCCTAGATAAAGCAAAGGATGCTAATAGGAGAGGTAAGAAAGCTGGATTGGTCAAAGAAGCAACACCCATAGCTAATCCTGTACCCCTAAGGATATTACGACTGTATTGAAACAGTTTTCGACCTAAAAGAAGTGAATAGTTAGCTGTGTGTTGATACAAATGTCCTAGTTCATGTAAGACAATAGCAGTTGCTTCTCTATTGGAAACTTCTTCTAATAGAACCTTACCGAAAACTATAACAGCGTAGGAAATATACTTTGGTGTTTCTTCTGCATGCATACTATTCTTTGTTTTCTCTATTTTACCGAACAAATCAGGAAGATTGTCTTTGTACTTAGGGAAAACATATGCATTATATAGGCCTTTTTCGAGAACAAAATAAACCTTTTTAATCCCCGTAAATTCTTGTGTTCTTTTCTCCAATTGTCTCCAAAGAGATTTATCTGTTGGATTGGCTTTTATTTCACGAAAAAGTTCGTCTATTTGTTTAAGTATAGGGGATCTCTTAGAAGAGACTTCGTAAAGAACTTGTGGGGTATAAATGTCATTAAGTTCTTCTTGACTCATTAATTGACCCATTTTGAACTCCACATTTTAAATACTATTTCTTTATATAGTTAGAAACGTATATACCAAAAAATATAAAATGTCAAGATAATTTTTATCTTCTCTTAACAGGAATATCACACACGCTGTAATACCTACAGAAAAAACATTTGGATTTTACTATATATTCATCATCTGCCGCCGGTAATTTACGGGCTTCAAAATGTGAGTTAATCGATTCAATTTTACCTTTAATAAAATTCATAAAAGGAGCTTGATCAAAAGCATTAGTATCAACTACTAAAGATGTCATAAAGAAAAATGGATTGTTCTTAGACTTTAATTGTTTCTTAATTTTTGCGATTAACATTAAAGCTTCAGAAACATCTTCTACATCACTAGCTGTGATATCATGTGCTAAGTATATAAATTGAATTGTATCTATCTTATATTCATCTAATGCTGGTTTATTCGATCTTACTTTAATAGTAGGATCTTTTGCTTCGGCAAGATGGTTTTCGAGAACATGTTTGTAAACCATCGATTGCATAAAGTCATCTCTGCGAGGTTTCTGATTACGAATAATTCTTTGATAATCAGAATATGTGCAGCTCTTGATTTCAACAAGAACATTATATCCAATTAAATTATCCAATCTAACACTTAACCTAATAGACGGAATTTTTAAAGATACTTCAGCTTCAGTAAATTGATCAGATTGGAGTTGGACAAAATCGTGACAAGCCTTACCTAATTGAGCCCTAAACACAATAGGTAACCATTTGTCTGCAAAAGAAGGAACAGGAGTCTTGAGAAGTTTGTAAACAATCTGTCTACTACAGTTTACTGCAATATCATAAGCATTCATGTTTACTGCGTTATCTGCATGACCTTTGTTCTTATAATGCGACTTATCATATACTTCTTGAGCAAAAACATTTAAATCAAATGGAACACCACGAACTACTTCAATTTTATTTTCCTCAACTTCAATCTTTTGTCCTGTATCGCCAGCAAGAGTAGCGCTAATATTATTAGAATCTTGTATAGCGTCAAGTACCCCATTAAACTCACTCAAATTATTCGCCTCCATCGACTGTTTATTAAACATAAAGATTATTTAGTTAAATATTTCTATATACACTTAGAATATAAAATGGAATGGGGAGGCGTTTACCTCCCCTTCCATCCAGTCGATGTACAACTAACCAGCTTTTCTCTGCGAACGCATTTTCTTGGCGAGACCAACGGCACCAAGACCAGCAGCCAGAGCGGGGGCACCAATAACAGCAGCACCGGTACGCTGAGTGCGGGTCAAACCAGCTTTTTTATCGACACCCAGAACAGAGTCGTCACCACCTTTCATAGTACCTTTTTTGGTCAGATACTCACCAGCTCCCGCCATTTTTCCTGCTGCCCACTGACCGGCAGCAGACAGTTTATCTTTGACAGCTTTGACGACGGGGTTTTCCTCGTCAGCTTCTTCAGTCATCAACGATAAACCAGCGAGACGATGAATCTCCAGCAGGTTTCCACGGAAATCCCCACCACGAGATTTAGCTTCATCGATGAGAACCTTTTTATCATCTGATTCCATAAAGATCCATTCGATGATGGTATCTTCGTTGACTTCGATAGTCATTTCTTCTTCACCACCAAGTTTGGCTTTCAGTTGTTCAAAACCCATAACAATTTCTCCTTTAAATAATGGATGGTTGGTAAATCACTTCTTTTTTGTTCTCATTGCAGCTTTGCGTGCAGCTTGACGACCGCGTGGCCCATAAATACGCATTAGTTTTGCTTTGTATTTCTTCCACAAAGTCTTAAACTTCTTTAATTTCTTGTAATCAGCAGAACCTGCTTCTTTTGCCAACGCAACCGCCATAGCTCCACTTAAACGGTCCAATTTGTCCTGACGTGTTTCACGTCGTATGGACGTTTTAAGAGCCATAGTCTACTCCTATCAATTAAACTGTTTCATATTCTTTACGCGATCTATCTCCTTTCGACTAGATAACACTTTGTTCTTCAAATCTTTAAGAGCTTTTTGCTTTTCATGACCAGCTTTGCCGTAAACGAAATCTAAAAGATCTGTAAAAGAATCCATAGCTTTCTTCATGTCATCAAAATAAGTCTGACATAAAGACGAGATTTGTAAACCAGAAACAACAGTTAATATGTCGTCTGGTCTTGCATCCATAACGGATCTCCAATCTCCAGATCTTTTAAGACAAACGAAATAGCTTTTAGCAAGTAAAGCTATACTTTCAATTGAATACTGAACATAACAGTTTTTAAGACAAACACCCTGTCTATGAGATTCTGCAGTTGAAACATTGGGCGGTTTTGATCCTACAGAAAAGTATGTCCAAGCACTTAAATTTTTCTCGTCAATACCGCAAGCTACATAACACTTTCTTGCGTTTTGTTGAACAATAGCATATCGGAATTTCCAATAGCGTCCATGTTTGCTAAGAAAGTTACCGACGTATTCGAAAACCTTACCAATATTTTTACCTGTAGCAAAAATAGCTTTATTAAGTCTATTCTGATAAAGAAAAGTAAGAAGAGCAGTTATACCACCAATCGCTAGGTAACCCGTACCAAACTCTTGAATAACTTCTTCCTCTTCCAAATATTGATAAGTCAAATATGTTTCAAGTATTTTTTGTTGTTGTATTCGACCGGTATCATACAAATGGTCATATAGTTCAATGTCGGTTTGTCTTAGCTCTTTAACCAATTCATACAAATCTTCTTTAAGTTCTTCCGCATTAAACCTACTATAAAGACTATGCTTTATAATAAACGCTTCAGAAACTTCTCCTAAGAATCTCACATCCATAGGCTTAACTCCTAAAGGTTAATCGGTAAGAATTGGGCAAAGCAGATTAGTCTCCTACAAACGACACACCATACCATCTTGGATTAACCCCATTAATCCAACAAAGGAGACTGGTGGCTGACCAAACCACCAAATACTAATGACTAATCTGCTCGCCCAAACTGTTAGGACTGTGGTTGTACTTCTTCGAAAACTGATCGGTAATCTTTACCGTTTGGTTCTGAGTCCCCACCTTGCAAGAAATAATCTTCACCTACTTGTTGTACATCAGTCTCAGGTTTAATAGGCTTTTCTTGCATACCAACCATGCTTTCCAGTTCCTCTTGATTAATTTCCAAAGGCGGTGCAACTTGTCCATCATCTACTGGAATTGGACTAGCGTCAGCGGCATTTTCAAGGATATTTTGAACTTCAGGATCAACAACACAAGCTTCTTTTTGCTCATCAAATTGACCCATTTCGCACTTAAATATACCTTGAGTAATACGATTATAAACACTTACTTGTACAGCATAATCAAACCACTGTTTAAATTCCGAATCCTCAACATATTTCGTTTTAGCATCTTTACGATAAAACGAATCACTTTCCCACTGTTTCTTTCCATCGTCGTCTTTCACAACCAACTTAACACGAGAACCAGTTTTCTTCATCATAAAGAATGATGCAGGAGTACTGTTCTTGTAAATCTTTCTCTCGCTTGGTGTTGGTTCCATAAGAAAGTAAAATTCAGACCAGAATTTATCTAAACCTGTCTTCTTATCGAACACACAGGTTACAGCATGTTGACTCGGGGCTAGTTTATTTTTCTCCGTAAAGACATCCATAAACCAACCATCAATCCCCATTCCATCAGCGGGGGTAATAGCTTTCTTTTTGCTCAAGAAAACCCACTGTTGGGTCTTATGCTGCAAAGCATAAATGTTACTTGCTGCTTTATAGTCCTTAAATGTACCGACTGATTTCTCTTGCTGGACATAAGGACCTTCTACTTTAAGATTAGCTCTAATTTGATCAATAATAACAAAAGAGCATCTGTTGAACTTTAACAAAGGCATGTATTTATCTAAAAGAAAACTTACTTGTCGAGCTTTATGACCAATAATACTATTAGGATTCTCAGCTTCGGCCGTTTTTGCTGCGGGAGTAGAAGCTAAACTATCCCAAACAAAAAGTACATAAAACTCTTGATTTAACTTTTCTTCAAAAGCACGCTTAATAGCAATAAGTTTTTCGATCAAATCAAATGTTTGATCCACATTCATTACAACAGGTTCATACTTAAAACGACGTTGATCTAATCCAAATGTTTCAATACGACTAATTCTAAAATCATTCGACTTATTGTTACCTGAACCCTCGACATCCAAGTAAACACAAATCGAATTAGGGTATATCATCTGAAACGATTTACTAAACTGAAATGCGAGTGTTGATTTACCAGTTTCTGGTGTACTACTCAACATAATAGGATCAGATGAGATAATTCCTCCACCTAATAACGCATCCAAATGTTGAATACCAAATGGAGTGATAATGGGATCGGGAGCCATCAAATGACCATAGTCTCGCAAAATTACCGCTTCAAATGCTTCACCTAATTTCAATGTTAAATCTTCGGACCCCTTTTCCATAGAATCGAAGTCCATCGGTCCAGTTGCGTCTGTCTTTTTTCTGGGCATTACTTTTTCGCCTCCTGCAATTAATTAAGCACTCGTTACCGCACCTCTAACTTTATCAACAACTTTTCTAAGAGGACCTGGTTCAGATCCAGTAAATTCATCTGCATGTGGAGTTTGTTTACCTTTGTATGTACCTTGTCCAAATTCACCAGCACGACGTGGAGGAACACTTTCAGCTCGTTTGGTTCTTAACTTCATATCCTCATGACCTTTAGTACTTACAGCTGCAGTTCTTCTTCTTGCATCCGCAGCATCAGATTGTGCTCTAGATGCTTTTGCATCTTCTGATGGGGAAGCCTTACGATCATATCCACCAGTGTCATCTGGACCTTTAGGACCTGTAGAACCAGCTAAAGAAGCTGGACTCATGTACTTTCTTAAACCGTAAGCTCCAGCACCTGCACCAGCTGCTGCACCGGCCAAAGTAAGATTTCTTTTATTCCGGTCTGTTAACTGTTCCATAATTGAAATCATCTTACTGTCCTTTTCTAATTTTTATTCTAACTAGAATAGTTTATTTACCTCATTTCCTTTTACGTCTAATAATGACCGGTTCATCATCTTCCGGTTTAACAACAATAGCTTCTTTCTTTCCAGCTTCATCTTTCTTTTTAACAGATACTACTTGTCCATCATCTTCCTCGGGTGGGAAAGATTTTTTGCTGACAGATTTTACTTCTACTGCTTTCATCGCCTCTTCGTAAATATACGCTATTGAAATCATTTTAAGTTATTCCCGCTTGCTGTCTTTGAAATGGAGTAAGATTTTTCTTACTTCTTCTTTGTGACAACTGGTCATCTCGCATAAACTCAGCTTCATTTTCCTGCTGTTTTTGTTTTGCAAGAATTAAACCAGGAGGTGGTTTTGTAATTCTTAATTCGGCAGTTTGATAACCTTTACCACCTGTTTGTGCGGCAGTACCAACCATCCATGGTTTATATACAGATTCAAATAAACGATACAATGAAATCATAATAAAACTCCATTAGAGTTTGTAATCTGCACTCTCTTTACTTAATTCTACATTAACATCTTCGGTAATGGGGATTCTTGAGTCGCATTCTTTTTTGTCACTCATTATTTTAACGAAATCATTAAAAACCCCAAAGAAATCACCATCCCCCATCTTTTCTAACTTCTCATCAATTCGTCTAATATCAACAGATATTAGGTGATGCATCTTATACATATTATCAGATAAGAGCTTGTGATATCTTTGTTTTGTATCTTCATACTCTCGATAAATACTATATAATTTAGTAAGTGTATCAATGTTCTTACCCATTGCTCCACGAATAGCACGAATCTTATCTTTGTTCTCCATTCCTTGTTGGAGAAGTCCATTTAAATATGTAACATTTTGATCAATTTGCGCAATGTAGTTTTGAATTTCTTGCTGCCTTACTTCAATTACACCGATTTGTTTTAAAATGTCTTTTTTCTCATTTGAGAAATCGGTCTCAATATAATCATAAGTGTCTGTTATTTCGCCTTCAGGGTTCACTACATCATTTGCCACATCACTCCTCCATGCTTTCCGTCAGACAAATATTGATAAACTTTCTTAACTGTTGTATAAAGGTTATTTGTTCGATCTTAACATTGTCTAGTGTAAATAGATTAATGTATTCGCCAGATAAAATTGTTTGTGTAAAGTTTTCGGCAACTTTATCCAATATGACAAATATATAATCCTCACTGAACATATTCTTAAATGGTTGTATTAATTCTTCCAATACTGCCTGTTTAACTGTCCTTGGTTTAATCATCATTTCATTATAAGGACGACAGTTTGGATTAATTATATGTACACATTTAAGAAGCTTATATATCGTTGGAAGTTTCTTTATCTGTTCAAGAACCCCATTCTTTGATATGTCGTCATTGAAGAACTTTATTAATTTATATTCATTGTTATTTAAAACAAATGAATCACGATGACTACTAAAATAGACATCTTGAAACTCGTTATTAATTATAACATTCTTAAAAATCTTATAATTATAACTTAATTGAGTCATTGTCGGAGAAAATTCATAGAATCGTCTAGTTTGTAAATCAAATAATACATCTCTATAAAGACCGATTCTAACAGGCATACTTATTAGATTCTCTAAACACTGTTCTATTTCCCAAACTGATTCATAAACAGTGTTCACTCTTTTCTCTTTGCGAAAATAATAACTAAATACACTACGAAAACTTGTCTTATAAAACTTAGTTATATCATTTAACTCTAACGGATTAAACTTCTTCATTCCATTACCAAGAAACTCATAAAGCACATCATTTTTAATTACATCTTGATCTAAATAAAACGTATTAATATGAGAATAAATTATTCCATAAGCCTTACGGCAAATTTCTGCATAGATGCTTTTTATGGTTGTTTGCAAAAATCTATGCGCATGATTAAGTATGCGCACTAACATATAGACGATATTTGGATAGAGAACTCTAGATCGACATTCTTGATAAGTAAAATTAAGAAATTCATCATTGTAACGATATAAAGAATTAATAGTCTGCTGTAAGACAAACAGTTCTTGGACCGTTTGTGAACGGTCTGAAATCAACTGAACATGAGTTTTCTTTAATCGTTCTACATATTTCTTCAATGTTCTTGATTTCAAACAGTTAATGGGCATTGTTGAATCAGCAGATTTCAAGTTCTTCAATTCATTGTGTAGACATGTAAATAGTATTTTGTAGGATATTTCTAGTGTTATATCATTGGTATAATTAAATTCTTCATGATCAAGATTCTCCGCTATGGCTACCTGTCCCATTTAGTTAACTTTCTCCTAGATAGTTATTATTCCCCAATTTTGTATAAAATTTCTATATACAGAAAGAACAAAATTAGGATCCAAAGGAAAAAGTATAGGTGACATGTCTTAGTTTTATAAGTTATCTCGTGTTAAACTTTATTAACATGTCCATGTTAAATTTTTTACCTATATTCAAAGGAAAAGTCCTTTGAAAAAGCCCTTTAGGAATCCTATAGGTTCTATAAAACGGTGTCATACAAGTTCTAGCCATCTTCTCATACATTCTCTTAGTATATATATCAATGTTTGTATCACCAATAATACAAACATGTATAGCCTCAGATATATCAAATATATTATCCTTAAGAAATGCATCTGTTACCATATCCCATGTTTTCTTCCGCTCTGTAAACTTCAAAACTTCTCTGTTATAGAGAGGAAATTTTGTATCTATAGGACGGGTATTAAATACATAATATCTATTACCTACCATTTCGACTACATAGTGCCAAGGGAGAAAGTCAGATGCAAACGTACCATAGTTCTCTCTAGCTCTTTGATAGACTTCCTTAAGATCCATTTTAGATGTGTCAAGACGAGGCCTAGGTCGAATCGGCAGAAATGGATTATTATAAGTATCTTGTATTAGTATTCCTTGAGGCTTAGTTCGGAATTTATTTGAGACACTAGCGGCATCTCTTGTAATCTTAAGTCGTTCTTCCTCTTGCTCAAAAAGCATTTGGTATGTTTCATCTAGACTAATGACCATATTATTACCTTTTCAGGGGAGGGGTCAACCCTCCCCAATCAAGTTAGTTCCCAACGAAAGCGAAGAATTTTTCAATTAAGAAAGCTTTGACTGCATACTCTTTATGACAATCTACTCCGTAAGTGATCATTTCATTTATTAACGAACCTTTATTAGCTTCATAATACTCCGCCATCGCTTTCTTTTGAGCGCCCTCAAGTCTTGCATGTTTACCTCGGGCTTCACAACATAAATCTGATAGTGCTCGGCAGTTCTCAATGATTATGTTAACGTGTTTTTCACATGCTTTCTCTAATTGTGGAGGTACCATTCCAAAAGCACATGGTACAAAAAAGAGAAATAAAAAGACTATCAAGACCAATGACCTCCCCGCCAAAACCATGATCGCCCCCTATCTGTTGCTAAAAATGTGGGTACATCAATATAGTCCTACAAAATCTGTTGTACGCGACCAATCTCACCAGATTTTAATTGTACTTTAATTCCGCGAGTATGTTTCGGTTTGTTTGTTAAAACAACGTCAACTATTCCTCGGGTTAATATACCCGTTCTTTGATCCTTCTTTTGAACGATCATTACCGTCATACCACGCTTAATATTCTTTCTATAATAATAAGGTTGGTCGCCAAGAACCTCAAACAACGGGCCCAAATAAATCATCTTTCCCCTCCTAAATAAATAGGGCAATCGATAAATAACATGGTTTGGAAAAGCCAGTACATCTTTTCCATGGGGAGGAATAAATAAAATAATACAACTTAGATTATGTAACTAACTTAAACAACAAAGTTTATCGATTGCCCATGAACCTACAGTCGCGTTTTAGTAAGCCTCGAAAGAGGAGTGTTCAAATAACGAAAAGCGACATCCGGATTGTTTGGTTGACCCATTATCTTACCATCTTCACCACCTTTCGTGAAGCGGTTATCCTCTACTGCGGCTTGAACCTTATCACCTTTCGGTGAACCTTCTTTTGCGACGTAATCTTGACCCGAACCTGTCAGTTTAATTTCTTTACCAGTTTGAGTCGTTTCCTGTAAATACTTGATAATACTAATCATCTTAATCTCCTTGTTCATCTAAAACGTTTCTAACCTCAATCAATAAAGATCTCATAGTATAAGGCTTTGAAATAAAACTTCTGGCTCCTTGATCAAGAGCATCTCTAATAGGGCCATTAATTGAATATCCACTTGCAACAATAACTTTTACATCTGGATTTATTTCAGTTAACTGACCCAAAACTTCAGCACCACTTATACCAGGCATAATAAGATCAAGTAAAACTAAATCAATATCGTCTTTCTTTTCTTTGTATGTTTCTAATCCACAATAACCGTCTTCACAAAGAATTACTTTATAACCATATTTCTCAAATATAGTTTTCGCTAAATTACGGATAGCTTCTTCATCATCAACAATAAGAATAGTCTCATTACCCTCTTTTATTTCTAGCTCTTCTTGTCTAGTTTGTTCTTCGTCAACATCTGAATCAACAGTCGGTAAATATATCTTAAACTCAGTTCCTAATCCCTCTTCACTATAACAAGAAATATGACCGTGATGATTTTTAACTATACCGTAAACTACAGCTAATCCTAATCCCGTACCTTTACCCATCTCTTTAGTTGTAAAGAATGGGTCAAAAATACGTTCCAAATTGTCTCTATTGATGCCTAAACCAGAATCCGAAACAACAGTAACAACATGAGTACCTTCAATAAGATCTGGATGAGAGGAACAGAAAAACTCATCACAATCAATCATAGTCGTTTTAATTGTTATCTTACCACCTTCCGGCATAGCATCTTTTGCGTTAAGAACAAGATTAGTTATAATCTGTTCTATTTGCGGAGCATCAGCTAAAACCTTATCAATTGATCCATCTAGTTCCAAAACAATATTAGTTTGAACTGGCCCAACGGCAACTCTGTCCAAAAGTTTATGAGCTTTAGAAATAACCTCGTTAATGTTGGTTGGTACAAGGTTACTCTCAACTTTCCTACTAAATGTAAGAAGACTGCGAACTAAAGATGATCCACGATCAACTGCTTCATTTATTATCTCACATTTCCTGGAAAGAGTCTCATTATCAGATTCCGCGTAAAGTAACTGTGCATGCCCACCAATAATTTGAAGTATATTGTTGAAGTCATGAGCAATACCACCAGCTAAAGTACCAACAGCTTCCATCTTTACTGCACGTCTTAACTGTTGCTCTTTTTCAGTTAATTTTCTTTGGGTCTTTTTCCAATTTGTTATATCTCTTGATACAACAATTAAATGCTCCTCTTCTTCAATATACATTATCTTAGCAGACATTAATCCATGTAATACTGTTCCGTCTTTTATCTTAAAAGGTGCTTCAAAGTTAGTTACTTCATTATCTCTTTGAAGCTGATTATAAAATCGATCTCTATCTTCAACATTATTCCAGATTGTAAACTCTGGGAACTTTTGACCAACTATCTCTTCTCGACTGTATCCTGTGATCTTAATAAATCCATCATTAACAGATACATAAGAACCGTCAGAGTTTCTAGAAATAACAATAGCATCAGGACTTGTTTCAAAAGCTAATCTAAATTTCTCTTCGCTTTCGGCAATTCTTCTTTGTGCTTTTTTGGATTCAGTTATATCTAATCCTGTACCTATTATGTACTGTATCTTTTCGTCACCAGGTTGTCTAATAATATTAGTAGACCAGGTTATCCATCTACATTTACCAGTTACATTACTACACCATTGATTCTGAAATGTACCAGGCCAATTAGTAAAGTCACCAGTCTGAAAACAATTCATAACATCATCGTTTTCATCTTTAACCATTACACAATCCCACAGTTTACCACCCTTAATATGTTCAAATCTACAACCTGTAATATCTTCGCAAGCTCTATTAAATCTAATAACTCTACCAAATCCATCGAGAACAAGAATAAGAGCATCTGTTGTACTTAATAGAGACTCAACAAATTCTGTTTGCTCTTTGATAAGTCTTTCCGCATCTTTTCGTTCAGTTATATCTAAAGCGGTGAAAACCATTTCACCTTCATTACCAACTAAACCTGAACTTAAAAGAATATCAATAACATTTCCGCTCTTATTTTTAAATTGTGTCTCAATCCATCCAATACCATACTTTCGAACATCTTTATGCTTTTCTCGACCAACTCTATCGTATTCTTCTTGTGTAGAATACAACATTCTAGCATTTTTATTAACTAATTCATCTGGAGTATAACCAATCATATCAGCAAGATGCTGATTGGTTATTCCAAATATTCTATCTTTAATCAATCCTATACCAATAGGTGCTGCATTAAAGATAGCAGTTAGAGTTTCTTCGCTTCGTTTTAATTCATATTCAGTTATTTTACGATAAAGAGCAATGCCTAAGCTATCAGCTACACCCTCATAATACTTTATCACTTCAGGTGTAAATATATCCTTACGTCTGTCGCTTAGTTGTAATAATCCAATTGTATTAGTACCAAACCGAAGAGGAACTAGACAAGTCGATTTAAATCCAGCAACTTCACAAGTTGACCAAATATGATACCTCTTCTTCTTTTCAATTGGAAGATCCCTAAAAAACCCAACTAAATCATTTAACCAAAATGACCCTTTTTCGGTAAAATGATTAGGTGCTATTTCTATATCGTTTGCTATAACGCATCCACAAAGACAATCTAACATAGGAACACATTTGTGATTTTCACGCTTCTCACATTCATCAAGCTTTTTACAGTCCTCACATTTACTACAAATATTACATTGATTGTCTCTTAATGCGACTAAGCATCTATCCTTTAATTTAAATAATTCTTCTAGCCCTTGTGATTTAAAATAAGGATAATCATCATTATCTGATAAACGAATAGCAACTCCTGACATGTGTAATTCATCTTTGATTAAATCTAAACACTTCTGAACTGTTAAATCTATATCTGCTGTCTTGTTTAATAAATGCAGAATTTCATTAGCAACATTAGCTCTTTTCTCAGCTCTTCTTTTCTCAGTTATATCAACAACGACCGCCACTGTTCCTGAAAGTTTATTATCGTCATCATAAAGATAGTTCCAACTTACTTCAACACATATACTTCTTCCCCGTCGTGTTAATACTTTACCGACCCAAGGCTGAGAAATAGGTTCTACATTTTCTTTAATTAAGGCGAGTAAAGCTTTAACTTCTTTTTTATTTTCGGTATGAACTAAGTCTACTACATGATGATTAATTAGTTCGCCGTTTTTATAACCTATCATTTCAAAAAAAGTTGCATTCGCAAGAGTAATATAACCTTCTAAATTTAATTCTATTACTCCGTGAGGAACAGTCTGTATTACTTTACCGTATCTTTCTTCATTAGTTCTTAACTTAATAAGACTTCGTCTAATGAGAAAAAAGATAAGTCCGGTCGTTATTAATACAAATATTAATCCTTTAAATGTCTGTATATTTGAATAAAACTTTGGATCACCTAAAGCAATAAGACCTTTATCACTAACAATTATCCAAGTGACACCTAAAAACAAATATATTAAACTAATACGAGCAGGTGCCTTAGAGTGTTTCTCTCTAAAATATAGTATTACAAATACCAAACATAATGCTCCACAGAAACCGTATATCAAAGTAAAATTAATATAAGAATAATCGGTTACATTAGAAAACCAATAATTTAATCTTGAATGATAATAAGAATCTGTGTCTTTTTTCTGGTTCTTCAGATATTCATCAATCGTGTGTAATAACTTAACATTTTTCCCTTGAGCTGTTACAAAGTAAGAATCAAAAGGATTAAAAAATATAGACGTATGTTTAACTTCAAACATATGATGATTAATCATTCCAGCAATATTGTTTATAACGGCAGCATCAGCCTCGTTAGCTTCAACCTTTGCTAGCACATCTAAAGGTTGTTCTACCCAAAGATAATCAACAACTATATTAAACTCTCCGGCCATTTTTTGGAACATTTGAGCATTAAAGTCGCCTTTCATAACAGCAACTCTTTTGCCATTCAAATCATTTATTGTCTTGATGTTACCAAAGACACCTTGATAAACAGTTGTCCAGCTAGTCAGAATAGACACATTACTAAAGTCTAAATATACATCTCTCTCCATAGAGTATGCTACACCAGCATGGAGAGCAATTTCACCTTCTTTGACTTTAGTCATACAATCTTTCCAACCATCACAAGTAACAAACTTGATGTTCCAATGTTCTTCCTCTCCGATTTGTCGCATTATATCAGCGAACAATCCTTTTACTTCACCATTCCTTTTAAATATACCAGGATAGTTATCAAATACGGCAACTGTGACTTCTTTTCCGTCATGGAAACAATATACACTACTTGGAAATAATATAATTAATAGGCTTAATATTAGAGATCGTTTAATCATAGTACCTCTATGTTTCAGTATCTAAAACCTCTTTTATTTGTTTTTTCAATGTCTCCATTTTGACAGGCTTTTGTAGGCATTTAGATACTCCAGCATCTAGAAACTCTTTTGATTTTGACATGTCTAGTCCGGACAATAATATTATCTTTATTCTTGGCTTAAGGTTTAAAAGGTTCATTATATTGTTCATTCCATCTTCGCCAGGAATGGAATAATCTAGTATAACTAAGTCAATTTGTCTCCTCTGAATAAAACCAAGAGAATCACTGACATTATAAAAACATTCGGTTTTGTATCCGAATTTCTCGACCATGAGGCGTAACACCTCTAATATAGGGTCTTCATCATCTATTATAACCACTAATTTTTTAGACAATCTTATCACCTCTTAAAATAACTCATAAATTCTTTCTGATATGTTAGATGCATCAATTAGATCGTCCACTCTAGGAATTTCAGGTACTTCTGGAATAGCAGGCGTCTGTAATTTAAAATCAGGTACACCTGGTAATTCCGGTACACGTGGTTCTGGAAGAGGAATATCAGGAATAGTTGGCGGTGTAATAATCGGCAATGGATTGCTAAATTCTGGTAATGCCGGCAAATCTGGTATTTGCGGGAGTGGATTAAAATCTTTAGCAACTGCAATTTGATCTTTAACATTATCAGTTAAAGATGAAACAGCAGTCATAGTATCCTTAACTCCTCCGGGAAGAGGAACGGCAGTCATAATAGCAGAATCCCAATCTATTTCGCCTGTTATTGATAACCCTACCGATGATAATTGTTCCTCAATTAAAATGTCCGACATTACTCCAGTTTGAACTAATTCGGCCAGTTCCTCATCACAGACATGATTTGGATCAGTTGGACAAGCATAAGTACCTGGACGATCAGATGCATAAATAGTGTACTCTTTTTGTTCAGTTAAACAATATATCCTATACTGATTCATACTTGTTGACACACCTTGAAAATCACCACCTGGGCAATCAGCAAGGCATTGTGTTAACTGTAATAAACTATCTAAACCGGGAATATTGAGTAATCCTTTTAAAGATTCTAATGAATCGTGTAACGCTTTTTCAAGAGGATTTAAAGCCTCCGACAATAAATCCGAAACATTATCCGCTATCCAATTACCAGCTTCGTTCAATATATTACCCATATCCCCTATTGAAACAGGTGAATTTAAATCGTCTGGTAAACCTGGTAAAGATATTCCACTTAGACATTCAACAACTGTAGCTACATCCAGACCTGAACCTTCAACAATCTCTTTGCTTACAATTTTCTCTTTAAGTGAATTGATTCCACTTAACTTATCATCAACAGATCCAGATATAGCATCGAGTTTAGACCCTATATCTAATGTCTCTGAAAAATCTACATCGTCAACTATGTTCTGAATGCTATTCGATATTTGTCTTGAAGCAAAATTTCGACCCATAGAAATCGTATTACTTAATCCTCTTTGGAGATCACTAATTTGTCCTCCAACACCTTTACAAATATCTGATTTTTCGAATTTAACTCCATCTAAACCTATATCCATCATTCAGTCCTTTTAGTGACGTCATCACACTTACGTCCGGCAGATTCTTCTAGATTGTATTCTTCAGTCTCATTAGGACCGAGATCCCGAACTGTTGTCTTAGGCAACGCAATCTTTGCATCTTTAGAAATCTTTGCAGTTGTTTCCGCTGCAGGTACTCCACTATTTAAATTAATCATTGGGGCTCGCATATTTATATTTCCACCGCCCCATATATTCGTTGTTCCATGAACAGATATATCACAATCACCTTTAACTTCTATAGTTAATTTCTTTTTAACTAAAACATCTTTGTTACCACCTACATTTTCAATTTGATCTTTAACAACATTCTTTTCATCATTCTCATGAATGTTAGTTGTTCTTGTTTTCTTAACTATTTGATCCTCGTTTTGGAAAACATTAGTGACTTTATCACCACGAACAATTAGACTGTCATGACCACCAATATTATGTTTTCTAGTTTCTTTGATATACTCGGTTTGATTTCCATCAATCTGTCTGTTTTCATCCAACAATACACGAACTCGTCTATTATCTCGAGTCCAAAGATGTATCCCCGACTCATCTATTCGGTAAACGGTCCTTCTTTCAGGGTTTCCATCCCTGTTATAAACTAAATAGATAGTATTGGGTTCATTTTGAGTCTCTTCATTCACATAAAAGACATTGAATCTTTTAGGAGTTTTGAAGATTATATATTGTTCATCTCGATCTTCTAATGCAGGTTTCTTAGTAACAGTATCTTGTGCTTCTTTATCAGTCTCAATTTCAGCATCAGAAATAATTCTTACAATATAACCTGTATTTATATCGTTATGATAAAATTTAACAATAACTCTTGTTCCGGCATGAAGTGGATAATAAGATCCATATTCACCATCATCGGAAGGAGTAATTCTCCAAGCATGAACTTGGTTTTTACACCATATACCTTTGTCTTCGGCAATATGTTGCATTAATTGCGGCAAATGTACTTTATATCTACCTTGTTGTAGATGATCTAAATCAGGTAGTACTGTACCAATGAATTCTACTTCTGTTAAGGACTGAGTTTCGAATCCTAAAGGCATGATTATTTCCTCGATTCTATTTCATCAAGAATCTCTTTTACTTTCTGGGTGATCTCATCTTTATACCTTAAACCACAAACATACTGTCTGTCTTCTGGTGCCTCACCAATAAATTCGGGGTCAACTTGACACCATACAACTTCAGCTTCAATAGTTTCCGTTATATCAGGTAAAGACAATGTAATAGGTTGCTTAGGACTAATTAATCTATCAACTAGTAAAGTTGCTCCACCTTTACTAATATTCTTTATTCGACAAACTCTTAATGCTGATCCGTCACCTAGAACATAAGTGACATCAATATCGTGGTGATATCTTGGTGCTTTTCGTCTATCGTTGTACATTCACAGGCCTTTTATCCTTTTAGTAGAGGGAGGCCCATTAAAAAATGTGAGCCTCACCTTTTTTACCCACTACGAGGGACAGTTTTGATTGCTCTGGTGTCATTTTCTTTCTTTCTTAAATCTAAACTAGCTTCCTTAGGCCCAACATTACCCTTGATGTCTGCTAGTTTAGCTCCAGTAGAACTTAAACGCCCTCGCACTCTATTCTTTCTTAACTGTTCTAGTTTGCTAATACCAATCAATTTACCTGGAGTAGTAGGCATTTGTATTCCAGAGGTTTTTAGATTAGCAAACATTTCATGTAGACTAATCATCTTCTGTTTTCCTCTTTCTAGTGCGTCGAATAGGGCTTTTAATAAGAGTAGTTATACTATTACCGCTTTTCATATTTCGATCGATAATCTTCTGATAGCCGTCACCTGGGACGGCACCAACAGGGGGTTGTATCGGCGTTGCGCCCCAGGCTTCGGCAAAATAACCACTTAGAGGGATCATTCGTCGACCTCAATAGTCTTCCCTGAAGAAGGATCAGCGTAAGTTTCTTCTTTCTTCTTCTTCGGAATACTTGCTTTTTTCTTCTTAGGTGTCTTTTTTTCTTCTTCCGGTGGTACTAAGACTGGATCTTCAGTCTTTGTTTCTTCTACAACAGGTTCAACTACCGGTTTCGGTGCTTTCTCTTCCAAAGTAATATTCGCTGCTGCTGAAGCCATACCCTGAATCGCTTCCGCAGACATCAAATACTGTATCTTAGGATTAATCACACCACGAGGAATAACAACACACTCATCGTACTCTTTACGATTGATACAACAAACACCAGGAGCTTTTTCACCATCTTTCATTACTTCAACTAACTTATCCGCTCCTTCTTTGGATAGATAAGTTTGTCTAGAAGGAGAGAAAGATCCCTGCGGTATAACTAAACAAGGCCCTTCTTTTTTAGTAACAATACATCTTCCATTTGCATAACTCATCTCAAATCTCCTTAGCTTTTAATATTCCCGCTTAATAGCGGTTACATCATATTCTACTTTACTAACATATTTAGCGGCAATGTTCTCAACATTAGTGTGAAGTTTGTCAGAAACCATCATAGTCTTCGGGAAAAGTCCAGTCGGATACTTAGCTAATACAACAGCAGCTAACATGTGATCTAAAGATCCAACAAAACAATAAAATCCTACAGGTCCTAAAAGCTTTAAGAGACTAAGCATAACTTTATTAGGATTACTGGTTATGATCTTTAAATCAACTAAAATCTTACTTATATCCTTCAAAGTTGAATATTTAGTAGTCGCATCTAAGGCAGTGATAACTTTATCCATATTGTCTTTGTTAATAATATCTTTGTAATTAGATTTCAATTTAGACAGGGCCATAGGATGTTTCTGCGTGAGAAAATGACGATGGTAAAGATATGCACAAGCACCAAAGATTAAGTCTTTTTGTTCAACACTATAAACTATACCTTTACCTAAAGAGCGAAGAACAATCTGATTTACAAAAATTGCTAGATTCTTATTAAGCTCATTATCCTGGCGCAATCTACCATTACCAGCAATTACAGCAGCTCTAAGTAATCCGTAATAAACTGAATAGATACAATCATCTACCCTGTGTGTTTCGCCCGTTCTAATACTGATTCCTAAATCTTGAGAATCTAATACAATACCGGAAACCCTATTAGAAGCGTTTAAAAGTATTCTGTTGAAGACTATAGAATTTTTAGTAATGGAGAACCCTACAAATACTAATCCTTTTTTGAAAACAAAATCAACGAACTTCTTAGCATGATTGCTCGGCAATTTTGATAAATACAATTTAAAGGATTCGTTGAAAGTATCATATATAGGTTTATTTTCTTCAACTTTCTTTAGCCACCCAATATTAAATTCTCCTTTCTTAAAAACATCTTGAACCGGAGAATCAGAAAACGATTTCGGCGGAAAGTTTTTACTTTCTTTATTCATTTCTGACATGAAAATGGTCCTCCCAGTTTATTTAATATTTGACAAAAATATATAGAAATATTTGTTTTAGTACGAGATTAATCTTATTATGTCTTTACGATAAGGCGCTATTATGATTCTTTCAACAAAATTTTCCGGAACGAATTCAAATATTGTCTTAATATTATTGACTAATAATATGACCTGGTAAAAGTAGGGTTCGCTATATTGATCCTTACAAAATACTTCTGGTCGCATAAACCATCGATCATTGTCAAATAAAATTAGATCAGAATTTGTTTGAAGTATTTCTAAATTATTGAAAAAGACATTATTAACTATTGGGTTTTTAAACTCATTTATGATTGCTGTCTTATCGACAGAAAATGTACCAAAATATTGTTCTAAATCAGTTATTTGAGCTGTCATAATCCCTACCTTATAACCCCTAGTTGACGAAGGAGGAAATTTACATGCTGAATGAAGAAGCTTTGTCTGAGTCGATGGCGTTACATGACGTGATGAACGACTTGATGGTGTTCAATGCAGTCCTACAGACCGCAGGCGATGAATTCACCTTAAGGCGCGGTGGTGTCGCGATTCCGCTAATTATTTCTCAACCTGGCGCAGGTAAAACCGCATCGTTCTACGACCTGTGCATGAAAATTGGATGGGGCCTTGTCACAGTACACTTAGCCATGAAACCGCTCGAAGAGTTGGGCGGTATTCCGGATTTCGTCGAGATCGAAATAAATGGGGAGAAATATCCCGGTACTAAGTGGTCCATTCCTGACCTTATTGGTCAGTTATATCAAATGGCCCCGAACGTTCCTGGTGTATTTCTTTGTTTCGACGACATACATTTGTGTGGAAGCATTTATTTGGGCCTCATGCAAGAATTCTTTACCGAACGTACCATACGCGGTTACAAGATTCCTGATAACGTGGCCATTATTCTGATGGGCAACTCCACAAACAAGGCCGGTGCAAAGACTCAATCTTCGGCCATTACGAACAGGGTTTGTATGATGCCCGTCGTTGCTGACTTCGAAAATTGGCGTACAAGGTTTGCTCTTGGTGGAAACACTGAGAAAAGAGCTTTACCTTTTGATGCGAATAAATTGAAGGATCTCGCAAAACAAATCCATAGGGTACATCCGGCCGTTACTTCTTTTCTTGGAAGAGATAGTTATCAGAAGTTCTTCCATGAAGAGGAACAGGTTGATACACCTTGGGCCTCGCCTCGATCGTGGACCAGATTCTCTAATTGGCTTATGGCCTACGAACTGATGCACGGAAGGGTGATGGATCCTCTGTATACCAACTACCTGGGAACCGGTCATGTTGGTAAGGAAGCTGCTGCGGAGTTCGTGAAGTATTACAAGATCTTTATGAAATTTGATCTTGTGGCGATTCTCAACGATGCAAAGAATTATACGCTTCCTGATAATCCGGTTGATCGTTACGCCCTTGGGTATGCCCTTACGAATCATTATTGTAACCACAAGGAGCGAAAGTCCATAGTTCCGGCCTTCGCGCAGATTATCGTCAAGTATTTCGACGAATATCCTGATCTTGCGCTGATGGTAATTCGAGACATTCTGGACACCGAAAAGGCTACCCGAAAACGTAATCTTTACATGGATTTGACTTTCGAGTTGAACTCCATTCGTCCGGGTATCACCCAGCAACTTCTCAAAGAGGTGAACAATGCCTAACCCTGTAGTCGTCCGTAAATTGAAAGACGCTAGAATTAAGCTCTTTAAAAAGAGTGAAGGTCTAGCATTCTTCGGTGCCTGCATATATATGTTTGACGTCAAAGTCCACAAGATGAACCCGAATGTAGAAGGTTACGTCCTATTCGATAAAAGGGACGGTCATGTGGCTGACGGTACTATCCATATTAACGAAGACATGGTAATGAAGGGTGATTACACTCATGTCCACTTAGCTTTTATTAAGTGTCACGAGCTACTACATATCCTTCTTAAACACGGGGTCCGACAAGGTAATCGTATCCGTGAAATTTGGGCTGTCGCGTGTGACCATGTAGTCGAACGTGATCTTAAGGAACTGTCTTCGGCAATTGTCCCTTACGACAACAGGTACCATATCATTAACAAGCTCCATAAACAAGATCCAAATTGTACAGTTGAGTATGCTTATGACTGGCTTATGCAGGAAATTGAAAACGGCAATATTAAGGTTGTTGTTGTACAAGGTGACGGTGACGGTGCTCAAGCCCAATACACAGGTCCTGACGGTGAACAGTTTAACGTCAATATGGAATTGGGTGGGACCGACGGCGATAAGGTAAAGCCTAAGGATCTCAAGACAATCAAGTTAAATGAAAAGATTGTCTCTGAAGCTAGAGCCCTACATCAAACAATGAAGGCGAAGGGTGAAGACTCTGGTGCCTTAGCTTCTTATTTGAGTGAAATTCTGCGTGTTGAAATACCGTGGGAAACGCTCTTAGAGAAAGCTATAAAAACGAACGTCATTTTGAAGCCGGATGAACGTTCGTGGAAAAACCTAAACAAGTATTACCGTCCGCACGGCATCCATCTTCCTGGTTCGACAGTAGCTGAGGACAGGGATGGTGTTGGAATTATGATTATATTCGTTGACTCCTCCGGATCTATGTCGGACGAGGAACTCAAGAAAGGTTCTTCGGTTATCGAACAGTCCATGCATTATTTTGAAGAAATATGGGTGTTCGTACACGATGTAAAGATCCAACAGAGGAAAGTATTTACAGCGGACGAAAGACACGCTTTCTTTGCCTTTATTAAGAATGAGGGTTACAAGGGGCGTGGAGGTACGAGTCACCAGTGGGTATTTAAAGCTGTACAAGACGAAATCTGGGACTCGAATGGTAAAAAGGACGATGTTTCTATGGCCATTAGTTTTACCGATGGTGCTAGTGACATCGAATCGCAAGTTACCCAATACGAGTGGCTTAAGGTTGTCCCCATGACCTTTGTCATCTCGGGTAATTATCAATTAGGTGAAATTGACATGCCTAATGTCAATACCATCTATATTGATAAGCGCAACTAGTGGGGTAGGGATGAGTTAGCCGGTCGAAAGGCCGGCTAACTTACTCTTTTTTTACTTCATTTTTCGAGATCCCCATGCTTTCCCCTTTACGTCAGCCTTATCAACTAATCTTTGTGATATTTTTCTGTATGAATCTACTTTTCTTTCAGCTTCAGAATCGTAGTCTGCTTTAGTTTTAGTAAGTTTCCTATATGCTAAGGATGCTTTATTTGCTTTAGTAACCCTCACTGCTTCAAGTATAGATATCATCGTCTTGCTCCTTTACGTCTATTATAAAATACGGAATCAATAGCGTCTAGAGCATGATCGATTCTCTGATCCCTAGGGTACACATCTTTAGAATAGTTCGGTTTATTTTTAGGATCATCAGGATCACTGGAATCTCCAGGATTAGCCTGAAACTCCGTTTTATCAGGCGATTGTTCGTTCTGTGCTTTCTTAACCATATTACTTAAAACACCAGCTTTGAAAGCATCCATAATAAGTCTTTTCATAGTGTGACCCTTAGAGAGAATGGGGCGACATTAAGCCGCCCCATCCAGGCTGACCTATTACAGGTAGTCGTCAATGCTACCAGTAGCTTCGGCGATTTCGACAGGAATGTCGGCAGCCTTCATGTGAACGGCCTCGTTGATGTAGGTCATGGTTGCGACCTCGGAGAACAGACGGACGTTCTTGTAGGTCTCTTCCAAATTATCACCAACAAACTCTTCAAAGTTCTCGATGACAAAAGACTTCAAGACTTTTCCGAATTCACGAGTTTCTTCGGCCGCTTCCGAAATAAGGTCTCCGTGTTTCTCGACAAAAGACTGCATTTCATCGCTTTCCAGAAGGGTTTCCACATAGCTTTTGTGTTCAGACATTTTGATCCTCCATATAGATGTTATGTTGCTACTTCAAAAAAAATTAAAAACAGTTTAATTGACCCTGCGAAGTTTCTTCGCAAAAGATAAAGCGCCTAAGCCGCTGGCCAATCCAGCAGACTCCGGAATAGCCGATTCCTCGACGACACCACCTTTAATAAAATTTACTACGTTTTCGGTCAGTTCGTCACTCTCCACGTTTAATGTTTTAGCCAGGATGGGCGTACCTTCACCTTCACCTTCAAAAAGTTTCGCCGCAGCCTTAACCCTAGGTAAACCATTGATCTTTTCCGCAAGCCCAGTAAGAGCTTCGAATTGTGCCTGAATATCAAATTCTCCTAAGAAGTTCTGAATGACGGGATTAACAGACTCTTCAATTACACCCTCGTCTTTTTCAAGGCCTTTATCCGATTCTTGGGCTTCTAGAATAGACTCTTCAATGATTTTGTTCACATTGAATTTATCTCTACTCATTACAATACCTCCACCAATTAATTAAGCCAAGAATGAGCTTGTTTGATCCCGCTTTGAAAGATATCAAACACTCTGTCTTTACCTAACCCTTCACGAATAAACTGCAGGATATTAAATTCATCGATAAGCTCAGTTGCTGCATTCATGTCGAATTCTGCAAGACGAGTAGACTCATAAATACTCATGTTTTTCGTAAAGGGGGCAACAAGAAATTCAGCTAACCCCTTCTCGAACTCGTGCATGTTCATATTAAACTCACCTGATTTGAGATGAGTCATATACGAGTCCATTAGTCCGCGAAGGGTATTACCACCGTTAAGAGAAACATCTGCGACAGTCTCCCTCAGAATCTGTTCGGCAGCTGCACCCTTCATCTCTTTTACAAAGAGATTAAATTGATTCCTTTCTTTGAACATAACGTCCTCCAATGTAATTATTTGGGCGTACCGTCTATTACTTCTGTTTTATAATTTTCTTTTACCCAATCTTCAAAATACTTCATTCGCTCATCTTGATTCCAAACAGATTCTTCGACTTTACGAAAAGCGCCCATCTTCTTCGCTTTCTTCAAAGCATCTTTTGGATCAACACCTTGAGATGCCGCAGCTTTCATAACTTCTTGGGCAGTATGAGACTTTACGATCTGATCTTTAGACTTAGTGTCTACCTGTTCTAACAGACGTAAGTGTACCGCACCTAACCCAACAGCTATAGCCGTTTCCACGTTAATTTTCATACTATACTCCTGGAATATTTTTTTGATGAGAGAGGTACTACCAGTACCTTCTTTAGGTTTAGCATTCATAAACTTCTTTGCAGCTACTCCACCTAAAATCCCCGCACCAACTAACGATGTACCAGCTTTAAGTTTGTTTTGTTTCTCTCTGTCAAAAGACATAATTAATGTCTCCTAAACTAATGCACCAGCACCTCCAGCTATAGCTCCAGCAACACCAGTACCAACCAAAGCTCTCTTCATCTGTTTGCGTTCTAGAGGTGACATCTCTTTCTTTTTCTTACCAGAAGCTAACTTTGTTCCTAAAGCACTACCAAGCCCCCAAACAGTGGCTTGGCGAATTGCCGGATTTCTAGCTAGACTTGCTACCATTTCTGCACTTTCAAAATAAGGGGTCATTACTATCATTACTATGCTCCCTTGTTAAGCAAATCAGCTATCGATACCAACGAAATATTTGATCCTAACTTAATATAACCATTACCATCTAAATTAATGGTAAAATGATTCTCTTTAGAATTTCGTCGAGTTCCTAAGACAGATTTATCCAATATCTTAACTAACTGTTTTCCAGTTTTACTTTGTCTTAAACAGACAAAACCTGATTTAATAATTAAATCTATTTCACCTTCAAATCTAGTTGGAACACCGGAACCGGGTAATTTACATTCGGCGCTTGTAATATAATGATCTTTATTTATTGTTTGTGCTTGACCGAACTGTACACTAATCATGAAACTGTCCTTAGTAAAGCTTTTGTACCTGTAGCACGTTGTCTTAGAATGTTTCCACCATCGACTAAACCTCTACCTACAGGATCAGCAGGGTTTTTAATAATTCTTTTTTGACCCCTAAGTAAAGCCTTTGATGCGGCTCTTTTGTACATTTGTCTACGATTAATTTCTACCAAGAGACCAACAGATATTACTTCCTCAAGGGGCTTACCTTGCATTCCCTTTATAAGGGTCTTTATTCCTTTAAAGGGCTGTGTTTCACTAACACCTCTAGCTAACTTCTTAATAGGTGCTGCTACAAGTTTCTCAGCCCCGTGTTTTGCACCCTTGTAACCGCCCACTGCCGCTACACCAGCAACAGCAGGGACGGTTATCCAAGGTGGAGGAGTATACTTATTAGTCTCCAAGGGATGTTCAACTTTTTCTCTAGCTTCCCAAAATGAGATCATAAGTATCCTCTAATACTAATTAACGACGTCTAGCAATTGCGCCAAGACCGGCAGCAATAGCAACTTCTTCAATTCCAACACCCTCATGACCTTCTTGACCTTCCTGAAGACCAGGCGCAAATCTTCTCAGAAACTTACGAAGACCCTTACCCGCACCAGTTAAACGCTCATCACCGGGTTCCGCATCAGAACCCTTGGTTGTTTTCTCATGATGTTTCGCTGCAGCTTTAACAGCAGCATCGTCACGGTCTTTGGATTTGTCCATTGCTTTCTCGACAGCAGTACGACTATCGGGCGTTTCTTCTTTCTTACGAAGAGAGGCAGCCATACCCGCTAAACCTACAGCACCTGCACCAGCACCACCAGCAGCAGCCATCTTTTGTTTCTTAGTCATAGCCATTTGTTGTTTCCTCCATGTCAATTCCGTGATATTGCCCACCACCACTGGTAGGCTTTTCCTCTAAGAATTGAATAATTAAGGGTTTAGTTAATGATGGTTTAATGTTGTTCCACTTTTCCGGTGTTACTTCAAAACAAACTTTGTTTTCTTCCTCATCAAGCGAAAGATAAGGAATGTCTCTCAACACTTTTCCTGAATTGTCTACAAAGTTATATCTATAACCTGGTAGTATCTTAAAATCATATGGGTTAAACTTTAGGCAAAAAATAATAGAATCATCTGTCCTATTAATTTCTAATGATTCCTCATCTGAAACAATCATTGAACGACGAATAAATATTTTTGGTTTGTCCCAGATCTTTATCTTTTGTCCTTGAGGTAAAAAATGAGGTCCTAAGGGTCGATCTTCCCTTAAAGTATCGTGATCCTCATCTACATAATATTTTTTAGTAGGTGTTCTAACCCAAACGACATGCTGTTGATCTCGCTCACCATCTTCGAGTTCCCAACGGCCTTCAATAGGTTTATCAGCAACCCGATAAGATTCACCAGTGAGAAAATCACTCCAGTAAAGTCCCTGAGACTTGTTATCGATATACCATTGACCATTTGAAGTTATCCTTTTAGGTAATGGAGAACCCAAGTCTCTTTCGAGAGTTATATCGGCGAAAACATTTAGAACAGCTTGAATCGGATAATCTGCAATAGGTTCGTTACCGAACTTACTGTAGATAATGTTAACTGTTTCAATCATATCCGGTGCTTTGTCACAGAACATAAACATCGGAAGTTGAGTCAAATAGTTTAATTCGACATTAACAGGAAAAGATCTTTGACTAGAATCCCCTATAGTCGTATTAATATTCTCAAGACGAATGTGAGGCTTATATCTGATTGAATAACAATAATCTACTTCACCCTTGTCCTTGTCCAACCTCATAAATAAGTTAAGGATCTGATGGTCATGTGGTTTAAAGCCAAGGGTTTGTAAGTATTTTGGTGGTACCTCCAAGAAAGAAGTGAACTCAAGAAACTGAATCCATTTACTCAAAGGCAGCCACCGTTTTATACGATATTCGACGTCTTTTGCTTGCAACTGGGATTCGCAATTAATAATGACAGACATTGATGTCTGTACTTGTTCCTCTTGTACAATTAATCTATGATTATTCTCGTAATTATGTAGTACAGGAATCTGATTAATATTCGATGGTCCTGAATGATGTTGGATTACATTCGGCCTCTCACCAAATACATAATGATCATCGTTTAAAGTTGCAATACATGCGGGGAACTCAAATTGTGTCTTTAAATCTTTATGTATAGCAAACGATCTACTAGCGATGTTAAAATCATAAGACTTAATGTAGTCCGGTGGGAAAATATGGCCATCAAACATCGATCGAATAGATAGAAGTAGATCAGAGTAATAATTATGTATCTCCATAAGCATCTACTCCCTTGAGTTTTCAATGATTTTCTCGGAGTCGATACGACCTAGTTTTTTTCTAACTGTGCCTACAACTTCCTTCACAATTTTTTCTACTCGAACAAGAGGATGCCCTTTTCTCTTAGGTTCAAGAAGTTTAGACACTTTAATTCGTTTAGAAATTACACCAGGATGATCGACAGCGGCCACTTTTGCTTTCTCATCCCTCTCGGTTCGATTGTCAGTCTTATCAGTAGGAAATTCTTGTTTCTTTACCCACTCATTGGGTTCCCCGAACAATTCAATCTCTTGCTTTGAACGTTCGACTATCTCTTCGTGATTTAAACCCATCATGCCGCCTTTTTCATAGGTCTGAGTTTCTTAGCTGCACCAATACCTATATATTTTACATTCTTCTTATAACCAGCTTTTCTAAGTGCGAGCTTTTCAAAGGATCTTTGATAGTGTTGTTTTGAACCACCAAAACCTTGAGACAGATCACCTTTCATTTGTGAACCTTTTGTAAGAACTTTACCCATCGCTTTCCTTGCTCTTAAAGGCAACTGTCTTGCAAAGTTTCTTTCATTGTCAGAAAAGACTTCAAATATAGAGATCATTTTACATATCCCCGATTACATTTCATATGCTTGCTGTAGCGTTCTATTCCTGTTTGCAATTCTCCTTGCGACTCCACCAACACCACCTTCTTTTTCAGTTGTTGACTTATCAACAGACGCCATGTATTTCTGGTGTTGTGTTCGTCCGTCATCAACTTTAGGTCTTCTGTTAAACAAAAAGCTCTTTGCTCTTTGCATAAGAGAAGGATTTTCCTCCTGAATAAGTTCTTCAAATAAAGGCGCCAATGCAATCATATTGATTTCTCCTTAAGTAATTTAGATAACTTCTGAATAGCTAAAAATACTATGTCTTTTGATTCTGTTCTATAATACAATCTTATTTCAAAGTATATACCTTTCACATCATTCCAATCCCCTTTCCCAAAAAGAAATTGGGGGAAAATCTTCTCACTATTCAAAGAAAATTCATCCCAAACAATATGAAAAGTTTGATCTAATAAGGTTACTAGATTATCAAGATTTTGAAATCTATTTTCACCTACTATTTTGAAGAGAACATAAAGTGTTCCCGATCCTTGCTTAATATGTCCATGACAAGATGAGAATGTTTCAACAAAAGGAAAAGAGTTTAAAGCATTACAGAGAGGTTCAATTCCTTGATCTAATTCGTCTGTATCTTTAACTTCTCCTCCAAATTGTTCATCCTTATAACTTCTTACTTCTGGTAGACTCATAGGTAATGTTGCCGCTAATGATTCCGGCAAATTACCTTCAAATTGGAAAGGTGTTTTTACGGCCAAAAGAAATGATCTTATAAATTCATAGAGATCATTACCACTTAATGATCCGTAAGGACAGATGATAATATATCCACCTACCTCTTGACATCTAGTCATATCATTATCACTAGATATCTCTCCTACATCTTTAAGCCATTTATTAATAGTTCTACCTAGTAAATTAAAATCAATATTATAAGTGGTATTATCTAATATATAGTTATTACTGTATTTATACATTCTAACCATTAATTATACTCTCCCATAACACCCTTAGTTCATCACGAATCAGGTAGAGTAGAGCTATTAGGATTATTATTTTTACTACTAATCCTAGCCAACCTCTTAGCCTTTCTCTCTTCTGTAAGTCTTGCTTTTTTCGTTTCCATCTGGCGTTTGTGTATACATCCTTCGATATACGAAACTGCCTGCGAGAATCTTTGTCTTTTTTCGATCGGAAACCCATCTCTTAAATATTCCTTAGTTTGATGATTCCCGACTACGACTACAATAAATCTTAGTCCTTTTTCGTCAGCGACTTCAACAAACTTTTCTAATCTAATACTATCTACATCACAATGTGTTAAATCTACTATACAATCAAACAAACCAGTTAATTTATTGTATCTCTTTAATATATCAAACATATCTTCAGCATCTTTACGAGTCCAATACTGTCCTTTAACATCTAATCTTTTAATATCAGGATTGTACTTTGCTGAAAACCCACGGGCCATTCATTGAGTCCTTTTTATTTTATCTAAATAAAGTTGAAGCTTTTGTCTCTGTTCTTCTGTTACACTTGGAGATTTGAAATAAATACCTGTGCTGAAGTTGTCTTTAGTTATTTCTTCACACCTAAGAGCGTTTCCTATGATTTCCATTTTAAAACCATCGACTGTAAATATGATAGGTAATTCTTCCATAGTAGGTACTGGTTCTTTTAGGAAACACATCATACCGCCCATACTAAGGTTACAAATAGTGCCCTTTATTCCATTAACTTCAACCTCAGTTTTCGTATTACAACGATATTCTTTCCTTTTCTCATCATCCATTTTCCACCGCCAATGTGATTATTGGTCGTCGAAACTAAACTCATCAAATTGATCATCGCCATCGTTAGTAAATGCAAAGCATTCGGCCTCGACCAACCAACTTTTTCTACAAATATTCGCTTTTTCAAAATCTATTTTAATAAAATCGTTAATCAATCCTAAATCAATAAGTTCATTCTTAACATTATATATATGGGCTTTATTCCTAACATACCATTTCATAGATATAATATCTTGATGTGAAGCACCATACTTTTCTAGAAGGGCCTTAATAACTTCATAAGCTCTTTGAGTTTGCTTCGAAATATCGTCAGGATATAATACTTTACCTTTAGGATCTATGCTAGCTGTTCCCGATATATAATAATGTTTACAATTCTTAAATGTAACTACAGATCCCCTTTCAAAGCTAACATTATAAGAGCTTGTATGCGGCAGATGGGTAAATAAGTCCATATATTCAATCTGCTCTGCTCTTACACCAGGGATCAATAATAATTTTAGGATCAAATTATCTCCGGGTACACGTTTATCTGTTCCTACGCCCGTACTTACAAAGGATCTAGATGTATTATCTATTCCGTTTGCTTCATAAACTTCGTTTCTTGCTAATGAAAATTCACGATAGTTATTATCGATCTTATTAATAAAGGCCCACATCCTTACAACTTCAGGAAAATACTTAGCAGCTTGGTTATATACATCTTTGGTCTGTTGATATGTGTCGCCTGGACTACTAGGACGTATTACTATAGATTTTGCAAATAGAGTCATTTAGCTCACCGATTCTGCAAATCGTTTAGCGACTTCTCGAGCTTTTTCTTCTGTCTTAATAACAAAAGGTTCTTTTAATCTTTCGAAGCCGCAGGTAGTAGGTTTTACCACATCTCCAATTCCGAAAGAAGCAATTGCTCGATGAGACCATCCATACCACTTTCCATTGGCTCTAGATCTTCCAAAAGAGTCCACTGAACTAGTAGGAGTCCTTCGTTCCCCTTTGATATCGAGCCATGCCTGAGGGGTACAAACCGGTTTTCCGGTTGAGTCCTTTGGGACATTTCTTACCGTCCTATCTTTAGGTGCTATTTTAGTAACTAACCATTGTGTGCGTTTGAATTTCTTCATACGGCCGGTTCGTGGATTAAGAGCTTTAACCTTTCTAGGTTTTCGTTTCCTTACAGCATATTCACCCTCTTTAAGTTCGGGCATCTTATCTTCTTGGATTAGACTAGATGATAAAGAAATCATTATTATATCCTAACTCTTTGGGATAATCCAGGAAAATTACGATCTCTTGCATAACGCAATTTGTTTATATTAGCGTGAGCTCTTAAATACGTATCTTTAGCTTTCTCAAACTCTTTTTCATCGTATTCACCGCGATTAGCTTTATTATCCAACATATTTTTTAGATTTTCTAATCTATTAGCAGCACGATCGTATCTAACAAATCTACTAGCTGCTTTGAATCTCTTTTTGTCAATACGTTTATCTAATTTTGCTACATCTTTTTTCGACATGTTTTGAATAGAATCTTCGCCCGATTTTTTACGATGTTTCTCTAAATGAGCAATATCGCTATGTGATTTAAGATGAGGATATAATGCTTTATGACGTTTTATGTCATCTGCTTCTCTTTTTAAAACAGCGGCAGAAGCATGGTTACCCTTACTACCACCAAACCGTTTAACGTTATCAGTTGAAAATTCAACTGTTGCTGCCTTAAATGGTAAACCTTTTTTCATTCTTTTACCAGCCTCAGAAGTTTCATATCCCTCATGTCTTTTACTGAATACATCTGTATCTTTAAACTTTCTATTACCTGAAACTTTAATCTTTGATTTTTCACCTTTCCAGCCAGATGATTGAGTTGTAGCTTGACTACGACTATCTCCGGGAACCCAATCAAACTTTTCTCGAGCACTACCAGTACCATGTTTCTTACTGGAATGACGACCAAGTATTTTCTTAGTACCCCTCTCATAACCAGCAAGATAGTCTGTAACTGGTTTGCGTACTTTAGCTTTAGTAAGTCTTTTCAAAGACTTCGTACCAAGTTTACCTTTAATAGCTTGTCTTTTCCATTTAGATAATTCAAATAAAGGATACAATGAGATCATTTTAATCCCTCAAGATGCTTTTTCAAAGCATTAATACGTCTATCCGATTTATAATTAAATTGAGAACCCCAGAGAAATCTATCCCACATTCTAATCAAATTGTGATCAGCACCTTCCCTTTTATGTCTACGATAAACAGACATAAGAACAGAAGTTCCCATTATATATATTGCAAATTTATCAAGCTCCTTAGGTTGTAACCATAGCGGCCACATACCTTCAATAACAGTTTTCTTTTTAATCTTGGGAACTAATAACTTAAAACGTTTATTTATTTCTTTTATTATCCCAAATACTTCTTTATCGGTCTTAGCTACTTCACCATTATGCTTTTCTTTAAATTCTTTGTGTAAAGGTTTAAAGAACTGACTATCCAAACTAAAATAATCAGCATTATTATCCTTAGCTAATCCGTGACCTAAAGTAGTTTTACCAGATCCACTAAGACCTAAAACAAGTAGTATTTTAACTTTATTGTTTTTCCAATCATCAAGTTTATAAGTATAATCATCACTACTAACTAGAAAACGCTCATATAATGAGATCATTTTAATATTCTCGTTATAGATAAAGAAATTAATAATATATTATATTAACTTAGGTCGAAAGGAACTTCGATGAGAGGAATTATATTAGCATCTGACGGAAGGGAAGACACGGCAGCATTTGTTGAACAGGCTTGTATCGGAGCGCCGTATCCACAATATCACATATCTTTGTGGGATACGCAATTTGCGAAAAGTGGTTCAAGAGGATGTTTGGAAGCATTCCGTCAGATTGGGATTCCGAATCTGCTACGTTTTGATACGGAGCAGCATTTGGACGATGCTTATGCTGTTCTCAAACATCCACAGCCTAAAACGATAGTGGTTCATGGAGGAAACTCCAAAACCATTATCAATCGTGTGTATGAATTAGAACTTCTTCCCTGGATTAATTATAACCTAAAACAAGGTGGAATCTACGTTGGTTGGTCCGCCGGTATTGACGTTGCAACACATTTCGGTATCGCAAATTTAACTCAAAGTTTACGGGTTCATTGGAACATGTTCATAGATGATCCCGAGAACTACAACCTTAACGTACATGGGTATCCGGAGTTTAACCGGTTACCAATTCGTCAAGCTATCGCTGAAACCACCAAAGACATTTATCTAATGCCGGATGGTGCGTTTGTAGCGAAAATGGGCGAACAGGACACCTTTTATCCATATGGAGAAATGTGGATGAGGAAAGGAGACGAATGGTTCGTAAGTAACGGGAAACAATGGTTTCCCGAACCAAATCCACCAATTTAACCTCGAGGGGGGAGATCCCTCCCCTTCGGGGGGGATTTCTTTTTATTGATTCTGTATATCTTCAACTCTTAAAACCTTATTATATCCAAACATTTCGTGAAACGTTTTAGCTAAACTAAATATTATACTTAATTCTTCATTATTTACTTCTTTCAATAAACGTAAATCATGTTCGGTTATATATTCATTATAAGGTTTACTTGATTGGTTTATACTACTAACTTCAAAGTCTACCTTAATAAGATTAAAAAATCTATCTAATTCAAGAGTTTGATTTTTCATTAAGTTTTCAAACCTAATACTTATTATATTACTCTTATCATTAATCCTTTCAAACTGCTTGAATATATCATTATTTTTAGATACATAAGAAAACAATCCAGGATCTCTATGGGTTGTAACACACCAACCAACTCTCATATCACGATACATAAAAACACCATAATCACAGTATCTATCAAACTCCTTAGGGGATATTTGTATCACAACATAAGGTTTATCAGTAATTTGGCTGAAAAGATTTCTTAATGCATCTTTATTTTCAATTATATTGTAGAAAGTTTCCAATGACACCAGATTAGACCCAAAGAAAGTTAGCATATCCGGCACATTACTTGGACCATTCTTTATAAAATTTATTCGCTGCTTATTAGTAGAAATGTCTTTTCTAAAAGAAAACAATATATCATTTGGAATATTCTTATCAATAAGATCTAATAATAATGTTTTTCCAGCGTCGTCAGTAGACATAAGTCCAATGATAATTGGTTTAGACATTATCTACCTTTCTTTGCAAGTCTTCTATGTGAACTGTAATCGATACGAGAAGCTGTCCGTCCCGTCATTTTCCTATTTAAATAGGATCTTTCTTGTCTAAGTAATTTGGTTGCTCCTGATTTTAGTGCAGCAGAGGCTTTAAGGACTTTCTTACGTTTTTCCCAGGGTATCTGATGATCTCTGGTCATTCTATTTAGTATATCACTTTTAGTATTTAGGTCTTCACCTCTTTGACCTGCACTTCTATTGCGCCAATCTCTATTTTTTTCTGTTTCAATATCCGACCAAAACCTTGCTTCAAATAAGGGTTGCAAAGCTAACATAATTATTCCTTTTGTAATGATATTTTCTCATCATAATTATGCTTCGTACCATCGAATTTATCTGCAGACTTATCACTATCTGATAATCTAGCAGCTACAACAGCAGATAAATGCTTAATAATCTTTTTCATTGAGGGTGTTGATAGGGTTGACGGAATAGAAAACCCTGGATATCTAGTTGTATACCCACGTTTAGTAAACTGAAGAATCTCGTATTCGTTAATCGAAATCATCTTTTATTCCTCTTAAACGATTTTTTCTATATCAAAATCATTCTCTTCTAAGACTTTTAAACAAGCATCAACACAATCAACATCTAATTCTACACCACGTTGGTCTTTTATTACGTCAAGAACTCTATTCATAGGGATTGCGGCGCGATAAGGTCTATGGGAGGACATAGATTCCACCATATCAGCAACTGCTAATATCTTAGCTTCGTCTAGAATGTCTTCTTCCTCTAATCCTCTAGGATAACCTTTACCGTCAATCCTTTCGTGATGCTGATAAACAATTTCAGCAATATCCATACCAATTATATCAATAAAAGGAATATCTTTGATAATTTTAAAACTATAAGTAACATGCTCTTCTAGTAAAGCCCTTTCCTTCTTAGTAGGTTTACTAGGTTTAACAAGAATCTGTGCAGGTATAGCTATTTTACCTACGTCATGGAGAACTGCCGCTATTTCCATACCTTGAAGTTTCTCTAAAGTATAATCCATCTTAGTTGCAATAGCTTTAGACAGATTAACAACTCTTTCCTCATGACCTTGTGTATAAGGATCACGAAATCGAGTTATTCTTCCAAGTGTACGAATAGTTGCATATAACCCTGCGCGAATTTGATGTGTCTTATCCGCTACTTCTTTCTCTAAATTATTCTTATATTCTTCTTTCATCCTAAGCAAATCAACTTTATCGAAACATTTATTGACAGAATGTAATAATATTTCAAAGTTAATAGGCTTTTGTAAAAAATCACAAGCTCCTGCTCTTAATGCTTCCGTTACATTTTCCATGCTACCATACCCAGTTAACATAATTATCTGAGTATCGACTTCTTCCTTCATAATGTTTTTTAATAAATCTATTCCACTCATACCCGGAAGGTGAATATCCAAAATACAAACAGACGGTTTATGATTTTGGAACTCAATAAACGCTTCTTCGGCAGTATAAGTAGGGATTGGTTCAAAACCAACACGACTTAAATAGTCCGAAGTTGATCTTGCAATCTCAATTTCATCATCAACAACTAATATTTTTAAACTAGATCGACCCATAATTAAGTACCTTAAGAATAATGTCTTCTATTTCGTCAAATTCATCATATTTAATTTCGAGGAGTCCTAAACCCTCATCTTGACAAAACTTCTTTTTAATAATGTCATGTTCGACTGTCCGTTTATGAACAATAAATGCTCTGCGGCCCTTATTGACAGGTCGATAATGATGGTGTCCTTGAAACTCTATCAATATGTTTAATTCACTAAGAAAGAAATCAAACCTTAACTTGTTTCCTCTTGAATTAACACATTTATCAAAAGTCTTTTCATTCTCAAATATAATTTTATGTTTAATTAATATAGATGCTATTTTGCGTTCGCCCTTTGAAACACGTTTACCATTATAATAGTATCGACGTTTCTTCATTTAGCTTTCTTACGTTTCCTTATTAAATCCTAAGATGTCGCTTCTTGTCCCTTTTGAAATATTCTACCTATACGTCGATAAGGATTAAATTCCTGTACTTTTCGACTCATTGAAGCCGCAGCTTTTGCTCTATCAAAATTTCCTCTAGAAAGAGCGTTAAACCCTTTTATTCCGTACTGTCCCGCAGCATATTCAGGAGCAACACCAGCAGTAGTTGCTGCTGCAGCACCCATTCCAATTTTTTCTCTTCTAGTTAAGGCTTCAAATATCCCTAAAGCTATCGCAGTTTCTATCATCGGTATATCTCCGCATGACCTTCTTCTAATAATACTTCGTTAATATTCTGTCTTCCATCCACATTGGTAACAAATATAATACCTAAAGTACGACCATATTTACCGGTACTATTAAATTCAGAAGATTGTATTATTAGGTTTCTATCTAATATTAATTCCTCTAATCTGGCTTTAGCTTCTAACCCTTTATTCTTTTCTTCTAGATCCCGAGTTCTAATTTCAGGGGTATCAATACCAAACAACCTAATTCTTTCTTTAATTCTTATATTAAAACCTAAATCTATTATTACATCGACAGTATCACCGTCAATTACTCTATCGACCTTTGCTCTATATTCGTACATTATTTCCCCCAAATATATCGATCTAGCACTCTTTCCCATACTTCTTTTACAAAAGGTTTTACAACTTGCTTTATTAAATCTTCACACGTCATTCTTAATTTCCTTCAATCTTTCTTTAATATAATGTTCAAATGATTCAAATTCTGATAAAGGTAATATCTTACCCATGTCATCATACCAACAAAACATAAAACCAGTCTCCGTATCTAACAATACTTCATCACTACCCATTGACTCTACTGCTATGTAATTATCGGGCAATTTAATACTTTCCCTTAATATTCTCGTATACCCTATAACTGATGGCCTATCGTATCCTCTATCTCTCATCCAAGAACCATAAATAGTTAATTTGGTCTCATCTATAACGCCAACAGTCTTTACAAACTTTTTATATTCGTCAGGTAGTTGTACACTAAGAGACGTTTCTATTATTTTTGGTGATGACGGATTCGGCTTTAATTCCTTTTGATACAAATGATTTAAATGGATCATTTTTTCTTCCAAATAGATGTAGCTTCAGTCCGACCCCCTTCTGGTCCAGGTTTCTTTTTGATAGCTACGGTTATTAATCTATCTGGGCGCCCCGGAGGATGAAATCGACGATACATAGGTTTACCTTGTTCGTCCTTTTGTATATCCTTATCCGGCGGATTTTTAAAGTCATGTACTTTCCAGTTAGGTTTATCTTCTACATTAATAACCTTCTTTTTCTCAAATAATAGATATAAAGAGATCATGTTAAAAATCCTAAATTGGGTGAATCTTCCTGAAGATAAGCCTTTAATAATTCTAGGTCACTTCTACTAAAGCTAGATTCGTCGAAGAATATTGCAGCTTTATAATTTTCCTCGAATGGTTCACATCTTAAACATGTGCCGTTTATTTTTATTCTTCTTTTTGCGATAATAATAGTTACCGCAACATCTTCTAAAACAGGCACTGAATCTACCAAAATAACTAATGCTCCACCTACACCAATATTAAGAGAGGATCCATCCTTACCATCAACAATTATAGGAAGAGAATCCTTCGATCTCTTGTGTTTTCTATTCCCTAAACTATCGTTCACTAACGTCCCTCCGAATCTCTACACGTCTTTCGAAGTACTGGCCATCTCCGTCACAGTCACACATATCAAGATGACTAGATAATATAAGAAAAATAGTCCAAACGATAGCAACAAATGACATACCCATAAGAAAAACAAATCTTAATGGTTTAGCAAACAACCAATTAATATACCAACCAATCCATTTGTTCTCACGTCTATCAAATACAGCACGTCTTCTATCGATTAGATTATTACGTCTTTCTGGACCTTTGTAAGGTGGTTTCATAAATACTCACTTTGAAAAGAGTAGGGCACCCCCGTTCAAGATGCCCTACTCCGCCCATCGATTTAGTTTAGAGTGTTGCCTTCGGAATGGCCGCCGCGTTTATAATCCTCGAAGGCTTGCCCGGTAGGTTTAAGCTCACTCGGAGCCCAACCTTCACGTGCACGATGGGCTCCAGCAGAAGTGGACTTACCATCAGCTGTTAAAGTAGGATCACCAGGATCATTCAACATATCCTTAATGAATCCGGCACTACCATCATCCGCATAAACATCAACATCACCAGCGGGATTGGTAAATTCAAGAATCAGACCGTCTACGACACCAACACGAACTGCTTCGGCCGCATCCTGATCTACAACATTCTCACGAAGTGTAATATCCAGTGAAAACACCTGATCTGCAACTCGATCATAAGCATCGCCGATAAAAGGTTTACATACAACATAATCCGTAACCTTCTCCCCGACTCGCTTCACTACAACAGCAAGAGGTCTAGCGGCCACAGTATCGTAGAAATCTCTTGCTTCAGTAGGATCGGAAAACTTTTTAAGAATTTCAAATTTCATCATAGCCATGATAATTTCTCCTTAAGATTAATTGTTGTAATCCAATTCTAATTCAAAGAATTTCCTTCATTATGACCATCTGGTATAAAAGTTACTGTATCTGGTAACCAATCTCCACGATGTTCCATCATGTCTGGAGTGTTCCATAACGTTAAAGATTCCTCAGAATCATCTTCTTTCTTTAACGTAACGTTTACATCTTCAACACCCTCTAAATCAGATGGTCCACCAATCATATTATGATAATAAGGCATAATATTAGATCCATTTCTCTTTTACGAAATCATTAATTTTACGTCTAGTCTCCATAGTTATATTATTGAAGTAGAGTGATATTTCATACATATCCTCTACCCTTTCAGACCGGACGGCAACACCACCTAATTCTTGTGGCCCTGCTGGTAGATTAAGAACGATAGAAATTTCAGTTTGTTTAGGTAGTGTATTATCTAAAATAATCTTTGCACCAACACAGCTTAGATCCCTTGTCTTACCTTCAAACTGTTCTATTTGATCCTTAATTGACAACTTGATAGGTACTTCTTGTTTTACTCTTGGGGTCCTTCTCTTTTCTCTAATAATAACTTTCTCGTCCATCATAATTTACCTTAAGCCTTTGTTATCTCAACCCTACTGAACCAACCGCGGCAAAACTTTTCTTGTGTAGGACTCTTATTCATGTATTCGATGTAGTGTTGTCCTTGCATAACATTCATAAATTTAAGTAGCAAAGTAACATCGCCCAGTCCACCTCTACAGAATCTATCAAGATTGTTTAAGGTGGTATTACCAAGAATACCATCATCCACCATATCTGGAAATAGCGCTTGGTTTCTATTTAATAAATTAAGAGACCTTTGTAAGAATTTAACAGCGTCAGATACACTCATATTGACTGCTGTATCAAAAAGCTCATTAGCTACATCTTGATTCCTTATCTTATCACCTAAAAAGCGATTCCAAAAATGTTGTCTATAAAACATAGGGATAAGAGATTGAAGAGCACCATCAGTATCTAAACACTTAGGAAATCCATCTCTACTACGACTTTCATCAACTATAGTCCAACCTTCCCAATCCGGGAACCATCGACGTGAAATCCCACAATATGTTTCTCCGCCCTCATCTGTTGGATCTATGCTGTATTTACCTTCATGGCCCATAGTCTTCTGATATGCTTCTTTGAAGTCCGCCATGTTATTACTCCGTATCCATAGAACTTCGAAGTCTTTTAACCGCTTTTCTTAAATGTCTACCAACACCGCTTAGTTTATCATCTCCAACGCTAGGCCTTTTAGAGAGAGTTATACCTCTATCTGCACCCGCAGCTCTTCTTAATTTTGATATAGGGCTAGGCTTATTAACCTCACCTCCAGCATCACGAGACCATCTTAATCGACTAGAAGGTCGTTCTGGTGCAGCTTGTAATCTTCTAGCTGGTGCACTTTGTTCTCTTTCCAAATGACGAAGTCTTGGCCTCATACCTCTTCCGGGTTTGTAAAACCCGTATCGCTCTGATCCTGAGGTATCTGGATCATAAGGTCTGTTTTTTACAGATTGGCTTCTTGAGTATGCAGCATCCGCACTAATTTCAAACAAATGAGATGTTGCTAACATGTTACCTCCTAATAATTCTTTCTAATAGCGTTAAGAAGAGCACGATTAGCAGCAGTTCCTAAATTTTCTTCCCCGGCCGCTTGTTTTAGCTTACCTAATCTTTCTTCTTTATCAACATCTGCATCCCTCCAAATTTTCTTAGCTCTAAGCCATTGGTCCTTTTTCTGAGCGAATTTACCTTTAAAAGGACTATATTTAAGAGGTGTCGGCATACCCTTAGCAATGTTACCTATTCTCTCTTCTGATGCGTTATCTGGAACATTCATGAAAGCCGATTTCATCCTTGAACGAGCGGCATCTGCACTTACTTCAAATAAATGGGCTGTTGCTATCATGTCATCCTCCGTAAATTTTCTGGATGTAACCCAGGTCTACACGACTATAATTATGATTATTGTCTTTCAATTTCAATATCTTTTCATTAGCACCCTCACGGTATGCTACATGAATCCAACCATCAGGAAAATACTCAGCTATTAGTTCCCTAAATTCCAAGTTCCTATAGATCCATGCTAATACTTGATAAAGAGTTACATTACTGCGGAGAGGTTCGAAATCAGCAGCTTCTCCACGTGCATGATTTGAACTTCTACTACTTCCAATAGCTACACACAACTCAGGAGAACGATAACCCGACGTTATTCTTACGCGGCCGAATTTCTCTCGAACTGGTTGTAAGACATTAACAGTTAATCTTTCAACAGCTTCCCATTGATTTTGATTGGGAATATTGGAAATACCTTTTCTTAATGCCGTATTGGATTTAGTAAACTCTTTATACTGGAAATTTGTTTGCCCCATATTGGGCTTTAAAATATAAGATCTAGGATCTCTAAGCATAACTAGTCATCCTTATGATTATGTTTTCTTTTGTAAACGTAGTCAAATAAATCACAAGCTAAATCATCAGGTAGGATATATCTATCGAATTTTATTTCTTCCGGTTTACCAAAGCAGAAGAAAATCATTTCGGAACAATAAAGACTTGTATCACCTCTTATGAAACCAAAGTCATAATCGGTTCCTAAGTTAAGATACTCTTTAGCTTTATCGATTGCAGGTGCTATTAAATCTTTATTTTTGCAACGAAGGACTGCAACACCGTCAGTTCTAAGGAAAGTAAGCAAGTCTTCATTACATACACCATGACCAAGCATATGTATTACACGATTAGGTTTATCTTGCCACTCACCCACATAAAGAGCCGCATGAGTCCAATAACCAGGTGTAAACATTGATCCAACATAGTGTCGATAAACCCTTAATAGTACATCACCTGGTTGAATAACATCTAAAACCTCTCTCATATTAGGACCTTTCATCTTATATGACGAAGGACCCCATAAAACTAATCCACCAGGATAAATTCTAATATTTGTAATTGCACCTAGAAAGAACTTCCACCATTTCTTATCGTGTACCATCCTTGCCCATGAATCTAAAAGTTTATCAAACATTTTTTTCACCTCAAGGTTTATAAAAAATATCATACATTCCTTGTCCTGTGCATCGTTAACATACAACCAGCACACCAATTATGGTCAGGATCATCTCCACCATTAACATGGGTATTTGCAACTATTCTTATTCTCATACCCTGACCTAATTCTTCTGTATCTGAAGTCTTTAATAATAAAGCATTTTCACCCATCAATACAAGCTGATTAGCAAATACAGACATTGCGAATTCAACAGTGAACAGATTGTATTTACCATCACCATTAGGAGCAGGACTAATATTCTCATAAAGGTGTGTAGTCTTATTATATTCTGCGTTCCAGTAAGCTGGAGGGCGGCCGAATTGTAAATCGCCAGCTTGAGGCATATAAACTAATCCACCTCTAGGTTGTGTTAAATCACTAGTAACTTCATAGTTACCTGCACCACCAGCTAACATAGAAGGTAAGATAATATGGGGTGCAGCTGGATTAACAAAATAAGGAGTATTAGTTCCCGGCACAATAGGTGTGACTTCAGGTACTATCTCTAAGGTCAAAGTATCGAATTTACAACCAGTCCAGGTAACATAACCTTCATGTATAAAACTTCTATTCTCAGCGAAATTAAAATCAATATAGACCTTTTGTTCTAAAGGTTCACCTATATGGTGATCAAACTTCATAGGTGTTCCACCACCAACATCAGTTACAAAATCTCGATGATCCCCAACACCAGTAAAGTGTATCTTTGTACCAATAGGTCTTGATGACTGCTGTGTCCTTAACTTTCCAGAAATATCTCTTAACTCGTCTTGAGTTAAAGATTGTACAATAGTTATTTTTGTTGTATCAATTGTATGACCTGAATTATTAGGACATGCGACGGGTTCTGTCTCTCCCCATGTCTCATAGTACATTTGTTCGGTTTCACACCAAACTCTATACAAATTAAGTGTCGACATACTTTTCTCCATTAATCGTCGTCATCGTCATCGTCACCTCCACTACTACAAGTAGGAGGTTCTCGATGTGTAATAGGAGGATTATATGTTAATTGTAAACTAGATACATAAAGACTACTAGATCCTTCTTCATTACCTTGTAATTCCCAAACCGCTTCTTCTAAAGGAAGGTCATCGTTATCAAAGGGAGTGAAAGCCCAAATACCGTAACTGTTACCGAAATCTCTATCGCGCCATTCGAACAGTATTTTACCGTTTGAGCGATCATATATCCTTATTCCTCCCTTACCTTTAGCGATTATTTTACACCCAAGAGGTGTACCACATTTTTTTCCGCTGAATATGAATTGCGCACCAATCTTCCAACTACTAGAACTAAACTTTAAATAATAATCATTTGCAGAATCTGCAAAAGCAAAGTTAATGTCAGCAACCACTTCTACTTTATCTTCCACTTCTTCAGGATCTATAACTCCATCAATAAATCCTGTGTGGTTTGCTATTATTTCGGCGAGTTTATCCTCCTCGGCCGTTGTAAGCTCAGTATCGAAATAGACAATACAGTTATCATCATCTATATTCGCTAATATATGGTGTACAGGAGGTGTAATAATAGGTTCATTGTCTATCTCTTGTTGTAGTACATCAATCTTAATATCTGTGATTTGTGAAAGACTTGTGAAGTCTGTAGATATCTGAAATTCGTACTCGGATAAGGCCATTTTATATTCCTATGTTTTATATAGAAATTAGTACATTAGTGAGGGATAATGTATCCCTCGTCTTATTAATTAGCTGGCCCCGCGATAAAGGGCAGAAAGGGAAATTAGTACTATGGCTAAAGCAACGAAACCGGCAGAAACCCCAAGAAAAGACACTCCACTTTGGACCTACTACAAAGTTGACTTCCTTCTCGTACGTGAGTTTCTCGGTACCTTACCGGAAGCGTCCATTTACGAGGAACATGTCATCGCCAAAGCGAAGAAGGAGATCAAAAGAGCCAACGCTTTGAAAGGTAGGATAACCAAAGCCCTTGAAAAATACAAGGGTGTGGAGATTTCGGACGCCAAAGAGATCGCGGAAATCAAAGGCATCATTATGTCCTATGCCGAACTAACCGGCAAACCGCGAACTGACCTTCCCAATACCAAGAAGGAACTGAAGGTTATCTGGGAAGAAGTCGAGGCCGAGTTTGAGGCATTGATCAAAGCCGGTGACGAACTCAAGGGTACGATCTTCATGAAGTATCCGAAACATCAACTCGGTGTACCTTTGAAGGACGGCGAGGATGAGAACACCCTGTGGCCCGTTGTCAGTACCCATATGGTGCTCGGCAATCTGAAGGAAAACCTGAAGATTATCACAAACAACGGCGACAAGTCCATTATCAAAACCAAGGTCGGCGCTGCCGAAACCTTGGCCCTCGACGTGAAAGCGGTTGAGGAATTTATGATCCCCTCTGAACCGATCAAAATGGTTAATGGGGATGGACAGTCCAAACGTGAACTCCTCGAACGTGTTGTTCGTTTCAAAGACAACATGGGCAAGGAAACAACGGCCATCAACCTGTCTGAAACCCTTCCACCCGGTACCGAAATGTCCTGTACCCTCCGTGTTCGTACGGATGGTCCGTTCTCCGAGCAGAACCTGCGTAAGCTGTTCAAACTTGGTATCAATAACGGATTTGGACAGTGGCGTGGTTCCGGCAACAAAGGCGCCTACCGCTTTAAATTGGTGCACCTGCCCGATTACCAAGAAGATATCCCGGAAGGTTGGGAATAAATCCGATTCGGAACGTTGTCGGATCTTGGTTCGGCAACGTTCCAGGCCTGGTACACCCCGGCTTGGGTGAAATGCGGTCTTATGCTCTACGTTGTTTTACACTGATGCTCTGTTTCGGTTGAGTAACACTACCATTCTGTATCGGTATGGTAATACGCCTTGCATCCAGATGCAATAAGATGCGGGTAAACTGGGCTAAAGCAAGCTAGTGTCAAATGCTGGTGCAGTCGACTACGGTTGCATAGAATAAAGTTGTGGTAAACTGAAATGGACTAATGTTAGGTGGACGGCGAGGTCGATTACGGTTGTTCCCGGTGATGTTGCGGTAAACCGGAGTGGTCTATGACAGAGTTGCCTGCAGTATCGGTATGGCTCCCTTTAATAATGTGAGATAGGATAGGGGTAAGCCATTGTTTGCTACACCGATCTTCGATGAACTGAAGTTTCGGTGTGGTAAACCTAAGCTGGGTATCGTAGCATGTCTGTAAGCTGGGCTGGACTACTACAGAATGCAGTTGCGGTTGGGTCAACTTTGACACCCTCTTGCCCTCTGAAGTCCATTATGGTAATGGTGCACTGTTATACCCTGACATGCAGTATTGGTCAATTTTAGTCAGGCCAGACAGCATTTTGTAAAGGTCAGCTTGTGTCAAACCAGACTATGCGTTGTGTCGGTGAAGTTTACTTCACTGATGTGAATTAAGGGTCAGCTTGCGTGGGTTGGTCTTGTGTGTAACGGAGTACTTTGGTGCGAGATCAGGTTACGGTGAGATGAGCCGATATTCAGTCATGTGGAGGTCAAGTTGTATGGGCCACGTTTGTGTTTCACGGGTTACGCTGGTGTGAAATCAGGTTACGGTGGACTGGTATGCTCTATGCTAAAATAAAATGCAATAACGCAAAGCAAGAATACCGGTTAAGCTGAACCCGGTGGATTACCGTGGTGGTAAGCTGGAGTGGTACGGGCTGAAGCTATGTGATGCTGAATACTGTACTATGTTGGTTGAATGTGGTTCAACTTCGCTATTCGTGGTATAGGTTGGGTGGGCCACGATAGTGTTTTACGATACGAAGTAATGTCTAGGTTTGGTGTACTGCGACGGGTTGGCGTGGATCTTAGTAAAAGGTATTGTTTTGCGCGTTTGTATCCGTTGTGACTGTGTAACGGTGTTGCTATGTGAATCTGCATCCGTTCGTGTTGCGTGACGGTAATGTGGTTTTGTGTCCGTTGCAATCGGTTAATGGTGTACTGATGTGCAGTCGCCCACTATGAGATTGCGTTTTGGTGGAGCGTACTGATATAAAGTCGCATATGATGCGATGCTGTTCTGGCGAAGTTATACCTTGCGATATTATGTCTTATGCAGGTATGGCCGGATGGGTCAGAGTTATGTACCGGTTTGCTCACGTCTGGCGCCATGCTTTCCTGGTATGACCATGTGTTCCACGATAACGTATCGGCAAAGCGGGATGGACTGCTCTGCGATTGTGCGCAACTTGGCTTGATACGGTATTGGCGAGGTAGGACTAGGCGTAGTTGGATAGGATGATTCAAACATACAATACAATAAAATAAAAGTAAGGTCATTCTTTCCTATGCGATGTCGAGCGGGGGTGAGCTGTTCTGAGATCATATGATGTCATGTTAGGTTAAGGTCAACTGGCCTGCCCTCGTCTAGTGTTCAGGTGTTCTGACGTAAACTCCAACAGAATAATGTAACATGTTCTAAACCATAGGTCACGCACGTTTACATGCGATACTATATCATTTGATCTGACATGGTGCGGTCACGGTGGGATGAGACTGTGTACGATGTGACGGTATTCTGTATGGCCTGATCATGGTATGGTGATACGAAACTGGATGTTGTAAAACATTATCCTGTACAGGTTAGATCCTGTCTCATTGGGTAACGGTGGCGTGTTACCGGATACTCTGAGATGTTATGTGGTGCAGGTAAAGTAAGCTAATCCGTTATTTACTGAGATGCTGTATTATCATGGTATGGTGAGCTGTGATAGGATATTGCCTGCTCTATTGATGTTATGTCTGCTAGAGTTTTGGCGATGTTATGTCATTTGCACTACGGCCACATCCGATAATGTGAAGTACCGGTATGGTTTGACATCGCTTTATGTAGTACCGGTTGGGTGAGCTGAAATGCACCGGAGTTATGTGAGATCCTGTCCGGGTACTGTTCCCCTACTACAAGGTAATGTCTTGGTGCTCTGAGCTGAACCAATGTTCACCAATCTACTGTGAGATATCGGTAGGATGAGGTGATACATAGTTGCATCTTGCTTTGTAAAGTAACGGTAAGGTGAGATGGGATTAGCTGATGTGTACCTTAGTCTGGGTTAGGCCCTGTCTCATTCCTTGCGATACCGGCAAGATCTCGTGGAGTGGGCTTCCGCTTGGTTTTATCCCGTCCAGGCAATGTACAACTATATTCAATGAAGCTTCGTCACGGTATGGTTGTTTAAGCCTATGTTGTATGGGATGATGTGAAGTTATGATCCCCTCCTTTCGGGGAGGGGATACATCCAACTAAAGGAGAATAATGAAGATACACATTCATATAGAAACAGAACAAGGAAGAGACATTACTATTCCTGTTTGTATAGTAGTTCTCATATTATTTATCACTGCTTACATCTTATAGGAGATTTTAATGGCTACGTTTTGCGTACACTTTACAGACGGTACTTTTACCCAGATTGAAGCTATGGATATTTATTACGCAATGTCCCAATTAAACCAAAGAGGAAAAAGACTTAGTATTGCTCTTATCTATCCAGCAAGTGAGGAGGAAAGAGTAATACAAGTTGGTTTGTCTTTAAACGATCAACGTCGAAGACATTCGGAAAGTGTAAGATAATGGCGAGAAAACAAGGCGCATTTACAATTGAACAGATGAAATCCCTTAGACGTCATCCACACGATGACAGACCTTTTATGAATCCGTTCAACTACGACCATGCAAGAATGGGAGTTGAGATCGGAAAAAACGTCACAGTTATGTATCACAATCACGGCATCAACCAGGAAATTGTAATTGTTGATAAAAAAACTGGTGATCGTATAAAAGTTATAATCAATAGCACAAAGGAAAAGAATTATAATGCTCAAACACACTCTCATCGATGACGGTCGCGGACGAAATCATGTATACACTGGAACTAGAAACACTTATGTACTTGCTATCTGCGGTATCTCCTTTGAGCCTGCAGAAGTAAGTATTACAAATCATGACTTCTCTATACTCAATTGTCCCGAATGTATAGAGATTATGCGCAAACAAAAAGTTTGCAAATGCGGCGGAACAAACTTCATTCGTATCAGAGCTCGTTGCAAAGATATGTGTGAAATCATTATAAACGACAAAGAGATTATGCAAGGTTATCCGCCTGGAAGCGAATTGGGATTAAACGATGCTAGTGGTGATGACATCGATTTTACCTATTGTGGTAATTGCGGCCAGATTCAAGGTCATTTTCCGATTACCATTGGCGATTTATCTGATACATTAAGGGATAGCTTCCAATTAAATGCACCCGGAAAACCTGCAGGTGACGATTGGTTACAAAAGAAGGCCATTCAAGAAGCCAATCAACCTACTTCAGTTAGGGGTTCCAATGAAGAATAAATCCCATCCCAAGCATTTAACATATCATAAAGTTAAACAAACTAATGAGAAAGAAGCATTTAAAATTCGTGGCGAAAAACCTACAGATGACCCTGCTCCTAAAAAAAGAAAACGACGAAGAAGGAGAAGAAGTATTAGGGTATATAAACCAAAGGAATAACAATGCTGTGGTACATCGAATTCTGCTTATTTAATACTTGGGTGATAATGAGGGTTATGATGCTCATTACGCCCAAGTATGCAAAACATCCTTGGAAAAGAAATCCACCACCTTTAAGAATATGGGTTGTTGGAGCATCTAAACTACTAATCGAAGTTAGTATTGTTCTTACTACTACTTTTCTTATGACCATATTAGCTATAATAAGAGGAATAACATTGGAGCCGTAATGCCCAAAACAAACCTACAAGAAGAAGAAACAATCCAATTAATCAGAGAGATAGTTGCTGTACTTCGAAAGCACTTTATAGACAATAACGTAAAATGTGCTACGATGTTTAATCTTGTCTTTGAAACAGTACCATTCTTCAACCTAAAAGCAGAAGCTGAAATAGGTTCCGGTAGAGTTGTTGTCCATTGTTCTAACTCATTATTAGGATGGTTATCAATTCTTTCCGAAGAAGATGAAGGACTAGATATCGTTTACAAATCAGAACTAGCTGTACCAATCAAAGAAGATACATACAAAGAAATGATTCAAACTAAAGTACACATTGATGTTTATACTCTTGTCAGTAAAGCTATAATAAATGATGTCAAACTAGACCTTATGCCCGCTGGATCCACATCTAAAAACTTCACTGAAATGGTAAAAGAAAGAGCTACAGCAATCCTATTACAAATAGTATAGGTGATAAATGGAATTTCATCCTAAACTACAACGAATACAAGATACAACAGCATACGCGAGAAGATTATCACAGAAGCTCGCAAGATATTTAAAGCATCATGAACCAATTAAGTTCGTTGAGAAAATGCAACCATTAGAGAACTTTCTTGATGGTTACGAACTTACTTTTCGTACTATGGGCAGTAAAGTATATCTCCATATCAACAATGTTGAGATTGGTTATTTACACGTCATGGAAGAACACATAATCATTTCAAGAAGTATGGACTTCCATGTTGCACACCAAATAGAGTATACTAAAAAGTCATTAGATCTTCCTGCGGCAAGAATTATCAACTTTAGCGATTTATTAGTTAAAGTTGTTCTGAATAAGATTGGATTCTTTACTGAGAAACGTAATCGGCCGGAGGATTGGAAGGGACTCAACTTCCATGAAGCTAACGCTATTCTTGAACAAATAGAATTTATGATAACGTAAGGGTTTTGTATGAATGATGAATTTAATAAAAATCTTGAGGACGCTAAAGACAAATTAAATAGTTTAATGGAAACGTTAGTACATTCATATAAGAACGATCCAGCTGCTGTATTTGTTGAAAAGATACAAGCAATATTTAACGAATTCCCCGAATCTAAACTCTCATGTAGAATGGACTTAGTGAGTGGAGGTACAGCTATTAAACACAAACTCACTCTTCCATTAAATGTTAGATTCCTAATGATTTTACAAAGCGGCAAGAAAATAGGTTATCTTACACTTCTTGCCGAATATGAAGCTACTGATCCTGAAAAAGTATATGATGAGTATCTAGTTATAACGGGATCAGAAAAGCTTGCGATCCCTGTTACTGAACACGGAACAGCTATGATTACTAAAGCTATAAAGATTCGATTCCGTGAAATGTTAAAGACAATGATAATTACTAAATACACAGATCCCGAATCATTAGACAACGTAGGTAAATGCAAGATATTAGCTACCGAAATTGAAAAACTAATGTTTCGAATCGTTTAGTCTTAGAAAAGATAGAATTTGGATTGACTTAATTTTCATTCGATATATATAGAAATTGTTTATAGAAAATAGCTAAAGTCTATTTAATTCCCCCAATTAAACCCTGGGCCAGGGGCCAGTAGTCCCGTTACGAGCCTATAGGTTGTCGCGATGGTGCGATCCAGACGGCAGTAGACTTCCGTTGAGACTTTGTGTATCGCGGCGTAAAATTGTTTTGCGCAAAGTCTGTCATTGGTGGGAATGGAGCGAGCAGGAGCCAGCCCACGGCCACTCCTTTTGCATGATTAGTTTTCATGGGTCGAATAAAAGTCTACACTCCGCTTAAAGATAATCCCCCTATTTAGGGGGAAATCTTTTTATATTTGATTCTTACATATAGAAATTAATACTATAACCTACAACCGTGTTGAAAGGAACCACAATGAACCTGAAGGATCTTGTCGTTAACAAATTCGATGAACTCAGTATTCCTGATACATTTGAACTGATTGGTATTGCCGTTACCCAAGGTGGCGGAAGTATGCTACTTCATTTCAAAAGGTTTCCGAGTGATACGAACCCCGAGTGGTTCAGCATTTCGGAGAAGACTATACTTCTTACCAAGTTCCCGCCTCGAAACGGGTACATTGAAGTATACCGTGATGGACATCTGATGTTCTCCGGACCTTTGTCTGCAGGAGAAGTATCAAACTACGATGCTATCATGGCGAAAGTTGATGAGTTAGTAGAGAAGCAATCAAGACTTCGTGCTAACGCTTTGTAAACCTTTACGGTTGTGGGAACTAGCCCTTCGGGGCTATTCCTTTATATTTAAATCTTATATATAGAAATTAATATAGTAACCAATAATCCCAATGTCCAAGGAGAGATTTATGCACGAGACGTATGTATTTCTACTCGCAGTATTGGCTGGAATTGTGGTCGCTCTTGGTATCATCAGTATTCCCACGAAGTGGAAAGCATGGGAAGATTACAAACTGAGAACCTATGGGCGTTTCAGCGTTCTCCGCTTCCTACTTGGAATGGAGAACCGTTATGAGCAGTTCTTACAACAAAAGGAGTAACAATGGGACCTATCGCGTTCAAGCTGATTGGACTCGCGCTTTTCACGCTGTTCTGTCTAGTGTGGGAAATGCTCTTTCTGATCATTCCGGTAGCCATCCTTTTGATGATGGTATCGGTTAATCAGAATCGTGAGCGTGTGCCCGAACGTGAAAACGTTCAAAGGGTACAGCCCATTCCACGCCAGAATTGACGTTAACCGTTTATCGGGGTTCCCCTTCACGGGGGAACCTCGTGATATTTTTAACTTCTTCTCTCATAACCTCTAAAGACTTTAAATGACAAGTATAAGTCTTGCCACATTATCTTAGCTGTTTCAACTAATCTATCTACATCATCAGGTGAAGCAATTTCTATACTATCAACAAAGTCATTAAACTTATGTCTTTTATCCCGGAACATCTCTCTGTCTTTTTCAAACTGTCCTCTTATTAATTCTTTGTTTTGCTGTAGTCCATCTATTCTATCTAAAGTAACCTCACGTTGAACATACCACGCTCTTGTTAATTGTTGTAGTTCGCGGCGAAATTCTTCTGCTTTTAATTTACTCATTTTAATATTCTCTTATATAATATAGAAATTAGTACAACAATATTAATGCAACCGGAGGTCGACATGTTCGATTTGAAGAGCATCCCGCTCAGCTGGTTTGTTATCGAAGCCATTAAAGGTATGGTCGATGATATATTGTCGCTGCTTAAATGGCTGAAACCTTTTTAAGAAAGTTGAACCTCAAAAATAGATTAGCTCCCTTGAGGAAGGAGCGATCTAATTGTTGTGTTAATGGTCAGCGTTAACATTGGCCATCCATTAATGTTAAAGTCAGCCGGCTTTTTTGATATTAATGAATGTTAACAACCCACAGCTGACAGCGTCGGAGGAAACTCTAACCTAAAGTCAAGAAATGGAGACTTTTAAAATGTCAGCTAAGAAGAAAAAGAGAATATCGCCTTTCGCACGCCCATGCCGTGGGAACACCAGAAAGTCAGACGGGACACATGTTGGGCGTAAAAACCCACAACCCCGTCATCGTCATGAGAAAGGAAAGGTGATATACACCAATAAGTAGAAGCATCGTCCCACCCCGTCTTGGGGTGGGATACCCTCTTTTTATTCGATGATTATATATAGAAATATATTAAATACGGCAAGATGGAAATTGGGAAATTGGAAGGAGAAGTATATGAACAAGAAAACGAATATGCCGGCACCTTCGAATCCGGCAATCCGTGCAAAGAAGGCTATCAAGACTTTGATTGAACGGGCAAAGAATAACCAGTTGATGACTTACATCGACTTGGCCGACGCAATTGGGTATCATGACCCGCGACCCACAGGCCACGTACTGTGGTGCGTCTTCGCCTGGTGTCTGAAAAACAAGGCGCCTGCCCTTTCCCGTTTGGTGATTTCTAAAGGTACCGGTAATCCCGGTGTCGAGGAATTGCTGGTGTACAATCTCTTTGAGATCTTCAAATTCGACTGGGATAAGATGAAAATCCCCAGCCCGACGGAGATCGAGATGTGCAGACAGTGGCTTGAGGAGGAAGCTGATGATCTTGAGTGGCACGAAATCATCGCCAAGTTTTCCCCCAAGCGGTTCTTAATTAAAGACTTAATCTAACCCTCAATATTCCACTTGCCGTGGCCCCCTTCATACCGGAGGGGGTCAATCTTTTTATTTTTAATGATTATATATAGAAATAAAATAGATAACCTAAAACCTTTGTGTCCAAGAAAGGAATTATCATGGATCAAGCTTTGATCTGGAACTCTGGTGATCAATGTTGTCGAAACATTGATGTAATGTTAAACATTTTCGAGGAAGCTAGTATTACTGTTTCTCCTGATGTTGGATTGTCAAAAGATACCGATGTTAAATTCGGTACTTCGGGCGATTTCAAATCAGGATTTGTTCAGTTTACTAGAGGTGAACATGTTCTCGTTGTTGAACTATTTGAAACGGTACCATTTGATAAAGAATGGTGTGTTCTCGAAGAAGCAAATGTTTACGTCTTACAAAACAGAAATCTGGAAGCACAAGTTGATGTTGAAATGTTCATTCGACATGAAGATTACCCAGATGATATTAATCGAAATAAGATACAAGAAGAAATTCCTATTCCCTGGGATCGACTGAAGGTTTTCATGTAATACCCGACAAGGAAGTACCTAGAAAGGTCCTCCTTGTGGGGATCTTTCTTATTTACTTTATATTTAATTCTTATATATAGAAATTATTTATTAAAATAATTGACAACCTATTCGGAGGAAATCAATGAATAAAAAGCGACCCGCGGAGATTGAAGACACTTTCAACCTGCAGTTTGGAAACACTTTTAAAACGATGGCCCGTTGCATGATGAAGAAATGCAACGTTGGTGACAGTACCATGATGGTCATTACCAATCAGGAAGATTGGGAGAAATTCCTTCTGTCCGACTAGGAGACAATGATGTTTACCGAAATTGTAAAGTTTGCATTGACAATGTTGGCCTGTGCAGGCGCGTTCACACTCGGCATGAGTCTGTGTGTCTGCTGGGGCAAAATGATGTCCAAAAATGACTAACATGAAAGGTAGAGATGCTCCGTATTGTACGGAGCTTTCTCTTTATATTCAAATATTATATATAGAAATTAAATAACTAACCTATAACCCTGTGTCAAGGAGTCAAAGAATGGATCTGAACATTGTGAACATAATCTCGGCAAATGTAAACATTCCTAATGGCGACGAAGTGACAGCGATAGCCGTCACACACGGTGGTGGTAAAATCATGGTAGAGCTTAACCAAACTAACTGGTATCACGTCCAGCAGGATTGGAAGCTCAAATACACGAAGAACCATCCCGTCGTAGGGTTTATCCAGGTTTATCGTAACGGTGTTTCGGTATACTCTGGATCTATGTGTCGCGATGATGAACATACGACATATGATGAGGTTATGGAGTTTGCGAATACTTACAATCGTCAATCTGCATAACCAGTTCCCTAACAGGACGATTTTTGAATAGTCCAGCAGTTAGGGACTATTCTTGATCTTTTTTATTTTCTCGTTTTATATATAGAAATTATGTACTTACGAATTTCAACCCATATAGACTGGAGGTGTCTATGCAGGAAGTACACCGCATTATGCGGATGGTGGCTGAGGAGATGGGTATTGATTTCGATAACCCTAAACCGGGTGAGCAGGCGAAAGTCTGTGCCGACCCGCGTGTTCAGGCTGCTTTGCAGAGTCTGAACTATTAGGAGGATTGTATGGACTTCATGAGAGGTTTTATGGTGTGTTACCTGTCAATCATTTGTGGTCCCATCTATTGGGCCGCTTGCGGTAAACTCGTAACCCCCGCCGTATACATCCGCCAGACAAGGGACGCTTATCGGCAGTACCGTCGTTGGTCCCGCGACAACCCTCCCGGGGATAGTTCATGTGCAATGCATGGATGATTCCCCAAAGTTTTTTTCTTTTTATTGATTATATATAGAAATTAAATAACTAACCTATAACCCTGTGTCGGAGGAATCGAATCATGCCGATAGAAGCTATCATGGAGTTCATCAAAATGTTACCAACAGATACTATCATAGGTATTATAGGTGACACCGGTGAATTGATTATCGGTCTCACCGCTTGGTATATCTACAAGAAGATGAAACCGAAAGTCTATCGCACTAGATTAGACAATCGATTCCTGTATTTCATCTTACCAAGAAAGCTGTAAGATGAATGGATACGAAAGATGCCCCATTACGGGGCTATCTTTTTTTTAGTCAGCATCACGTTAAGAAGCGTGAACTACACGAAGTAGCAAACAGAAGTTGTGTTTATCATTCGAACAATATAAATACATTCGGATAATATTGGAATAATATTCGAACAATATAACGAAGTTTAAAAGTAAAATAGTCCAGTAGTAAAAATAATCTCAGATGTATATCAATGCGATTTTCTTTCTTCTATGTATTTTCTATAAAAAGCAGACTGTCTAACTGAATGTAAGAAATCACAGATATCCCTAATCTCTCTTACTTTAAATTGTACTGTCCTAATGTCTTCTGGTTGATCCTTAAGGTCATAAGAGTGTTCGAATATGTCTATAGCCTCTTCTATTGTTAGTCTTTTTGTGGTTGACATATCTTTTATTATTTCTTAATTTCCTGTTTTCCATAGTTCGAGTCTGGCTCTACGAATAGTAGCTGTATCTCCGAGGTTCTGTGAACACCAATCTAAATCGATTGTATGTACCCCTGGGGATAATGTTATTCTTTTGAAACCACTAGCATTGTGGTAGATATCTCCACCGGCGTCTTTAGGTTCTTGAGCGTGTTCGGCAAGATTTGTTGCGTCATCGACCTGGATTCGACATCTAAAGTTTCTTTGTTGTGAACTATACCGCCATTCGTAGTACCAACTTACACGATAAGTACCACCTGATAATGATGAAGTAGTAAGTTTTAGTTTTTCATCATATACATTATTAGTAGTCTGTTGTTCTGTTTCTGACTCTGCATAATGTTGTTCATCTAAACCCTGTCCATCATTACCGTCTATTCCTGGGGGACCTTGTGGACCATCTAACCCTGTGAAAGGACCAAAATCTGTCCAAGTGATTCCGTCAAACATAATGACATGACGGGTGATATCTCCTGTGAGTGTGTTCGGCAGATTTTGATTACTTCTATTGTCGTTTAAGACTAAAAAGTAATAAAGGTCTGAGGGGGATGCTCCTGATCCACTCTCTATTGCGGCAATTTTGGCTTCATCAATATCATCATACTCATCGATCTTAAACGCCTCTCCGGCAGGGCCTTGAGGACCCTCGTCTCCTTGGACGCCTTTAATGTTGCTGATCAGATTCCATGTGTCTGACTGTTTGTGATAAACGTCACCATTATCATTGTTCTGATAATAGTCGTTATTGTCTCCCAATGTAAGGAGAGGAATCCCAGATCCATTATACCAAATGGAACCCGGAGTACCCGGATCACCTTTGTCACCTTTTACGAAATCTATTTTAAAAATCTCTATATCATACCATTTGACATATATTGGATCACCGGTTCCTTGGACTTGTACTGTGACATAGTCCCCGACGTTTAACCACTCAACACAATCATTTATAAGAGTATCTGTTATCAGCCTGTTTACATAATATAGGTTGTAGGTGTTTTCATTGTAGGAAGCCAGACAAGGGTTAACATCATTGATCATGATCCGGGAGTTGATAGTAGCATTTACATCAGATTGCGCTCCACCTGTTAATGGAATATCGTAAACTATACCGTAACCAATTTTATAATATCCTTCTTCTTGTGCGTAAAATCTGTCTTGATTAACTGGATCTTGATATAGTCTAGCGGGTTCGGTCGTTAAGTCATTTGTTGGATAGGAAATGTTCTGATAAGATGCAGGAGCAGTTATTTGTGTAGATCCTCTAGCTCTACAATAAACAAGACCTGTGGTTATATCTATTTCGTATTTTTTATAACCAGGTAGAGAAGAATCCCAAATATAGAATGATCCTGTATCTTTAATAATATATAACTTATCCTCTTCTCCAGTGGCCGGCAAATTCGAGAAGTTGTTATAGAAATATATATCTGTTATCTTAATCTTACCAGTACCATCACCGACCCATAATTCTTTTTTGTCGAGGGAGACTGCGGGCTCCCCCTTTTGTAGGGAAGCAGCAGTTACATTAGCACTCGCTCCACGTTTTAATCTAATTAGATCTATATTCTGTGTCATACCGCTTCCTTTAGATTGTTTTAAGCCGTTGCAGGTCTACGACTTCTTATGGCTCTAACAGTATCCGCTAACTTCTCAGGGATTCCTTTAAACTTCTGTCTTCTAGCCATAGTGTCTGCTCCTTTTAAAAGAGCTTTACCTTTTTTCTCATCACCAGCACCAATTAATTCCCTTCCTTTGGCTTTCATACTGGCTCTTATTCCACCTTTAGCCATAGCATGACTCATTCTGTTACTTACCAACCCATCCATACTCATATTCTTTCTTGAGTATTTCATAACGGCCCCACCCCATCTGTGAGCACCAGTTCTACGTCCAGAAAAAACTCTAGCTTCTATCAAAGGGAAGATCGCTAACATAATCATCTCCTTAATTATAATGAAGTTTATCGTTTAATAATTAACCTTTTAAATATAGAAATTATATATCCAGAGTAATGTTTACTCTTTTTATCATCTATCGCTCGTCCAGCAGATAGGACATTTACAAAGGAGAGGAGAACCCATGGCTGAACACAAGATTCCTTATGAAGAGGTCTTACCGGAAAAGAGGCCACCAGTTCCTAAATTTGATTCGGCAGAAAGAACAAATCTATGGGAAATGTTCCAGTTTGACAGATGGATGAAAGTCGCCAAACAAATGACAAAAGGGAACAGCAGTTTCTTTGAAAGATTCTTTAACGAAATGATGCCTCCAAGAATTTCCTATACGTGGGAGAACATTAATCATCGAACCCATAGGAAAATTAGAGTTTTCGAAAGAGGCAACAGCAGTTCCCAGGACGAGTTATTATTTACTTATACTGGACCGTTAAGAACTATCTTTCAAAAAATGGTGGATCATTACGGCACAAACAGGGAGCGCTATTTCGAACAAAGGTATCATACTAAATTCCTTAAGATATCACTCGAAAAAGCAATGAGGATCGCTCTCAATCCACCTAAAGCCCCCAAACCTGAAGTCATTGAAAAAGAGGTTCCTGGTAAACCTGTGGAAATCAAGGTAGATGGAATGTTAAGCGACCTTGAAAAGGTTTATAACTTCTTTACATCTAAACAAGTCGACGGAAATAAAGCATTACCTAATACATGTCGACATATCAAAGATATAGATGTGACTTATAGTTTTGGGGGGCAAATTAAGGTAATTCTTGATCTGAAACCTTAATTACGAGACCGGGCGGCACGTGTGTGTCGTCCGGGGTTTTATTTTTTTAATTTTTCAAAACGTTATATAGAAATATATATATAAACTATAACCTGTGTCCAAGGAGAAAACGATGACCTGTCCTGACCTACATGAGTTAAGTCTGTTCGTCCTTGAAAGAAAATTTCTCAGGGACATTGTTCCGAAGGAAAACAACGATAGCACAGCTAAACATGTAACATCATGCGTAAACTGTGCGAGAAAAGTCAAGGCACTTCTGGAGTTCTATGAGCCGGAAGAGAACCTTGAAGAAGTTGTCGAAGCCCTTCGACAGTTTGAAGTAAAACCTGACATCAAAGAAGGGATAGTTGAGATAAATACTCAACTTATCCCCTCCTTGGCGTGATACCTAACCTGTGGGAATATCCCTGTGGGTTAGGGATATTCTTTTTAGGGATTATCCAGATCTCCACCATCAATAGTAATAGCATGGTATTCAAGTTCCTGAGAAGTTGCATTATAAACAACAGATTTACCGTCAGCTATAGATCCTTCATTGATGGATTTTGTTCCAAGATAATCTCTTTCGGCAAGAAACTGATCAACAAGTTTATCTGCAGACCAAGTTTTATCTACTACACCATTACCAGCACTGTCAAGAATTAAAGCAGCAATCGCTCTAGCATTAGTAAAATAAAGATTAGAACCTTCGGAAATTTCTGTAGTAGTAAGGAGAACTGTTGGTCCAGATATACCATTAACAGTTAAAACTCCGTCAGGTCCTGTAGTTAATTCTAACCATTCAGTTCCTGTGTAAATATAACTAACATAAGGAGCAGGCGGTATACCAACGAGAGCAATATCACCTTGTTGAACTGTTAATCCATCACGTTCGCCAGTAGTTTCTACAACATGTACATCGGTGACATTAATGGGTGGGAGAAAAGTACTGGGAATTTGTCCACCAGAATCAAGTGGAGCAAGACCATCGTTTTGTCCTCTCCAATCATTAGTAATTACAGTATCAACTGCATCACTAAAATCAGTAATGTCTGATGATGTTAGATTACTAACACCACCCGTAATCAAAGTATAAGAGCCACCCACATGTGCATAAAGAGAAGGCTCATTACCTACTGTTGCATCGTCAAGAACTAAATACAGTTTTTCCGCTTCGGGCGTAACCGGCAAACTTGACTGATTAGGAACGACCACGACATCGGAAATCTTAATTTTACCTGTACCAGTTCCTACCCATAATTCTCTTTCATTAAAAGCAATTGCAGGTTCACCTTCAAACATCGGGGCATTCACGACAGTATCTCTTGCCGCTGCACGTTTTAGTTGAATCTTCTCAATGTTAACCGCCATTTTCTAATCCTCCTGATTGTTATGGTAGTAATAATCCACCATCAATTTCAATACCTTCAATAACATCATTAAGTACATTTAATTGTTCTTCATTAACAAAATTGTGATCTGGATCTTCGATAATTTTTGGTGCGGGAATCTGTCCTTGCTCTAATTCATTAATCGCATTTAATTGCTCTTGAGTAACAAACATATGACTAGCATCTTCAACAATGTTAGATGCCGGCAAGATATCACCAGCTCCACCTCCTCCCATCGGATACCAATCAATTATGTTTCCTCTTTTCTCGTATATATAGAAAATTCCACCGACAACACAGATTTCATTTTCGTCGGGATTTTCCGGAAAATTACCCTCTGAGTGATTAATAATTCCACCAGGTATATAATCATATGTAACGATCGTTTTTTCCTTCTTACCATCCATGTCAACTGATGGATTTACGATCTTGTTTACTGATTTGACATGCTTAAATTTGAAAGAATTACCGTGTATACCCATATGTTGATCCTTATATGATAACTTTATATTTCTAATTTTTATATAGAAATACTATTAACGGGAATGGCTGTAACACGTTTAGACAAATTTTTGTTGTCAGAAAGTGAGTTCATCAGATGGCTAACGGTACAGTCAAATGGTTTAATGATCAAAAAGGTTATGGTTTCATCGAGCAGGAATCCGGTCCGGATGTTTTCGTCCACTATTCGGGAATTGAAGCCTCTGGTTTCAAGTCTCTCAAAGAAGGCCAATCCGTGAGCTTTGACATCACGGAAGGTCAAAAAGGACCTGCGGCAACTAACGTACAGGTCATGTAAGTTGATGTCAAAGTAACACGATAATATAGACCCATTTTTAAAAGCCATTCCCACTTTTTTAATCGCTATAGTGCGAGAGCTATAGCGATAATAGCACCGATTGTGATTAATGTCATACCAGTACGGTTTATGAGATTATCACGGTCGTGCAGATATTTTTCTTGTCTATATGCATTCTCACTATCGACCCACATTTCCCGATACATCAATACTTTTTGTCGTTCTAAAGCTAATAATTCTTTTAATGCATTATTTGCCTCAATATAAGAATTAATTATAGCTTCTTGTTCAATTACAATTTTCTTATATGTCTTCGCTAGTTTAACTACAGCACCTACCTTTGCGTATTCTCTTGGTACCAAAAGAATATGTGTTGCTTGATCTCTTGGTACTTGTGTAACTGTATCTCCTTGCATACTAACATAAAGAGGTTTTAACTTTTCTGGTTTAGGAATACTATCTAACGCTGCTTGTATTTCATAAGGTTCAGTAGGTTCGAAGACAATTTCTGGTGGCGTCCATGGTTCAAATTGAGGAGGCGCACACGCAGCAACCATAAAGGTTACTAGTAGTATTACAGACAAGTTTCTTATCATATTAATTAATTCCAAGTCGAATTAGTATTTCTTCTACCACTTGTTTAATTAAAATAGGTTCAACAGGAGGGATCTCATTAGGTATAACAATAGTATGAAACCCCTCATTGTCATCCTTCATATCAACAACCGCACAATAGTCGGGCATCAAGATTAAAACCTTCATAGTTTACCTCTCGACTCTTCGCCCCCAATCAATGTGTTATTCAGATTCTGGTGTTGTCTTTTTCAATGCTTTCTTAAGAGCGGCCAATCCCTTTTGAGCACCAATAGTTGCTCCTGCGCCTACAGAACCCCATCCGTATTTACTTTTATGTCTATAAATGTGAGATCCTGTATCTTTGCTAACATCATACCCAAGTGATGCAGCATCTTTACCAATGTCATAAGCCCTCGATGCATGACTTTGAGATTGTTCAAACAAATGATAAGTAGAAATCATCTTTAGGCCCTCTTTTCTTTTCTTCTATCAAATAATTTTCCTGCGCCGGCCGCAGCGCCCGCTCCGACTGTTGTTCCTGTAGCTAAATTATCTACTACTTCTGCTCTTCTTAGACGATCAGAATACTTTCTTGCTGTATCTGCATCTCCACGTTTAAGAGCATCTCTAATAGCTTGATGAGAACCAATTCTTTCACCTTCAGCTCCTATAGATAAAGCTACTCCCGCACCCGCAAGTCCTGCATACTTCTTCCAATGTTTTCTTAAATGACCAACAGCTCTATCACCGCCAGTCTTTTCAATAACATCGGCAGCTTTCTTTTCTTTAAATCCAATAACTTCTTTTATAGTTTTATTTGGACGATTAGCTTGATCGTATTTCTTTTTCATCGCCCAACCTGCACCTAAAGCTCCAGCAGTTCTTGCGCCTGTTGCTGCATCTTTACCTATATGATCTTCACCTTTAAATGTACGATCCGCAACTTCACCTGCCGCAATGCCCGCAGCTAAAGCTCCTGCACCCATCCCGTAAATTCTCCAATTTCTCCTGATATAATCTTTTATTTTACTTTCAAGTACCAGTGATATCATAGATCACCCCAATCGTCTTCAATTTGTTGATCTATTTTAAGAATCTTATCCTCTTTTAATGTTTCGGCAATCTTCTTAGAAGCTACTTGCATAATCTTCTTAACTTTTTCTTGGGATTCTGCGGCAGCCCCTTCAGCCATTTTGACTTGTTTTACAAGAACTTTTTGTTCTTTTGTTACTTCTTTAATCTTTTCTTGTGTTTGTTCTTGTTTAATCTTATGACGTATCTCTTGCTCTATATCTTTTTTACCTTTACCAGTAAATCTTTGGACTAGCATCATAATAGCACCAACTAAACCAACAGATCCTAATCCAATTATTCCTATTTTTGCTGGACCAGCTAAAGCATCTAACATAATTAGTTCTCCTGATCTATAACACCCATACGAACTGTTATTTTAGCCTTAATTGGCTTTACATTCTTTAATTTAACTGGATGATTTGAAGGTACAGGATCAGCTCTTTCATCCTTTTGTACTGTAAGTTTCTTATTTGCTTGGACAGCATTAAGTTTATCTTTCATCTTAAAAAAGTCTTGAAAACTACCATGGGAGTCATAAGGTTCTCTTTTTTCGAATAAATACGCAATAGCTAACATGATACGTCCTTTTAATTTTTATTCGATTTATATAGAAATAAAACAAATAGTTTAATCATGAAGCATGTCTTCAATAGTGAGACTATTTGGATAACCAAAGAACTCATTATAATCTTTTGTTAGACTTGATATGTAATCTAGTTCTTCGTTAGTTATCTGTTTACGGAATTTAATTATTTTCTCTACATCAAACATAGAAAAATAGTTTAAACTCCTTTTAAAAGAACTAGGAATAGCGTCAGAATTAAAGTTTACATCAAATAATTTACAGATACGTTTATGAGTTTCACTAGTATTAATTAAAAGATCCTCAAACTTAACATAGAAACTTAATTTATCTGATCTTTGATTTAAATACTTATTGAAGATCTCATTAAATCTTTGAGTATATAGTTCAATTGGGACTTTATAAAGTTTACTTCTTGAACAAGGTTTATGCTCACTAACTAACCAACAAAGTCGAATGTCGCGGAAAAGAAATAAAGAAAATACTTTATTAGAATCAATGCCTGTACCATTCTTAATTAAAAAAGCTTTTTTGACAAAATGATCATCTTTACTAATATTATGAAAGGTATCAACTAAAACTTTGTCATCATCATTGAGAACTAATGATTCTTCATAATAGTATGTATCATATATGTAGTTGTGTAGTAATCCATCTACATATTCATTATGATACACATTAGAACTATTTCCTAAAATACTAGAAACTATAAACTTACCTGAGTCTAAATAGGTATTTAAATATAAAACTTTATTCATATCTTCAACCTTAAGGAGGTAAATTTATCTCTATAGGAGAGAAACCCTGCAGGCTCTAATTTATCATCGAATTACAGTAACCCACTATCATTGAATTTATCTAGATGAAGGAGAAACCCAATTCCATCTAAATTAACTGAAGGAGACATTATGTCGGATCTGACTCGTGAGGAAATGATTGACCTTATCAAAAGAGTTCTACGTTATAAAGATGGCGATTACTACGTCGGTAGTATGGCGACGGCTCATTGTTATCACATCCTTTGTCTTTCTTATGGACGTGATGACTTTGAAAAAGAGTTAGATAAAGCTGATGTTAAAGATGTTACCAAAATATACGAATATTTATCGTCGTATATTGAACACATGTTAGGTCATCCAACGGATTTTTGCCCTTGCTGCGGCAAAGAAAGACGTATTACACAGTTCAAAGCTAACCCGGATCAAATAAGGACAATGATGCAAATGTGTAACATAAATCCTTATAGAAGTAAACAAGAGGTGGAAGATAGTCGCTGATAACTTACGATGCAAGAAAACCTGTGATCTATAATTTATCTTTATAAACAAGAAATCCAACACTGCTCAGTTTACCTCTTTTACACAGATATCCTGACCTTGATAGTTTACCCCCAGTGAAGAGTAAACCGTATGGAGGTAAGTTTACTTCATAATATAAGACACCCGCTAACATTAAGTTGATCATGTATGTATAGGAATCCAATTAATACGAGTTTACCCTATGGAGGAAAGTAACCCATTCCCGAAATATTTTGACTATGGACTAGATTAAACCAATAGGTGAAAACTTTATCTGATAGACTAAGAAAACCTTGGTTCAAAAATTTACCTTATGGAGCAAGAAAACCTGTCAATAGAAGTTGCCCCTTCGGGGGCAACATTGTTTTTTGGGAAAGGGGGGCGTGAACCCACTAGCAACATGTTAATCTTGCAGTACCGCGATCACCTATCGTCCACCACCCCCCACAAATAGTGAGAAGGTGCCCCTCTTTACTTAGAGATGTACAGACCTAAGAAGAGGGACACCTCCATTGCGTATATATTCATCACAATTGCTTTGAAACCAATCTTTTGCATCTTCGTTTGTTTTGAAAACGCCGATTTTAACCGGTAAGTTTTCAATAGTTTCAATATATGAATGATACATTCTTAACAAACCGAATGTGTTATCATCAGAAGCTACATAAGCTGTGCATCCTCCAGATCTAGATTCTAACTTTTCAAAACTCTCTAAAAATGTTATTAATTCTTGTATTTCCTCTCTCTTACGTTTCTTAAGACTACCTTTATCAATATTCCATATTACATTCTTTTGAACTGGTTTTTCTTCGTTATATCTGGCTTTCATAAAACTAATTATTAAATCAACTTGAACATCGCCATATAAAACGAAGATTGTTACGTCGTTTTCAGTTAATTCCTTAATCACTATAAATCTCCTCGACTTTCTCTAACTAATGCATCGATCCAGAATTATCTAAATGTCTGTACTTTAACTCAAATAATTCCAGAGTATCTTCTATCTTAATTAAAAATTCAACTTGTTTAACATGATCCATTTTCTCTAGATCGCAATCGAAATCTATCATCCTTTGTAGGAAGTCAATAAAATTAAGTCCGCAATTGTATTCGTCACAAATATCTTGAATCTGTTGTTGGATCATTAATATTCCTCCTTATTTTTTTAATTTTCATTCTTTAAATATAGAAATAATTATAGTAGGAGGAACAACGTTATGGAAAAAATTGAGGAACAAATCTTAGTTGACGCAGTTAACCGTATGAACATCATAATTTATCTAGTTCTTACCGCCCTACTAGTGTACGGATGGTATACGGATCAATTAATGATGTAAAGGAGGCCCAATGCCGTCTGTGATACGCGTTGAACTCCCTGAGGGGAGTCCTTATGGTGAGTCTTTTGACATACAATCTCCGGACAGTTTTCGGGGATTCGTACGTCGGATCAACAGACACCAGCTTATACCTGCTGGTGTTCGTAAAGGCGAAATCATAATGATTCCATCGGAATCAGTAGTTCGTTTACATAAGGTAAGCGACACATAGTTTATCGCTTACCGTCAAGATTTCGAGACATGGCCGTTCACGCGGCCATTCTCTTTTAGGAGGTTAAATTGAAAAGAGGATGCATTGTAAAAGTTGAGCTTCCACATGATAGCCCATTTGGAGATTCATATTACATTGTTACTGAAGATATGACTTTTAAACAGTTTGAAGAAGCTTGCAACTTAACTGGATGTGTTCCTCAAGACAATCAATTCTTTGAGACAATCTACATACCTCTTTCCGAAATTGTACGTTACTATGAAGTGAGAGAACAATGAAAAAATTTACACTCACTGAAATAAATCAAGCTTATGAAAACTTCGCTATTGCTTTAAATATGAGAAGTACAGGTGATGCTAATCATTACGCTTTCAGAATATACAGCAAACTTACAGATGACTGTAAAAGACGTAAAATAGCATGCTACTATAACTATAGACGTGACTGTTTTATGATCATTACTAATTCGGACACGCCTAGTGAACTACATTGGAAGATGCCGCAATATATCCATGACTGGTGGAATCCGGAAGGCGTATATTTCCTCGAAAAATTAGCTCTAGAAAGATTATAATTTAATATTCTAATCAGTCATATAGAAATTAAATACTTAGTGCGAATTGACCGAGGGGAGGTTTGTATGGAAAAACAATATGAAATCATTCGTTCCCTTTCACAAAAACCGAAAGTTGAAAACCGTATTTCACAGATGAAAGACAAAGCTATCAGAAAAGCCAAAAGGGCAATGTGGTGGATGTTGGCTATCATAATTGTATTCGGTTTTGGATACATGTTCGCGATTAATCATCCGTTGGAAGTTACCGTCGAGATGAAACCCCGAAATGTCATCATACAAAAAGGGGAAGCTCCCGGTGACTATCTCGAACGAGTTGAAAAGATCTTATAGTCATTCGCACAAGGGATCGGTCCGCCTTAGGGCCGGTCCCGATCTCTTTTTCTAAGAAAGGAAAATAATGGATAATCTAAATGGTGCTATGGGTAATACAAATCCATCTATTGAAAAATACGAAAAGCTATTTCATATATTTCAAAACTATCTTGTTAAAGCATACGAAGAAGACAACTTACAAAATATGATTAGAGGATTCCAAAGGCTTAAAGATGCTTATCCTGAAATCGAAATATTTATTCAACCTGACGTTGATCCTTTACAATATACTATCCATGAATACAATAAAAAATGGAGTCTCACAGGCATCACTGTTGCAAACCTAAGACTTAAAATTGGTGATCTTGATCTTGGTCGTCCAACTATAACAGAATCTAAAGAAAGAGATAAAGAAATTGTGTTTATGGAAAATAAAATAACGGATGCTCATTGGGATATTCCCGGAGCAGAATTTGAACAAAACAAATACTCATTTCTACAAACCGTATTTACTCATCTTTATGTTATAATGGGAAGTATAGGAAACATCGACGAATACAGAGTTATTAATCTTGAGAAAGCACTAATACAATTAATGTGAGGAACTATGGGAGAATTTCCGATTAGAGATGAAGAATTAAGAGATTCATTAGAACATATGGTTAAGACTGTGTATGAGAAACTTTCAACAGGCGCAATAATTCTTAATCATCAACTTAAAAACGGAGACATAGCACTTCCACGTTATTGTGATAGTATGGAAGCTCATTTTGCGTGTTTAAAAGAAGTATTTGATATTAATGTTATTTCTACAACAAAATGGAATAAAACAAAGGTTAAAGCTATTAAACCATTTATTAGAGTACATTACCAAGGACAACATATAGGTACACTAGTTGTTATGAACTCTATAGAGGATCTTGATAATGAATCTATATTTATCCAAGAAAAAACATACAAACCAATACACAATGGTAAGGGCAACTATATTAAAGGTATAAAGCTATTTGGATTTAAGAGTCTATTATTCCAATCATGTAAAGCTACACCACAACAAAAATACAAACTAGAAAAACTTGTATTCAGTCTAATATAGGAGAAAACATGGTAATGGTAGATAGATACGATAATCGGCCAAATAAACATGAGTTTGAAATTGCGGTCGAACAATATATGACCGCACTAAAAGCACTATATTATAGGTCTATTAAAAAACTTAGTAGAGGTGCAGATGATATCGATATGAAAGATGTACATGAACACCACAAAATTATGTACGATGCACTATATAAACTAAAAGAACCCTTTGATGGATTTACAATGGTCTTAACTCAATCAAATACTATTATTATAAGTTACCAAAGAGAACATTTAGGCTATGTAGTGTTTGCGTTCGGTGAAAGAAAGTTTCCCGAATTAGGTGACATTTACCTTGAAAAAGTAGCAGCAACAAACTGTGTTACAACAACAGGAAAAAATATAAAAGGATTTATGCATTTAGATCTAGAACAACTTTTAAATGAAATATGTGACACAAACAGTCGTGAACAACTACTAAGGATCGAAAAGATCGCTTTGGAGCTAACATGAGTAAACTAAGTGATGATATTAATGCATTAAACAGAAAACTATATAAATTAATTTATATGTTAGTTATGGATCTATATAATGGTACCGGCAAATATGAAGGTGTAGAATATACCAAAATGGAATTGTTTAAAATCTTTAAACCTATTGAAGAAGCTTTCACATGTCTAAAATTTATGTATACGCATCCAAATATTGATGTACTTTATAATAATTATAAACTAGGTGAAATTACACTTGCAAGTAAATCATTAACTCTCAAAAGACTTAAATTATCAGGTTTAGACGAAATAATATTTGTTGAAAAAGATCACTATCGCAAAATTTACACAAATAACGATCATCCTTTAATGGGTAAAATCAGATACAGATTTAAAAGTCTAATGATCCAAATATTAGAAGACACAGAAGAACAAAAACTTAGACTCGAGAAAGCGTTATTGGAGTTAACATAATGACAAGTCATCTTTGGTTTTCTAAAATGGGTGTTCATAATAATCAAGTTAATAAGCTTTGGCTTGAAATTATTAATGACATAGATAAAAAAATCTTTAATATAATGAAAAACTTAAATAGTCGTAATGGATTTAACACTAAACAAGCACTTTCAAGTTTTCAGGCTATTACTGAAGTAATATCCGAATTAGTTTTTACATATGACGCAAATGATAAAAAGTTTGTCGTCTACCATAGAAAAGAACATATTGGTCATATAACAGTCGACATTGATAAAGAAATTGTGTACATAGAAAATGTTTACTGTTATAAAGAACTAGGTGGAGAAGGTAAACCTATCAAGGGGTTCATAGTAATAACATTTTATGATCTACTTCTACAATTATTAGAATTGGATAATACGGATATGAAGCTTCGTTTAGAAAAAGTTGCATTCAAACTTACCTAAGGAAATAATAATCATGGAGGGACTTAGAAATAGCTTATATAAAATATGGGTATGGATACTAGAAACCATAGACAGTATGAGTTATAAATATGAAACATTCAAAAATACTGTTCACACTATACCCGGTGACGTATTGTTAAATACATATATCCTATACTTTATAAGTGGAATGATAGCAGGAATAGCTCTATCATTAATTATATTATGGATAGGAAGAAGAACATGAGTAATGGACCTGAAAGATTAGAACAAGCTATATATCATGGTGAACAATATGTTAAAGCTTCATGTAAACAACTTCTTGGACAAATTCATCAAAAGATATATGAAGCAGTTAAACAAAAACACCCAAAATTGATTCATGAATACTTCCAAATAATGAATCAAATATTTCCAAAGTTACATTCCAAAGTTTTTGATCCTAAAGCTATGGACAGATTCTTTCAAGCTTATGGTCGTAATAAAATTGGTCATGGATTAGATTATGTAGCGGGAGTTACAATTTATTATGACGAACATCAAGAATTAGGTGTTCCATGCTTAACTAAAGATTCAGATGACATAGTTTTAGTAACCGGTCAATGGTTACATAAGTCATATGACAAATCTAAGTCTATTACAAACATGGTTCCACAAGAAGTTAGAACCTTACTTAAAGATGTAATAAAACATTTAGCACATGGTCGAATGAAAAATCCACAATTCATGTTTGAACTAGAACGCATACTAATACAAATGGTATAGGAGATAACATGCCTATTATAGACGAACTCTTTGCGTTTGTTGCGGAAGAAGAAGAAGGTCAAGAAGGTGTTGTCGGTATGACATTAGATATGCCTGGAAGCGGACACACCTTTGCGCCACTAATTGGTGCTGATATGGATAGAATTGAATCCCTAAAACAGTACGCGCTCGATATTGGAAGAGTAAGCGGAAAAAAGATAGTTTTGAAAAGATTTAAATTAGTGAGCGAGGAACCAATATGCAACCCAACTTCGGGATTAAACTAATAGATGGAACAACTCTAACTGTTGATGGAAAAGATACGTTCTTTGTATTCGTATCTAATCTGGGTCAAAATTGTCCTGACTCATATGAAATGGCCGTTAAGACAATGACAAATATGAGAATGAATGAACCGCATGGAGTACACATAGTTAAAAAGGAAGAAAAGGTCGAAACATCAACAGAATACTACCCATATGACAAAATCATATCAATTTATAAGATAGATCAGTTTTTGCAGACGCCAAAATTATAAATTCAAATTCTATATATAGAAATTAAAGTAATAAACAAAATGAAAAAGGAAGGAGGTGATTTGATGGCCTGTGTAGCACACAAGGTCGAAGAAGTACGCACTCATTGTGAGTGTGGAAAGATTGCGGACGGTTATGCAGACCGCACGCATGGATGGTGTAAATCGTGCTTAGGCACCGGTAATTGCACCGCCACGTCACACACGGCGTATTTGCGAACGGAAAATCTGTTCGTATTCCGTCGTCCAATGAAAAGGGAATAGAGATGGTACATATTAATGCCCTGGATGTAATCGGACTTGTTATCCTGATCGCTTCTCTCATTCGCCTATCGGTTGGATAGCCCCTTCGGGGGCTACCGCCCTTTTTTTTCTTTGTTGACTATTTGAATCTTATAACATTTCCTACAATGAAACTTGTTTCCGCCGCCCTCTGTTACTCCAATAAAATCCGTCTCTTGTCCACAACAAGTAGGTTTTTCCATCTTAATCTCCAGTACTCAGGGTTACTGTCTCCATGAGGAAAATTTTCTACCATTTGGGGATCTTCATGATCAGGATAATCTTTGGTCTTCTGGATGACTCTGTAAGAATGAATAACAATCTCCATTTAGGGTTACTCAGACCGCTCGGTAAAACTCTCCCCCTTAGGACTACTGAGTTTTATTGGCCAACTATGCTCTTTGGATTTCTCTAACACAGTGTTAAAACGCGTGCTATAAGGGATACTTACACGGAAGGTTAATTCTCCTCCTTAGGGCTACTAGGACAACATAGATAAAATCCAGCTTGATGGGTTACTTTCCAACAAGGTTAGTTCTAAAACTATTAGGAGTTAGCCCCGACTGCATCGGGGCTAATTTTTAACTTACCTCCTTTGGGCAACTAAATCGAGCAGGTATTAGATTTGCATTCCAATCTTATCTAAACCTTCATCAAGAGCTTTCTTAACCTGTGAAAGATCCCAACTGTTACCCTGCATACCATTCAAAAAGAATACTGCAAAGCTCAGTACTAATTTAAAAGTAGGGCCGTCAATCACTTCGAGATACCAAGGTAATTTCACCTTGTCATCCAGAATTTGTACTGCTGCTTCGAGTTTTTCTTCGCTCTTAAGATCTTCGAGATCTGCTTTGATATGGTCTGCGGCCACTTCTACGGCCATAACAACACCAGTAATGAACTTACCAATTCCCTTGAAATTCTTAATAATTTCTTCAATAGAATTCCATTCCTCAAGTTCGTCCATACTAGCTTTAAGAGCTTTTGCGTTACCGACAATCTTTTCTACTTCGTCTTTAATCTTTGCTACGTTACTCATTTTAATAATTCCTTTTTGTTGTTGATAAACTCGATCCATACGGGTTTCTTCGAACTTCGTTAATCTCCGTTCCTATGGATTACTTCAAACCATTGAATTTTTATTCTTTATATATAGAAATATATTACTAAATAAAAGTTACTGGAGGTGAATCACTCCAGTCGATTATATTGTTTTCAATAAGACAAAAGGAGATATAGATCACAATGGAAAGGTTTGCGTTGTCAAAACATGTTAAAGATCAAATGAGGGAAAGGGACATTGAAGAAAATTGGGTTCATTTGACTATAGAACATGGAAGTGAATCCCGTGGCGAAGGAGACACATTAGTTAGAACAACGAGTCGACAAATCTGTCAAGATATTGTCGATTTACTAACCGGTGATGCTATGTCCCTAAAGAATAAACCATCTAATTTAAAAGCACTGGAAAACATACATAAATTAATCGAAAGTGCTAAAAGACTTAAACTAAGAGGAGGAATAGAAGTAGTGTTTGATCCAATTTCGGAAACAATAATAACAGCATACGACAATAGTCGAATTGTTCCCCAATATGTTATTAGGCGCTCTAATAAAGGATAAACATATGGACTGGGGTAGATATCTTGGTGCAATTATGGCTGATGTTAATCATCGAGCCGAAGAGAAAGAAAAAGAACTAGAGGAAAGGAAAAGTATGGGCCAACGCATTCTCATAACCGGTGTACAGTTGGGCATGATGCAAGCTCATCTTAAATTAGTTATAACTCTTTTGGATGGTAGTAAACATCCAGAAGATCATCCTAACAACGAAGATGTTCTAGCAAACGCTAGACGTGAGCTCGATAGTCTTGAAAAAATTTCAGACGAACAATGGATCGGACAATCACAAAACCCAATTGAAGAAGATGTGATAGTGTTCCAAAATCTTCACGCATCTTGGATTGGACAAACACATGACATTTAGACCATTAAGACCATTAAAGGAGAGACTTGAAAGTCAATTAAGTCGAATATCATTTAATCATGATGACAGATACCTGATAAATGGTACACAACTAAGGATATTTATCTTTGCTGTACATTATGCAGTAGAATTACATGAAAACTGTGATGCTGATAACACAACCGCAATGACAGAGTTAGGACTCGCCGAAGACTTTCTAATCGGTATAACAGAAAAACAAAAACTAGGTAGATCTCCAAGTGGTTTCGGTGATGATTTAAGAGACTTTAAAAACCTCTTTGCGTCTTGGATTGGTAAAACAGAGGAGGATTGATGTTAACTAAAAAATTCTATTGTGGTTTACCTAACGATAGAATTAAAATTGTTTCGGCCGAAAGTATGGCTCAGGCACTAGGTAGACTATGGCGGATCGGTGAATATGATATTAAATTCTGTTTACCTGAAGATGAATTTCACCATGTAGTCAAATTTATACTAAATAGGTTGGATAAAACTGCTAAAGAAATTGAATCAGAAGGGAAAGACGATGACGAAGGATAATATTAGAGATCATGCTGATTTCACGGCTAAAGACAAAGATGGAAGACCGCTTTACGGATTTGATGAAATCAAAGAAGTAAATATAGAGTGGTTTAAAGACGAATCAAGAATTCACTATATATGTATGCTTATTCCTCCGAGAGCAGGCGTCAATTTGTTCGCATCTATATTGGAATATAAGTTCTATCCACCTAATACCCCCAAGAATGAAGAATTCATAATGCAAATACTTCGTTGGGAAGAACTGACCTATTCAATAATTAGTATCCCCATGAAGGAAAAAGCGTATGCCGAAGCAGTTGCTAAAACCGTGGGCATGCGAATTGCAAACGGTGTACCAACTATGTTTGGTGGTCCTGGTGGTGAACCTAAATTCTTTCCAGTGAGAGTAGATCATGCTTTCACTATAGAAAACGAACCCGGTCATCCAATATACAGTTCCCAAGCTCATGCACATAGATTCTTAGAAGTCGAAAGAGCACTCTGCGATATGATATATGCGGGTGGAGGCCAGGAAGTTGAACAAACTTTAGAGAGAATAAAAACAGGTAAATTCTAATCAGAAAGGTAAACTGATGTCGAAACCTAAAATCCCCAACGCATTTACTGTTACTTTTGTCGAAGGATACATTGAAACTTTAATCCAACAAGTCGGACCGGATCAAGCTATCACCCGTTTAATTGAAGAGGGTACTGTGGCCCTCACAAATGAAGTTACCAGACTGATTCGTGACGTGGAACAAAATCCTGCTAAATATGCCGGTAAACCTACTATTGTAAAGGGGGACTAAATTGCACACGACTCGCGAGATTAAGGGTAGAACCATGGATGACGACAGTCAAAGACGAACTCTTCTCGATAAAATAGAAGATCTTGTTATAGACTTCTATAACGAAACTGGTTGTCGAACAACAGGTATCGAATTCTCGTGGACAACTCGACAAGTGGATGAAAAAGATGTCCACAATCGGGACGGCGAAGAAGAGATCGAGACCCGCGTAGATGTATGTGCATCTCGCTTCATTTAAAGAGTTGTAATGGTGGGGAACAGACCCTTCCTGGGTTCGTCCCCACCATTACGCCCTGTCGGGGTACTACTTGTGGGAGAGTGCATCCCTGACACGGTAATTTTTTTGCAGATCAAAAGTATTGATCCAACAATAACTAAAGCTATTAAATAAAATTCCAAAAGCAGAATTACCTTTAAACTCCTTGGTAAAGACATTTTAAGCCTCTTGGGCCTTAGGTAACAATCCCTTGATAGTTCTAAGACTTCTACTAATGAAATCAGTTTTCTCGGGCTGTTCAGGTTTAGCTGTTTTTGATTTTATATATTTAGTAAGCGCACGAACTGGACTATATTTTTCGATTTTGTCGGCCGTTCTGTGTCCACCAATCATCTTTTTCGATAATCTATACTGGGAATCTGTTTTTTCATCAGCTTCTTTTGGCCATTCATGATCTTTAAAAGCTTTTTCCATTTTACCTAACTTATCTTTATCTCTAAGTCCAGCTTTAAGTTTATCTACTTCTGATTCACTTTTACCACCTTGTTTATAAAACTCAGTTGCGGCTCTATCACCAATTTTACGAGAAGCAGCAGCCGCAACTTCAGGAGCCGCTAAAGCTCCACCTACTGCTGTTGCACCTAATGCTGCTTTTTTACCTCTAGACATAGCTTCCATCATTAAAGCAGTAGATATAGCAACTTGTACTTTATCACCAATCGTTAACTGTTCCATTTCTCCTCCGATTATCCTTGTGCCTCATCATGGGCTTTTCTTGCAGCCTTAAGAGTCTTTCTTGCATACCTAGACAAGATTCTACTAGGACTAATACTCTTTAAAGTATCAGCCATATCATATTGTTTTAAAGCTTTCTTACCAGCTTCAGCACTTCTTTCAGTTCCACCTGTAACTTCAGATTCAATCTCTTTTCTACCTTTAACAGTTCTTGCTTTGTCTTTCCAACCTTCTAATTGTTTAGTCGTTATCCCTTCACGACTACGAGCGGCAGTTTCTAGACTTTTTTGACCAAGTTTTTGACTAACAGCAGCACCAAGCTCAGGAGCTGCTAGTGCCGTTCCTGTGACACCCGTAGCAGCTAATGCAGCTTTTTTACCCGGAGACATTCTTTCCAAACATATAGATATCATATTTGCCTCACAAATTTATAAGTTTTACTATGTCCGATTATGTCCTAAATTGTACTATTGATTGTACTAAAGAATTTTTAACTCGGGATTCTCTCAATTTGATCTGTTTGATGTTCTTCTTTAAGGGCTTTTAATTTGGAAACTTTAAAAGTTTCACGTACAACAATAATAGTACCACCTAGTGAGACCGTAAAAGTACACCACGAAATAAAACCATCCATTGCAATCTTAAAAAAGTTATTAAGATCACTAGCAGCAGCTGGATGTTTTATAATAAAATTAGCGTATTCGTCTGACATTCCAAATAGAACCCATAAGAAGAAACAAGATGCAAAGAGAGGAAAAAAGAACATAATCATTTTAGCTGATGAAAAATTCTCTAGCATCTTTTTTATAAAAGCCCTATAGTATGGGCCTAATACATCTTTTCTTCTATCCTTTCCAGAACGCCTGTCTTTTGATTCTGAAATAGGTACTTTTGAGTCTTTATCTTGAGTCATAAATAATACTCCTTAAAAATAATCTTATCACCATCGTAATACCGTCTTATAAATTAGTTAAACAAGTCAATAGAATGTTAAAAATACAAAGGGTGTCAATTAAAAAAGGTTTGATCATTTTAAACTAGGATCGAAATTTTTTGGAGACCAAGGATTTAAATTATCATAATTCTTGTTCATTAATGACCTAACAACATAATTTAAATAGGTCTGATAATTCGGCAAAGAACTTAATTGATTAACTAAAATCAGAGCAGCTTCGCGATCTATTACATATTCATAATCAGGAACATTTGATCTGTCAAATGTTTCATCTGTGAAATTGATTGTAAATATAATGTCATTGTATTTCGTTAAAAAATCTTTAACATAACTAACATTATATTTATGAACCACTATATTAATCGTAATATTGGGTATTCTTTTTCTAACCAACTCTAAGACCTTAGGATGTATATCTTGGGTTAATTCACTCACAGAATGAATCGCTAACTGATTTATTCTTACCCTAAATTTATCATAAAGTCCGTTGATAATAAAAGTACCATTAGTACATATCTTAAGATTAAAATCTATAGAATCTACTAATTTAGACCAAAACTGCTCTGACAATAACCCTGGTTCTCCACCAGAAATCCAAAGGTACTTCAATTTGTTTCTTATAGGATATAGTTCTTCGAATATAGCATCTTCATCAATCTTTTCATTCCTATTAGAAACTATACAATACTTACAATTCCAATTGCACTTTCTTAGTATTCCAACACATATATCATTTACGAACATTAAAACTTTCCTGATACAAAACTTAAAGTAATAGGATCTGTTCCTGGATTACTGACAAAAAAGTCTTTAGGTTCACCGTCATAAGAGAACATTTTCATATTAAGATGTTCAGTCTCAGTAGTATTACCTACTTTAATTGTGAAGGGCGATTCACTATATATTTGAATCATATTTACTTGAGCAGCAAGCTGATGATCCACCATTCCCTGCGGCAAATTAGCTTCACCATGTTCATAAGAAATAGGTTCATGTGAAACAGTTTTGTCCATGAAGCGGGTGGTCTGATTAATTTCGGTGTCAGTAATAACTACACTTACGCTGGTTTTCAATTCTTTAGCCATTTTTCTTAATCCTTTGCGTTTTAATATTTATAGTTTTGGTATAGAAATAATTTAAACACAACAGAAAGGAGAACGATGGATACTGAGACGAAAAAGTTTTTTCTAGAAAACCCCGACATCTTAGAACACGAAATCGCGTTCTGGGAGCGTACAAAACTCGGTGCTCATACGGAGGAGCACTTAACCCAATTAGTGGTACTCCGTACTCAGTTGAATGGAGAGTAGCCCTTCGGGGCTACAATCTTTTTTTTTACGATTGTACTCCTAGAATCTGTTCCTTACGTTCCTTATCTGCCTTATCTTTTTCCCTTTGTAAATTAATCTTTTTAGTCAACATTTGATTTAAAGATTTTTTAAACAAAGGTTTCTGATCTTGAAACGCTTGAACCTTAAGTATCTCAATAATACTAATCATAATGTATTCTCCTAAAAAGGGACAGGTTAGCTGCTCGGCAACACAATATCCCATAGAAAATGAATGAGGATGTTGTAACAAACTAACCTGTCCCAAATATCAAATGTCACCAGATTTATCTATAACTGAAAATACTCCGGCATCCTCAGGTGGTGCATCATCTGTCTTTGGTGCAGGAGCATCAGGTTGTCTTGCTTCCGTTACCGGAGACATAGGTGCTGCAGTATTAACTTCGTCTTTTTCTGGCGTTGGAGGCTTTGTGACAGGTGCAGGTTTAGCGAAGGGAGTACCTGGTTGTTGTGGTGCAGGTTTAACAACACTAGTAGCGTCTTCGACTCTGGATGCTGCAGAAATTTTAGCAAAAATTTGCATAGCTAGACCGGACTCATTAAATCCAACAAAATTCGCTGTGTTCAATTTATTAAGAATTAATGTAGCTTCTCTAATAGTAAGTTTAACATCTAATATTCTATCTTGTGGATCAATTTCTTGTTGACCGGCCGGTGCTAGTCCGCCTAAAGCATTGGTTAAACTCCTCACCTTCTCGTCCATAAAAAACTGCCTCCTGTACTAAGTTGATTGTTCAGTTATCATTTCTAGTCCATTTCCAAATATTTCTATATAAACTTTAGAAAAAAGTTATATCAACTACTTTCTCTCAATATACGTTCTATTTCATCTGGTGAAATAGTTTGTTCGACATCATCTGTTTCTAATTCCTCTTTACACCTTTTCTGAATAAGTAAAACGTCTTCAATGTCTTTTTCTTTTATTATTTTATTAGTCTTTAATATTTCACCTAAAGGTCTATCATCCGAATCTGCAACACTTAATGCTTCTCTTATATCCACATGATTAGCTCTATCAAGTGCTGTCAATATTTCACCAGTCATTGGAATTTTACCCTGACGTCTACTCCTCTGCATTAAACCTTTAAGTGCATCATGATAGTCAGGTTTAATTACTTTAATCTCATTTGCAAAGTTACCGAAATCAATATGAGAACAGTTAGTGAAATTTACACTCCTAAAAATCTCTTTTGCTAGCTTAAAATTACTGTAATGCGCATCATCAAAATCAAATGGAGGATGTAATTTATAATCAACAATTATTTCTATTTCTTTAGGAGCTGTATGTACTTCAATTATAGCGGCCATACTCTTTTTAATAAAATCTTTTTTGCGGAACTCTGGTAAGACAAAAAAATGAATATATTCTTTATTTGTCGCTAATGTTCTCAAATTACAATCTTGACTTTCATCACACATATTCTGAATTGTTTCAGAAGATATATTAAATATATCAAAACATTCTCTTTCGACGACATCTGATTTAATATTTTGACAATCTATCTGTATTCCTGACATAAACAGATAGCAAAGTTCAATTAAACCATAAAATCGAGTCAATACTTGTTCGTAAACTTCCCTAGGACTTTCACGAACTTCATTGTCAAAATGATTATAAATGTCACGACTTGATTTAGTTAAAACTTCTTTTTCAAAATTAGATCTAAATAAATCAAAAAAGAAAAAAATCTTAGAGATTATGTTTTTACGAAAATTCCTAGTCTTAGCTCTATCAAATAACTTTAATAAATAAGCTAGACGTCTTTTAACGGAATCCATATTATAAACATCATCTAATTCATGTATAATATGTGCGTATCCAATTAATAAGTCTTCTATAGAATTCGTGTAACCTTCTAATATTCCTTTTTTACAAACACTCAATGTATTAGCAAACGTCTGTTTACTATTGAAATCCTTTCTAAGAATTTCTATTTCAATTAGCTCTTTTATTAACTCATAATGACACTCTTGCATACTTTTATCCTTCTAAAAGTTCAACAAGTATATTCGTTTTAGAAACTATCAATTCTACTCTTACGACGTAGTCTCTTACCCGGTGTAGCTGTATCATCATTTAGGGCATCAACAATTTTACCAAGTTTTTGCAAATGGCCAATAGTTCGATCATCACGACGATCTCGACCGGATCTTCTGTCGTTTCCAGATCTTTTATCCGCCCGAATAGATACTGTCTTTTGTCTTCTGTCACTACCAGATCGTCTATTAGGTTGTCTTCTTCTTTCCTGTCCTGAAAAAGTTTGAAGTGTCCTATCTTTTCTTACTAAGCCTTTAATATCTTCAATCGTTAATTCATCTAATATATCTTCTGTAGATTCCCCTATATGAGAATCAGGATCTAAACTAAATGGAGTATCAGGTGTTATATCATCAGCTTCTTCGAATCCAGCTACAAAAGTACGTCCACTCGATTTCTTTACCTCTTTAATAATTTGTCTATTAGATTCATCAATCATAACTTGAATTTCATCAAGCTTTTTAGTATGTTTCGGAAGATATTTACCAATACCTTTAAGAATTTTATTGTTATTCTCTAATGCTGTTCTAGTATCAATTATTTCACTAGAAACCGTCTGCACTGATGTCTCTAGTGATTTTATATTCTTTTCAATTTTATCAATGTCCTCGCCAATTTTAGGAACTATCTCATTTAATATTCTTTTTGAATGGTCATAAACCCTTATCTTAGGAAGTATGTGCCACCAAAAATACCATACACCAAAAGCTACAAATATAGCTGTCAATGTACCGTAAAATGTTAAACCTTCTAAGTATTCAAATACACCATCCATTGTATGTCCTTTTATCGACATTCTGATAATGGCTGTACGATTATTCTTCTCGCTCCTTCAGTTCTTGAAAATCTTTCGTTAACAAAGGTAACATTAGCAAGAGTTGGTTCTATTAATGATAAACATTCAGCGACATCATCAGTATTACCACCTAAACAGATTGCTGTTGTGCAGATTTCAAAATTCTGTTGGACGACACTATATTTGCGAGAAGATATTTCAACTTGTCTTTGAACTATACTAACAAACATAACAAGTAAAATAACCATCAATGATATACCTTGAACTCTATATCTATTAAGTTTACCATCATCTTTACATTTATCAATCAATGTATCATATCTACCCATAACTAATCCCCGATAGATGTGTCAATAGTATCAAACTGATTTAGAGCATTCTTATAAAAAATAGTAGCTCTCAATTGACCCATACGATTAGTATTAACAGTCAAAAGATTAATTGCTGGCTGGACAGTAGATTCAAATTTATCAGATGATATAATGTTTGAAAGAATCTGTCCTGCAGAATAACCCATTTCATAAAAATCTGGTCCTGAAGCAATAGCGAAACCCAAATCAGGTTTAGTAGCATAAGCGTTAATAGCAACTTCTAAATGTCTGGTATTACGTTTAGATATCTCTTTAAGAATATCAAACATTGTCCAAACTTTACCAGTTGATGATTCTACTAAAGCTGTTTGTACGGCAAAAATAACACCTTTAGGTTTACTATTGAAGAATTTTATTTTACTTCTTAAATCTTCTATACTATCCATATGAACAATAGTATAATTCTTATGTCCATACTTTTTTAATTCAGACTGTATATTCTTTGTCATCAAGAAACTAGCTGGTGACGAATCTCTAAAAATGTAAAAATGATTTGGAATAAATCCAACTGAATCAAACCACCTTCGCAATTTTCTTAGTTGGTATATTTCTTGTACTCCAGCAATTCTATTATTATCAAAGCGTTCTTGCTCTTTATAATCATCAATCTTTTTGTTTAACCCCGAGAATATTACTTTCCAATCTTTACCGGGTGACAATAAATAAGGTATAGCAACATATTTAAAAGCATTATCATCAAAAACTATAACATAGTCAGGATTAAAGTCCTGTATTGAATCTCTTGCAATCTTAGCAACTTCTCTCATAGATGCTGGAGAAACATTCATAGTTTTTGTATTCATATAAAATTCACGAAGATTGAATTTATAACCTTGTAATTTAAGTTCAGATAATGCTTCCTTCGCACCATACATTTGCGGAGAACCACAAAAATGATTCTGTTCGAAAGAGTGTAAGAAAAAGATTTTTAACTTTTTATCCTCTTCCTGTGCTTCAACTTGTACGCTAATAAATACAAACAAAGCTATTAAAATGATTCTAAATAACTTCATAGTTTATTACCTAGCTTTTGCTGCATGATCAAATATATTTCCTAAAGCACTTTCCTTAAATACTTCATTTGGTGGTCCTTCAGGTTTAGAATCCGGTACAATTTTATTACGAACAATAGTAGGATCTACTTCAAATTCATAAGACTTAACCACAATAATAGTTTCCTCTAGTATTCTTATTGTAGTCATATTAGTATTAATATTCTGATATAAAGCATTCAATTCTTCTAAAAAATAATTAGTTACAAAATCATAAGAAAGTTGTTGTTTCTTTTTAAACTTAGACATTACTTTCTTTAAATGACTTTGTCGCTTTTTTGATAAGGCAATTTGCTTCTTTGCAACTAGTATTTGGGCCTTACAATATCCTGCTAGTTGATTGATTACATCAATACCAAATATTTCATCACCCTTATCTATCATTTGACTAAGATAAGCACGAATAGTACTTTGTACACCTTGTTTCAATTCATTCATATCAGGTTCGAGGAAACCAAACCTATCATAGCGTTCACGTTTCCTCGTATCACCTAATATATCATAAGCCCAAGATATTTCTTCAAACTGTTTTTTGTATTGACCTTCTTTATCATAATCAGGATGATATCTTTTAGCTCTTTCACGAAAAGCATGCTTTATATCTTGATCACTGGGCTTTTTCTTTGGATCTAGTCCAAGTATTTGATAGGGGTCTTTAAACTTATTAGTGTCATTATCCATTTGCAGAAAATTCGTATCCTGATCTAGATGACGCTCCTTCTAAGACTCTGTTTGAAATTCTTAAACTGTATTCGGAAAACATTTCTTCAATCTTTTCAACGGGTATACCTAACTCTTGCCTTAAAGCTCTAACACGCAACCATAAATCATTATACTTGGAATCTCTCTTCATTAATTCTGTGCCTTTTTCACCAGGTTTAGCAAACTTTCTTTTATAAGAAACCGCTGCACGAAGAGCTAAATCGAATTTGTCTTTGGTATCCATAATGCTATCCTCCGTATAATATTGAAGTTACCTAAAATGTCCACACTTTAAACAAATCGTTTTCCAAGAATTTTTAATATCTCTTATTTTATTTCCATTGTAAATGTCGAATAATGAAACTTGTTTTAAATTATCTACTAGTGTCTTAGAATCATTATCTCTACATCCACAAACATGAAAATCACCATTCCAATAAATTATATTCTTATGATCAAGAACTCTACATCTTTGATTAGTATCTACGTTATTTAAAATATCTAAAGTTGAACCTAATTTAAAACTATCGATATAAGAATCCCAATCATCAACTTTAAACTGTTGTACAATATAATCAATTTTACTTGAGTTCTTATAAATTAAAACAGTCAAATCTTTTTCATACCAATGTTTTTCATAATCTAAGTTTAAAAATTTCAAATAAATATGAATCTGGTAAGACTTTAAAGAAAACATCAATTCCAAATTTCTTAGTACATTATTAAATAAACAAACTGTACCACCTGTTAAAAACTTAAATGATTTTAAATCTTCTCCATTAATACTTAAAGAAATAGATTCTAATTTCTTAAACTTATTTAACTCTTTTAAAGTGTCTTCGTCCAACAAAGTTAAATTAGTAAAGAATGACCACTTTTTAATATCACTCTTTTCTAAGATTTCCATCTTCTCAAGTATTAAAGGATCTGTAAATATCTCACCTGTGAATGGACTAATATCTATCTTTGGTATACCTATATTTATAACTTGCTCACAAACATCTTTAAAGAAATCATTCTCCATAGTTCCTTTATTTCTTCTAAACCTGTGAGCACAGAATATACAATTTAGGTTACATATGCTTGTAGGTTCAATAAAAATACTTTTAGGTATCATATTACTCCAATAAAAACGATGTATCAATCAACTGAAAATCTGAAGGAATATGTTTTCCTTTTAAATCATACCTTGCAACATTTATATCAGCATAACGTGGTAAGAAAGGATAGTTCTCAATATGACTTAAAACAAAATTCTCCCCATTTAATGGAGTATCTGTAATCTTAAGCAATATACCATCTATTATAGCTGATCTTGGATCAACAGTTAAAGCATGAGGATTAAAATGAAAATTAGTAAATCCTTCTAATTCAAATCTTTGTTTTAATTCTTTTAATCTATTATAATTAATATAAACTTGACCTGTTCGAGAAACAGGTAGATCCAAAATAACATTAAAATAGATACGTTTATCTCGATCCATAAACTTAATAATATTCTCTACAGCAGTTAAAACTGTGTCATAATCATACCCTTTACTTATAAATGATAAAGTAAAGTCAACAGTTGTTTCTAATCCTACAAAAATTGTTTCAACATATTTATTTATACATTGAATAACACGCTTTGACTTTAGTTGTTTAATACCTGTAAAGACAGATAACTTGTTGTGTTTGATACCCTCCATGATGTGAGTAACATCATCATCAAACATACAATAACTATCTGTTATAAATATACGATCAGTTTTATATAAAGAGACAGATTTATTTATTCTTGATATTATTCTTTCAGGATCTCCAATAAAACTTACATCCGGCAAATACTTATGATTACAATACTTACATTTAAGATAGGGACAGACTTGTTTAAAGCTAAAATTTAGACCGGGATTGATATTTTGCATCTTTAAAAGCGGCAAACTATCTAATAAATAATCTTGTTCACATTCATATGTCGTGTAAAGATTATTATTTTTAATATCAACATCTTCCCACTTTTTAATAATCGTATATAGATCTGTTGTTAAATCTATATAACCTTTAATGATTATAAGATTTTTTAATTTATCTTTACTAACTCCAAAATCCATTAAGATTCGAGCTATAGTGTTCCTAGAATAAATAAAACAAAAAGCTCCACCTATAACCACTTTGTTACCATTATTAAGTAACAACTTAACTATATGCAGGCCGTCAATAGAAAGAGAAGAAAAAATAACAATGTCAGTTTTAACAGAGTTTAAAATTGATTTTTTCATTTTGTCACTATTAAGTACAAAATGATTAAACAGGTACTGATTTCGTCTTTTTAAATAATTATATATAGAACTTGGAACATCTAAATCTAAATTTTCTTTATAATTAGAATTAGTTATTATTACAGCATTACTATAACTCGGATTGATTTTATTATTAAATTCTAAGTTAGAAGTAATTACTCTGGATGCTATTGGAAAATCACTAAGTTTCATTAAAGGAGATATCATAAATGTAACATCAAGCATCTTATAATCTCTCAATTCTTTTAAAATCTCTAAAATGATCTAATTTAATCTTTGGTATTCCGAAATTACAATTGCATAAAATTAAAGGGCATACAGTATATTCTTTTGAGGTTTTTACTTTATCAAAAACTGTCATTACTGGAGATTCATCCATCCTGTTAATACAGTAATGTACAGAACCATCATAACTAATAACCATATTATTTTTAATTGAATAGCACACAAAATTCTTAAAATTAAAGTCAAATGGATATTGTATCTTCTCAAAATAAAAGTTTTGATTATGCTTAACAACAGTTAAATTATTGAAAACTTCATATCTTGATTTCTGTTCTTCCTCAATATCCAATAAATATTCTTTACCAGAAACAGGTCTAGGTCTTAGTTTCTTAATCTTACTAACAGAAGAATATTGTTGTAAGCACTTTTCATGGAATAACATGAAAGCTCCAACAACAATACAATTTTCAGAAAGGGCCCATTCATATAAATCAACAAAAGTATCTAAAGAAATGTGACCTCTATGATAACTAGGAAAGAAATTAAAAGATCCAATATCATATGATCTAACTAAATCAACAATTTCTTTGTAATACTGTAAAGATTGACTGAAATTAGTCGAAAGACATATCTCTGTTTTCTTTAATCTCTTTTTACTTAGATTAACTAAAAAGTATTGAAGAATCCTCTTTAAATTAGGATTTGTTGTTGGTTCTCCACCAATTAAATTTAAATAGAAAACCTTATCATCCATATCGATTAAAAAATCTGACATACGTCTAAGCATATCATAATCAGGATGATAAAAATTAAGTTCGTGTGTAGGACAATAATGACAACCAAAATTACAGTTCCTAGTTATCTCAAAACGAACATCCATCAAATTAGGATTATCAATAAATCTTTTAGCAAAAAAACCAACAACATCATCCTGTCTAGGTAACCCTTTACGCATGATTAGTTTCCAACCAAACTGATAAGTTTACTAGATTAAAACATCTAAAAAATGTGTCGTAAGAAATACCTGTTATACTATTTGGATCATAATTAAATAGTAGTTTGACTTTGTTATAATCTAAATAGTCGTATATCTTATTACCTTTAGGAAGAATATATCTATTATATAAATAATTGTGGTGTATATAGTTCTTAACGTGCCAATCAATAGGAGCATTTAATCCACCACGTTCTCTACACATTACTTCTTTAGGTAACAGTGGTCCTATTGCTTCACGATAAACGTGTCTAGGAAATCCCATACAATCGCAATATTCATATGGTAAAGATAATAAGAAATCATCAAATCCATTCATAAAGAAAGGGCTAATAACATTGATACCTAATGCCTCACCCCAATAAGCATATCTATCAAGTTCATGTCCCTGCATTAGCCAATCTTGTGACCATTGTAAAAAGTGTTCAAGATTGTCTTCTCTTAAAGGGTACTCCGGCAAAGAGACATCAAAGTCATTTAAATTTCTTTTATCGAAAAAAGCAGAATTATAAATATCTGTAAAATATTCTGTGTATTTTCGATTCTTTATATTTATCCTTACAAGCTCTATTGCTTTAAAATAACCTTCTGGATCGGGATATTTACTATCTTTGAGAACCGCTTTAGCTTTTCTAAAATTGTAATGACCTCTTCTCATAGAATAGTATAACATCGCTTCCTGTTCCGGAAACCTAAAATATTCATGAAGTAAAGAACCAGAACCTGTACCTACAATTAAAACGTTAGATTCTTCTTTTGCTCTTTTCATTAATTTCCACATCCAAACATTACCCGGGAAAGCCTGATGTGGTTGCGGCCAAACGGAATTAATTTCTATTAGTGATGTTACTAAATCTATATCTAAACTTAAAGGAATATGATTTGTCTTCCACATACTAGCAAGAAGACGTGAATTATCAACGTCAACAGATTTACCTTCAATGCAAATCGTTTTCGGCCGAGATTCTTTAATAAAATTAACAATTATAGAAGCGTCTAATCCACCACTTAAAGTATAAATAGCATCAGGATAAGTTTCGCGAATTTCTAAAACGTTCTCTTTAAGCCTTTTTAAAACTTCATATTTAGCATCTTCGAAACTAATACTTCGATCCTTACCTATAGGATCTCTATACTTAAAGGGTTTCATAAACCCAAATACCATGTATTCACCAATTTGCTCTTTACTAAACATTTTCGTTTGTCTCC
>JAAUYK010101219.1_pt1 | contig 77379 bp, 60 predicted proteins | sample 7278021 | NCBI WGS metagenome assembly JAAUYK01 (sample SAMN14350223, study PRJNA611818) | marine sediment metagenome | isolation source: surface marine sediment (1.8m) | place: French Polynesia: Moorea | collected 2018-08
CGACCCTGACAAAATTGAAGATACACTGGCCGGTTTCAACGAATTTCATCCGATTGGCCGGGTAGGCCGCGTTGATGACGTTGCAGCCGTGGTCGAATTTTTACTGTCGGATGATGCTAGCTGGGTCACTGGTGCCATTTGGGACGTCGATGGCGGTGTAATGGCTGGTCGCAACCAGTAAAAAAGTACCGGATTACCAATGTTCTGTTCGAAAAAATAGTCAATCTGTGGTGAGAGTTAAAGGTATGTACATATTAGTTTTAGCAATTATGGCAATTTGGTTTTATTCGGTTTATAGCTTCGCAAAGTGGAGATTTGATTACAGTTCAAAGAAGGGTGTGCTACTTGAATCCGTATTGCATGATCGCCTTACCAATCTATATCTCAGATGCACTACAGGAATTGTTTTAGCACTAGTTCTTTATATCATTTAATGATGGTATAAATTTTAATGATGGTATAAATTGAGTTTTGGGTCTTCTGTTGAAGCTGTGATCAGCTAAGAAAATACTGTAGTAGCCCCCATTTGAATCGAACGCTCCTGATACATAGTAGACTACACCAATCAATCTTCAAAAAAATACGATTAATCAAATCGAGAACTCATAACCAGACGGAGATTAAGCTGACTCGGAGAACATTTGCATTAAGGTTTTCTGCATTTTTTGGGTCACGGCCTTGCGGTCATGACCGTTTCGTAATCGTTTACCCAGTTGTTTACCTGCGGAAACGGCGGCTTCCAAAACTTCCGGGTGCTTGGTGACCCTTGGAATCATGTCTTCGGTTATTTTTACCCCTTCTCCATAAAGCAGAGCGGGCACCCCGACTTTGCATGTCTCACCGAAACCGCATGAAAAACATGACGCGGCACCCTGGCCGGTAACTTTACCAACGGTTTCGATAAAACTATACAGGAAAAATTTCTCAATATCATCAGCGGGAAAAGATCCGGATGTGCCGCCCACACCCACAGCAACTCCCAATTTACCCCACAGGGTATCTCCCTCTTGATGGCGAAATTGGTACCAGCGTTCTAAAAAAGCATGTGTTACTGCATTTAAGGTGGAATAATAATTAGGGGCACCAATGACATAGGCATCAACCTCGGCTATCAACGGACGCAGCTTTGTTAAGTCATCTTCGACTTTACAAATATTGTCTTTGACACAACCTAGACAGGCAATGCACCCACTAATCTTTTTACCCCGTAATGAGACCAGTTCGTAATCACAGTCGGTGTTTTCCAAAACCGTTGTTACCAACTGATGGACACCGGAAACACCCTCTTTTCTGCTACTTCCAACAATACCCAAAATCTTCATGCGCTACTCCTTAATAATTCTTTGGTAAGAAAAAATACTGGACCTGATTAAAAACTATTTTAAAAGAATCTGATTGCAGTCCTGTGCAATGCTGAAATGCTGACGATTTTATAAATTAATCTGCATATCAAAATTGCACAACTTTTACCACAGTTGGCGAAGTGACTGAGTGTGTATTTCATATGAAAATCTAAAATATTTCGCTATTGTCCAAATTGTATATAGCGTGCCTAAACCTAAAGATTAGAGAAACTGAAGATTTCTACATGATAACTCAACTTGATTAGGATTGAAGTTTGGAAATAAGGTTGCAATTTAAACATTCTCGAATAGAAAAGAGTGTAGAAATTAATCTAATCTCTTGATTGTACTGTGGGGGGACGACGAGACTCGAACTCGCGACCTTCAGCGTGACAGACCTTCCGTTAAATTGTTAGTTCGGGTGCATTTTGTAAAGGTGGTGGGGAATACTGTGGAAAATTATTAGTTTTCAAATAAAAAGGAGGCAACTAATTTTAGTTAACCTTTTGAATTTATTTTGGTTATGTCAGGAGGATTCGAACCCCGGGTTAACGGCGTAGAGACCAAATATTTAGGAACTAATTCGTTATGATTTAACTGTATTTACTTGTTTAATGTTGGGAATGGTGTTGGGTGTTTAGATTTATGTAAAGTAAAAAAGGCTTATAATTTGTTATAAGCCTTTAATTTTATTTGGTGATCCCAGGGGGATTCGAACCCCCGTTACCGGCGTGAGAGGCCGGCGTCCTAACCACTAGACGATGGGACCCTTAGTTTAGCTTAAAATATTAAAATAAGTATTATTTTGTCAAACGTTATTTACGGACGCCGGCCCATCAAACGCCGGACGCCTGTTTTTTGCCCTTGCGAAATCCGAATATCAAATAAATAATGAATCCGATAAACGGTACCGAAGCGATGATCCACCACTGTGCCTTTTTGCCGGTGGTACCAAAATCTTTTTGGGCAACATCGACGATGGCCCATACGGTGGCAATAAAAAAGGGGATACAGAGAGCCAAAAATATGCCGAGCAGTTTCAGACTCATGCTATTTTCTCATGCAACATCAATTTATTAAGCTTTTAATTTGCCGGAAATTTTTAATATGGTATTTACGTAGTATTTGCTGTGGTTGTAATGATAGATAATTTTTTCGGCTTTTTTGCGGCTTTGCTTGGGACGCCAGCCGTGGCTTTTGAGAAAGTTGGCGATGCTGGCCATCGAGTCAGCGTGGTTGAGCATATCGACCATACCGTCCTCGTTACCGTCTTTACCGTAAGCTAAAATGCTGGTGGGCATAAACTGGGCAATGCCCACTGCACCGGCAAACGAGCCCGGAATGGAGACCGGATCAAATCCCTCCCGACTGGTATATTCTAAAAAGGCTTTGAGCTCTTTATAAGCCCAATTGGATCTTGAGGAGGCTTTTTGTTCATACTTTTTTCGTGATATTTTTTTTGACTCCGGGATCAAATCCCACAACTTGTTTCGCACTATCGGGTCCTTCAACGCCGCCATGGTGGAAAGTGTATTTAAGGCTGAGCGGGTGCCCACCGAAGCGCCCAGCCCAGTCTCAACCAGCAAAATCGCGGTAATCACCTTTTTATCCACTCCGTATTCTTTTTCGATACGCGTCAGATCAGCATTATTTTCCTGAAGGTATTGATTGGCTTTGCGAATGGACCACTTATTGGTAAATTGGCCATAATTGACCTGCGCTTCTTTATAGGTAAACAGCAGGATGACACCATCGGCTTCGAAGGACACCTGTGTTCGGCTGTAAAGCTGCTTGATTTTCAGCGGCTCAAAGCCATCAGCGATCAATCGCTTTTGAACGGACATAAACGGCTGCGTTTGGGTTTCGACGGCCGCCCCGCTAGTAGTGAGAAAAATAGCGCCGGCGACCAGCAGACCGGCTGTCAGAACGATCCATTTTGGGTTCATTATAAAACCATTTCGTATCCTATAAAACACCGCTGAAACCTCCAAAGAATGAAATTTATATCCCTTCCAACGGATATCACCGCTTGATTGCAAAGGGATCCCATGTTATTTATATCCCATCTCAAAAATGCATCTAATCCGCTGGAGGCGGACTCTTGGACCTTATCACCTATTTTTGAGACGGGTTCAATAGATTCATCAAATATATCACAATTAGTGGTATTTTTCTATTGTGAAAAAAAGCGCCAAAATCATCTACTGCTGCCAGACTTGCGGTTACCAGACCCCTAAGTGGATGGGCAAATGTCCGGATTGCGGCACCTGGGACTCCATCATAGAGGAACGCCCTACAACCGCGACCCTGCACGATGTCAAACGCTCGCGGTCAAATCTGCAGCTGGAACCTGTGGCCATCGATTCGATTGAACTGGAAAAGGAAAACCGCCTGTTGACCCGTATGCAGGAACTCGACCGTACCCTGGGCGGCGGTTTGGTGCCGGGAACGTTGATTTTGGTCGGTGGCGATCCCGGCATCGGCAAATCAACCCTGATGCTGCAGGCGCTATACGGGCTGGCCAACCAGGGCCTTAAGGTGCTGTATGTATCCGGTGAGGAATCTCAGCAGCAGATACGCTTACGCAGCCAGCGTTTAGGAACGGTGTCACCCGGGCTCCTGGTCGTTTCCGAGGTCGATATGGATTTGATTCTGGCCAACATAACGTCCGAGCCGCCGCAGGTTGTGGTCATTGATTCGATTCAAACCATGTACAATGCTGAACTTACGTCAGCGCCAGGAAGTGTCAGCCAGGTGCGGGAGTCAGCGGTACGATTGATGCTAATGGCCAAAAAAACCGGTATTCCTGTTTTTTTGGTAGGCCATGTGACCAAAGACGGCGCCATTGCCGGCCCCAAACTTCTTGAACATATGGTGGATACGGTTTTGTATTTTGAAGGGGACCGCAATCATATTTTTCGCATCCTGCGGGCTGTTAAAAACCGATTTGGTTCTACCAACGAAATCGGTGTCTTTGAAATGAGAGATCAGGGCCTGGACGAGGTAGCCAATCCATCGGCGGTTTTTTTATCGGAACGACCGGCAAATGCGCCGGGATCTGCCGTCACCGCCAGCCTGGAAGGCACGCGACCGATACTGGTAGAACTGCAGGCGTTGGCCAGCAGCACCAGCTTTGGCACGCCGCGGCGTACCATCTTGGGGCTGGATCCCAATCGAGTGGCCTTATTGGCTGCGGTCATGGAAAAACAGCTTGGCATGCATCTGATGGGATATGATATTTTTATGAATGTAGCCGGCGGGGTCAAGGTGGTCGAGCCAGCGGTGGATATGGCGATTGTATCAGCAATTGCTTCCAGCTTTTTGGACAAACCGATTTCAGGTGCAACGGTGGTGCTGGGTGAGGTGGGTCTTACCGGTGAAGTCCGAGCCGTTGGTCAGATCGATACCCGGGTGGCCGAGGCCAAAAAAATGGGATTTAAGCGCTGTCTGGTGCCGGACGGTAACATGAAGCGAATACGGCATATGGACGGGATCACAGTGAGCGGGATAAAGACGGTTTCTGAAGCAGCGGAAATGCTTTTTTGATATGCGATTTTTTCTACGAAGAGCACGAAGGAACCCGAAGATAAGCGTAATATTTTTCTCACTTCGTGTTCTTTATGAACGTCGTGGTAGAATTTATGAACGTTTAAAAGGCGAACAACTCAATTTTTAAAAAGGGCTGATTGAAAAAATATGTTTTCCCGATAATTAACCCGCAAATCGAAACAAGGAAGTGAGGAACAAAACACATGCAGAATTGGAGTGATGACTACTCGCAGCGGGCCAAAGAAGAAGATTATCCTGCCAGATCAGTATACAAATTAAAGGAAATCCAAAAAAAATATAGACTTATCAAAAAAGGCGACCGGATTCTCGATTTGGGATGCGCGCCGGGCTCATGGTCACTGTATGCGGCCAAATTGATTGGCAAACAGGGCAAGGTACTGGGACTCGATCTCCAAGAGGTTACCCATAAAATGCCTTTGCATGTCGAAACCCTTGTGATGGATGTTTTGGAAATTGATTGGGAATGGCTGGATGAGCAGGATTTGATAAACGAATTTGATGTCATCCTAAGCGATATGGCACCGTCGACCACCGGCACTAAAATGCTGGATGCCACCCGGTCGTTTCAGTTATGTCAGGCTGCTCTGAACATCACCGAATTCGCCTTGAAACCGGGCGGATCATTTGTCTGTAAGATTTTCCAAGGTGAAGATTTTAATGAATTTTTGGAATCCGTTAAGGAACGATTTCGCAATCATCGGATTTTCAAACCTCATAGCAGTCGCAAGGAAAGCAGGGAAATTTACGTCTTGGGTATCGGTTACAGGGGATACTATACTAAGATTGAAAATGAAGATGAAGATAAAATCAGGCGCGCCTCGCATTGATGGTATTGGGGATAAGCACAGGCACCACTGAATTATGTGCCGATGCGCTTTGGCTTGTCAATTATAGGAGGAACTATGTCGGGTCATAGCAAATGGTCAAGCATCAAACATAAAAAGGCTGCTACGGATGCCAAACGGGGAAAAATTTTTACCAAGTTGATCAAAGAAATTACGGTAGCCGCCCGTATGGGTGGCGGAGATCTGGACGCCAATCCCCGTCTTAGAACGGCCATTCAGGCCGCTAAAAGCGAAAACATGCCCAAGGACAATATCGAGCGCGCCATCAAAAAGGGCACCGGCGAATTAGAGGGTGTCAATTATGAAGAAAGTATTTATGAAGGTTACGGCCCGGGAGGAGCGGCTGTACTGATTGAATCTCTGACTGACAATAAGAATCGAACTGTGGCCGATATCCGTCATATCTTCAGCAAAGCCGGCGGCAATATGGGTGAGAGCGGATGTGTGGCCTGGATGTTCGATAAAAAGGGTTATATCGCAGTTGAAAATAAAGCCGTGGATGAAGAAGCTTTGATGGAAGCCGCCTTGGACGCTGGGGCCGAGGACATTCGTGAAGACGATAGTAACTTTGAGGTCATCACAGCACCAGAAGATTTTGAGACCGTTAAATCCGCTATTGACAGTGCATCTATTCCTTATCTGGTTGCTGAAGTAACCATGCTGCCGCAATCCACCACCGACTTAAAAGGCAAGGAGGCCGAGCAGATGGTCAAGCTTATGGAAGCCTTAGATGACTGTGACGATGTCCAGAAGGTGTATACCAACGCAGATATCCCTGAAGAAATCGTCAATTCTTTGTAAAACGCCATGTTTTGTCCGAGGGCTGTGTTGCGATTCAATTCATAATGCTCACCCCTAAAAGAAGTTGAGCCCGTTGAGCCCGTTAGCCGGAAGAAATTATATCAGATCTCTATGTATTTTGACGGGCTAAACCGGCACAACTGGCCAACCGGCTAACCGACCTTATTCATCGATCTGGAGTACATCCACCCCCTTAGGAATTTCAAAGCTGAACAGCGAATCATCCAGATGGCCTTCGAAAATAAAATTCAGCAGGTCGATACGGGTCTCGTCACCATAAAAATTGAGTGTCATCACTTGCAGCACGTTAAAGGTTTTTCTGGAAACCAACAGTCGAATTTCAGAGATATCGATGGTTTTCTCACGCGGTATCAGTTTTAGATGGTAAAACAGGTCTCGTTCCTCCGGGGGAGCCTGTTCCAGGGAGATATCGAATTTTTGCCGGATCAGACGAATGTCCGACAGAAAACTGGCGCCTTTGCCATCGCTAAAAAAGGTGGGGGCTTTGCCGGTCATGACCTGATTGTCGGCGGGTCGATAGATCCACAACTTATCCGCATCGGTGATAATGATTTGTTTATCCGGTATTTCGTATTCCCAGCGCATCATCCCCGGGTATTTGATATACACCCTGCCGTTGGCCAGATCTGTAATGTCCATGGCCTTGATGGTGGATTTTTGAATGAAATCGGCACTGAATTTTGAATTGGCGTATTTGTTTTCGACCTGTTGCAGAATCTGGTCTACCGTAAGGTTGCTGTCGACGGCTTCGGCTTTAAGATGCATTTGCCCACCTGAAAGTAATAGCAACAGGAATGCAAGCATGATTATTGTAAAGGGCAAGAAAATTTTAATCGTCAATTTCATAACACTTCCTCTAATTGAATTCCTTGATTAACCAGTCGATATCCCCTGGGCCCTCAAGATGAATCGACTGGCTGTCAGCGGGCATCAAATCAAAAAAGTCGGTTTTACCAAAAACCGCCAGGCTGATTCGATCAATCATCTGGATCTTTTTGCGAGCATCGGCTTTATCCATGAAGGCCAGCCGGGTCCCGCTGAGCAAAAGCGTTTCCACATTGTGTTTTGTCAGCTGCTTGTCGAGTTTAGCCGCTTTTTGCAAGCCATGAAAATAAATTTTTTTATAGGTCATCAGTGTTTTAAAAATATCTGATTCATTATTAAGGTCACCCAGAAAGCTTAGAATAAAATCAAGATACTCAAAAAATGCATCATCCTCCAGTATCATTTTTTCAAAAAACGATTCCAAAAACGAGATTTTATCAGCCAACTTAATCGGTTTGGCGTTGCGAAGTTTGACTTTGCAGCGGGCTTGAAGAGTGGGCTGTACATGCTGCCCAATCGCTGCACTGATTTTTGGATCCAGCAACCGTGTGAGATTGAGGCGTTCTAAAAATGCGTCGACATTGGCTGGGGTAACGGCCAATGTCAGGGCACCCCGCTCGTCACCAAAGCGAAAACGGGCTTGAAACGGTTGGCTGCAGACCTGCGCCCGGATTGCGCGTTCATCCTCTTTTTGAAGCTGAACGTACTCCAATAGGTTTTCCAATTCCAGCTGCACGGATTCATCCGGGTAAAAGAGCAGCGCCATCAAAGAATCGCTTTCGCAGCTGGACTCATCCTGCAGCAGCACGTCAAGTTCTTTGACGGTCGGATGTGAGAAGGTTGAATCGATATAATGCTGCGTATCCGCGTTAATCCTCAACCCATCCTGCAGAAGATCAATGATCTTATCTGCGATCTGCTTATGTTTATTTGCCGATTTCATTTAAATTTCTATTACTCACGAAAACACGAAAAATTTAAAGCACGAAATTTATGTTAAAAGTAATTTCTCTTTAGATATACGGAGCTAGTTTCATCATCAGCTCATGCTTCTGCAACCCGCCGGGCATGCTTTCTTTCATCTGACCATTATCAAATATAAACAAAAAAGGCACACTCATAATGCTGTAATTATTTGCCAGCCCGGGGTTGGCGTCAATGTTGACTTTACCCACCCGAACCTTTCCTTTGGACTGGGCTGCAAATTCATCGATGATGGGTGTGACGGCCCCGCATGTCGGGCACCAGGGCGCCCAGGCAAACAGCAGCACCGGCAGTGGCGATTTTATCACTTTGTCCTCAAAATTGCTGTCGGTAATCATCACCGGCTGGGGCTCATTCAGCGCTTCAGTTTTTAGCGCAGCGCCGCACTTGCCGCATTTGGCGCCGGCATCCAATTTATCGGCCGGGACTTTATTTTTGGTTCCGCATTCCGTGCAGCGCATCTTAGTGGATTCGCCCGCCGCGGTCTTTTTTTGTTCAGTCGGCAGGGCCGTATGGCATTTACCGCATTTGGCCGCTGCTCCGGTTTTGTCGGCCGGGATGCGGTTGGCCGCCCCGCAATTCGCACAATGAACAATATGAAAATTGGCCTGATCCATCTCGTTCCTCTCAACTTGCTTTTGGATTTTTTTAAAATAAGGACGCCGTCATTTATGTAAAGGACGACATCGCAATAAATTTCTAATTTAACTCATTGGAATTATTGCGCAAGTCCTAATTAATCATTCAGAAGGGGCAAAACCGATATTTCCCGTTTGAAATTGAAATAAATTCATGATGTTACAGTCAGCATTCCCTCCGGCAACACCCGCGACTCATTTTCTTGCCCGATCAATATAAATTCTGGCCAAATAAGCGCCATCTGCTGCTTGCACTCTTCATGACGCTGGTCTCAGATTTGGCTCTTGACTCGACCCTGCATTTTCATTATTTACCTACTGATCCCAGCATTTCCTCCATTTTAATTTCAGCTTCCAACCACATAAAAGAGTGCGTGCAATCAAGCAACACATGTTTAGGCAAAACGATTTTTCAATGCTCATACACAATTAACAATTTCCGATTATTGGAATCTTGCGCTATTTTGAATTCTACACATATCAACAAAACCGCAGAAAGGAGGACAAGATGAGAAAAAAGATTCTGGCTGCAGCCATCTTAACCGTTTTTGTTGTGGGGGTGCTGCTTGTACCGACGCTTGCAAGGCAGGCACAGGCGGCGGACAAAATCGGATGGGTCGGCCCGGTTTACAAGGAATTATCCGCCAGTCTGAACAAGGGTTTCAAAGAATACTATAAAAAGACCTATGGCAAAGACGTGGAGATCACATTTGTTCGACCGGGCGGATGGCCGGTCTGCGTGGACAAGGTCAGAGCGTGGGCCGGCAAGCCGGATGCCGATATTTTCTTGGGTGCCGGTGCCCCGGCGCATGAGGTGTTAAAGCAAGAGGGCCTGATCGTCCCGTACCGGCCCAAGGATTGGGATAAGGTTCCCGCCGACTGGCACGGTATGAAGGTCAAGGATGCAGAAGATTATTGGACCTGCTTTGCCCCCTGGATTGTCACCAACCTATACAACGAAAAGGTTTTGAAGAAGCTGAGGCTGCCGCCGCCCAAAACCTGGCACGATCTACTCAACCCCATCTACCGGGGCAATGTCGTACACACCCTGCCATACGCATCCGGTACGATGCATGAAACCATTGAGATTCTGCTGCAGGCGTTTGGAGAAGAGGAGGCCTGGCGTTATCTCAGATTGCTGGCCGCGCAGCTATCGCGTTTTTCCACCGGCAGCACCGATACCACCCAATTGACGGCTCGTGGTGAAGTTCCCATGGGGATTGCGCAGCCGCAAATGAACGCCATGGCGGCACGCAAAGACGGTTTTCCGGTAAAAGATTTACTCCCTGAAAAAACCATCCTGGTTCCTGAGGCCGTGGCGTTGCTCAAGGGAGCGCCCAACGAGGAGGTCGGCAAAATTTTTCTGGACTGGCTGTTTAGTATGGAAGGCCAGAAATACGTGCTGGAGGGCCGTTACTTTGCAGCCCGCACCGATATTAAATTCTCTGAGTGGGAAAAAGAAGGTGTCGAAATGGCCACCCATGCCAAAAAGGCCCTGGGGGTGGACTCGTTTTGGGACTTGCAGGTCGATTTCATCGAATATGACCTGGACCTGGCAACCAAGCGCTGGGACGAAGTCAATAAGAAATACGAGATGGAAATCTATCGCAAATGGAGCGAGCTCAAAAACAGTCTGTTTTTGATCGAGGAAGTTGAGGGTGAAATTGAGGCGGCCAAGGCCAAGCAAAAAGATGTGGCCCAAGCTGAGGCCAAAATTAAGGAAGCCCGCAAGCTCTTCGAGGTAGACGGTGCATACGCGGATGCCAGACTGGCCGCAACCGAAGCCCGTGCGGTCTCCGCAGCTGTAGTTGCCGCTGCGGCTCCTGCTGTCACACCAGCTCCCGCTGCTGCGGCTGAGCCGGAGATACCATTTAAGATTCTCTTATTGCTGGCATTGGCCCTCGGGGTTTCGGTGGTCGCCATTATTATTGCACTGCAAAGACGCCATAAGTAGCGATCGTTTGTGACGCAACCCATAATGATCCAAGCTTGATGCACAGGCCCGCCCTGTCATTCGTTGCTCTGCCGTTCTTGGCGGAGATCGAACAGGGTGGGCCATCGCTTGTCCTTTTGCCGTTGAGCAGGTGGGAAAGGAGGTGAGATGTCGCGCGGCAACATCTCTCTGGCAGCAGTCCTGTGGATGATCATCGCCTTTTTCGTGCTTTACCCGCTGTCGTATCTGGTGGTGGAAAGTTTTAAAATATCTGCCACTGGCGGTTGGGGCATCAACAACTATATCGAATTCTTCAAAGACACGTACTACCTTAAAACCTTTGGCAATACCCTGTTGCTGAGCACGCTGCTGCTGGTGACCACCACTGTGTTCGGCGTGCCCCTGGCTTATATCCTGGCGCGCTACCGCCATCGGGGCAAAACCATTTTCACCGCCCTGATCCTTTTGCCGATTGTCTTACCGGCTTTTGCCGGGGTGTTTGCCTTTATTATCTTTTTTGGTAAATATGGGACCCTGAATCTGCTCCTTATGGATTTCGGGCTGATCGATGAGCCCATCAATTTCATTTACGGGCGCCACGGATTGGTGTTCATTCAGGCTTTGCACATGCTGCCCTTTATCGTTTTGGGCCTTTCTGCGGGTTTTACCAATATCGATCCCTCTTTTGAGGAAGCTGCGGAAGTTGAAGGTGCCAGCGGTGTGCGGCGTTTTTTTACCATCACCTTGCCGCTGTGCACGCCCAGCTATATGGCCGGCGCGGTGCTCGTGTTTCTGTGGCCCTTTACCGACTGGTTGACACCGCTGATTCTGGGGCAGGTGGACTATTTGCCCTCGGTTTCTTATATCAACATCGCCTATCACTTTACCGATGTGCACCGCAAATATATGGGCATTGTGGCGGTGGTTGTTTCAGCTGTTATTTGCATCAGCCTCTTTTTGCTGGCGCGCTGGTGGGTTGAGCGCCGAAAGTATACCGGCCTGTCCAAAGGGACCACCTCTGAAGGCCGAATCATAGAGCCGAGTCCATTGATGAAAACGGGCGCCTATGTATACATGGTTTTGATTGCCATCCTCGTTTTACTGATTCCCATCGTTTTGGGGCTGGCTGCCTTTTCCCGGAGATGGGTGTTTGAGGCCTTTCCCACCTATTGGACGCTTGAAAATTTCAGACTCATCCTGCTGGAAAGTCCGGGTTTGATTAAAAACTCCTTTGTTTTTAGCGGCATCGCTCTGATTTTTGGAATTGCCTTCGGGCTTCCTGCCGCCTATTTGATTGTGCGGACCCGTGTGCCGGGCAGAGATGCGCTCGATTTTGTGATTACACTGATGCTGGCGTTTCCGGGGATCGCCATCGGTGTCAGCTATCTGTTAGCCTTCTGGAAAGGAATCCCGCTGGCGACCCATTGGATCATCATGCCCCTGGCCCTGTTTGCACGACGGCTTCCGTATTTTTTGCGAATGGCGCATTCGTCTTACCTGCAACTGGATACTTCACTGGAGGAAGCCTCAGAAGTTTCGGGTGCCAGCAAGCTCAGAACGTTTTTTAATATATCATTACCGTTGTTGCTCAAAGGCGTCCTCGTCGGCGTGGTGATGTTTTTTATCATGGCCTTTCAGGAGATCTCGACGGCCATATTCCTGTATCGCGGCGGGTGGGAAACCCTGCCCATTGGGATCTTTTTAAACTGGCACCGTGGCATGGAGTTTGGTATTGCCGCTGCTATGGCTTTTTTGATGATTGTGATCACCTTTATCCTGTTGTTGATTATATCAAAAATTGGCGGTGGCGTTCTCAAAGCGGCCTGGGGGTCGGGGGAGCAATAAAGGTTCAAAGGTTCAGAGGTTCAGAGCTAACCCTGAACGGTGAACCCAGAACGCGGAACCTTTTTTAGGAGAAAAATAGAATGGCATTCATCGAGATCCAGAATCTGTTCAAGCGTTTTAAGGATGTGGTGGCCGTTAATCGGATCGAGCTTGACATCGACAAGGGCGAAATGCTGACGCTGTTGGGTCCCAGCGGGTGCGGTAAAACCACCACCCTGCGCTGTATTGCCGGATTGGAAAAACCGGAGGAGGGTGATATCATCATCGATGGCCAACCGATGCTTTCGCAGGGATTTGTGCCGTCATCAAAAAGGGGCATTGGCATGGTGTTCCAAAATTACGCCGTTTGGCCGCATATGAAAGTTTTCAGCAATATTGTTTACGGTTTAAAACTTCAGAAGATACCCAAGCCCGAGATGCGGAAACAGGCCCAGCAGGTGTTGGAGTTGGTGGGGTTGGCCGGTCTGGAAGACAGATATCCGGCTCAACTGAGCGGCGGGCAGCAGCAGCGGGTGGCCCTTGCGCGGGCACTGGTGACCAATCCCAAGGTATTGCTGTTGGACGAACCGCTGAGTAATCTGGATGCCAAGCTCCGTGAAGAATTGAGATTTGAAATCAAAAGTCTGGTGCGACGAATGGGCATCACGGCCGTTTACGTTACCCATGACCAGGCGGAAGCCATGGTGATCTCGGATCGCATTGCCGTCATGGATTCGGGTAATGTGGTACAGATCGGAAATCCCCAGGAAATCTATCAAAAACCGAGCAATCGGTTTGTGGCCGATTTTATCGGCACCATGAATTTTATGTCCGGTGAGGTCATCGACATTATGGAGAACCAGAATGCAGTTGCGGTAAAAACTAAATTCAGCGACAAAATGGTGTGCACCACCCCGGACAGCACGACGGCAGCACCCGGCGCAAGCGTGTATGCATCGATACGACCAGAGGATGTGGACGTGCTGACGGAACCGCCGCAGGCTGCAGATAATGTGTTTAAGGGCAAGATTGTTCACAAGGCCTATTTGGGCAACTTTTTGTTCTTTTTTGTAAGCGTTAATGACACCATGATCCGGGTGCAGGCACCCCATCATCTATCTCAGGAGGAAGGCCAGGAGATTTTTCTGTATCTCAACCCGCAGAAGTGTATGATCTTGACGTGACTCAAACTGAGCGATCAGAGATTTTATCGATTGAGCATCTTGCAATAGATTGAATGCAAAACGCCCCGCCCCTCAAACAATCAAGGCTCTTTGGGTATACCATCAATTGGAGGAAAACGCGTCCAGAACGGCTCTCAAGCGATCGGGGCGATTGGTAATAATACCATCGACGCCCATTTCAATCAGGCGCTTCATATCCGACGGGTTGTCGGGTGTCCACACAAAAACCTGGAGGCGCAGCTGATGGGCTGTTTGAATATTCGCGGTTGTCAGATGTTTGTAATATGCGGCCCAATAGCGTCCACCGGCTGCCTGAATCGCGCGCGGAATTGATCCGTAAAAGTCATCGATATCCAGGCCGGCCATCCAAGGGGAGGCACCGGGTTGGCCGGGCTTGATATTGTTTAAGCGCACTCCTTCAAGGGAAAGATAAACAGTTGGGATGTTGGGGGCGATTTTTTGCACATGTGCCAGATTACGCCAGTCAAATGAAAGGATGCGGGCCCGATCTGAAACTCCTTCGCTACGCAATATCGAGACCACCTTCTCGCTAACGGCTTCGGGTGTGGGCGTCAGACCCGGTTTTTCAGGAGATGTTTTGATTTCTATCCAGAGCTGAGCTGTCGGGGCACATTGTTTTTTGTGCAGCCCGATGACCTCGCGCAAGGTCGGGATGCGTTCACCATCTGCGGCTTGCTGCTCGGGGTAGCGCCGGGAATAGCGACTGCCGGGTTTCAAGCGACCGACATCATAGGCCTTAAGATCTGCGAGATGCAGCTCCCTAATGGCCGGAGGTAAATCCGAATTCAGCCACAGGCCATCAGGCTTGCGCGTCAGTTCCGGCTTTAGCCGGAAATCATGGTATACAACCACCTCATCATCAGCAGACACAAGCACATCTATTTCGACCGCATCAACGCCAAGCTCACAGGCCCGGGCAAAGGCCGTCAATGTATTTTCGGGTGCGAGTCCGGCAGCTCCTCGGTGCCCAATCACAAAAATTTGTTTATTGGTGGTATCAACGGTTGCGGGCGCCAGGTCGCTGGATGTGGATTGGCAGGCTGCCATTATCAGCAGCCCACCGCCTATTGTTGCGATCGCCAAGGCACGATAAACGATGAATTTCAAATCTTTCATTGATTGCTTTCCTATACCATTTCCAGCAGTCGCCCCAAATAGCCCATTTCTCTGTTATCTGAGCAGATTACATGATCGGCCACTCTTCGGATGTCGCTCATACCCATACTATAGATTCAATCAGGTCGGCAAACGATTATTTACACCGCTTTCCATAATAATTTTCTAAATGACGGAATTGCGGTATAAGTGGTTGTAGAAAAAAACGTTTGCAAATCGAAACGTTTTTTTAACAACCACTATAAAGGATTTTCTTGACTACGCGTTGCATTATCTGTTTATTATAAATGGCGGTAATATCGCCAAGACATACAGGACATTCACTCTCACTTTCCTGCACAACCCGATAAATGTTGATTTAGATGACGATCGCGCTTTCTTTCGAGCGATCCAATTGAATTTCGAATGTTTGCCAAAAAGCAAGTCACTTTAGCGCAGCCAATGGATGAGATTCAAGATTGTCAAGTTTATTAGGGCTTTCCTTTTTTCTGGTTTTTTAAGCGTTACTTGTTTTCCTTCTGTGGGGGAAGGATTTTAATCCGTCATCATCGTCAACTACTTCGTTAACTTTCATTTCGGAAAGGAGGACTATATGCTTAATTTGCGCAAATTGATTTTTATCGGCGCCATGATAACGTTGGTGGTGTTTCCGGCGACTGTTCTGGCAGAACCGATCACGATCAACTGGTGGTTCGCACACGGTGGCCGGCTGGGGGAAAAGGTCCAGGAAATCGTGGCCAATTATAATGCCAGCCAGAGTCAGTATAAGGTGGTGGCAACTTATAAAGGGAACTATACCGACACTATGAATGCCGGAATTGCCGCCTTCCGTTCCAAAAACCCGCCGCACATCTTACAGGTATTTGAAGTTGGTACAGCGAGTATGATGGCTGCTAAAGGTGCCATAAAACCGCTATATGAAGTCATGGCGGAATCGGGGCTGCCATTTGACCCCAAGGTCTATCTGTCGACCGTGACCGGTTATTACACCGCTCCGGACGGCAAAATGCTGTCTATGCCTTTTAACAGCTCGACGCCTGTTCTTTATTACAATCTGGAAGCCTTTAAAAAAGCCGGTCTGAATCCGGACAAACCACCCAAAACCTGGCCCGAGGTTGCCGAATACTCAAGAAAACTGGTAGCCGCTGGCTATCCGGGTGGGTTCTCGACCGCCTGGATCTCCTGGATCCATGTCGAGAACTTCAGCGCCTGGCATAATGTGCCCATCGGGACCAAAGCCAACGGCTTTGGTGGCATGGATACAAAGTTCGTTTTCAACAGCCCGCTGCATGCCAAACATATTCAAAAGCTGGCCGACTGGCAGAAAGAAAAAGTCTTTGTGTACGGCGGAAGGCGCAATAAAGGCAATGCCCTGTTTTCTTCCGGACAGGTCGCCATGTATACGGAGTCGTCGGCCGGATACGCCGGATTTAAAAAGACCTGCAAATTCCCCTTCCGCACCAGCATGCTGCCTTATTGGCCGGATGCCGGCGCACCCCAGAACACCATCATCGGCGGCGCCAGCCTATGGGTCATGCAGGGACACTCTGCCGAGGAATACAAAGGTGTGGCCTCATTCTTTAATTATATTTCCAAAGCGGAAGTTCAGGCGGATTGGCATCAATTCACCGGCTACCTGCCAATTACTTTGGCGGCATATGACCTGACCAAGAAACAGGGGTTTTACGAAAAGAATCCCGGCACCGAAACCGCTTTGATACAGATGACGCTGAACAATCCAACCGAAAACTCGAAAGGGCTGCGTTTCGGCAATTTTGTGCAGATGCGTGCCATTATGTATGACACCCTCGAGGCTATTTTTGCCGAAAAGCAAACCGCTGAGCAGGGCCTGAACGACGCGGTGGGAAAAGGTAATAAGCTATTACGCCAATTCGAAAAAGCCTACAAATAGCAGAACTTAGAACTGTGAGCGTCATGCATCCAAAGACACAGTTCTAAACCCAAACCATCAAGCAGGGCCCATTTTACCGCAAAATGGGTCCTGCCCCATTTTTACAGAGGACATCGGTTTTCATGGAAAAACGCGTCATCTTTAAAAACAGAGTCTTGCCGTATATTCTGGTTGCGCCGCAAATCATCATAACGCTGGTTTTTTTCATCTGGCCCGCGTTCATGGCCCTTTATCAATCGGTTCAACGGGAAGACCCTTTTGGGCTTAAAACGGTTTTTGTGGGCTTAGAAAATTTTATGTATATCTTCACCGATCCTATTTATTTGAACTCGATTAAGGTCACTATGGTTTTTAGTTTTTCGGTGGCGGTCATCGCCATGTCGACAGCCCTGTTCTTAGCGGCCATGGCCGATCGTGCCATTCGTGCGGCCACTGCTTACAAAACATTTATCATCTGGCCCTATGCGGTCGCACCGGTGGCGGCGGCGGTCTTGTGGTACTTTCTGTTTAATCCCACCGTCGGCATGATTTCCTTCTTTTTAAGGGCCATCGGGATTGACTGGAATTTTACCTTAAACGGCGGTCAGGCAATGGTTCTGGTGATCATCGCTGCCGCCTGGCGTCAGATATCCTACAATTTTCTTTTTTTTCTGGCCGGATTGCAGGCGATTCCCAAGTCATTTATCGAGGCTGCCGCCATTGACGGGGCGTCTCCGGCCAAACGCTTTTGGACGATTGCCTTTCCGCTGCTTTCACCGACGTTTTTCTTTTTGCTGGTCATGAATTTGGTATATGCCTTTTGCGATACCTTTGGGGTTATTCACGCCATTACCGAAGGCGGCCCCAATGAAGCCACCAATATTATGGTCTTTAAAATTTATCACGACAGCTTCGAAAGTTTGGATTTGGGCGGTTCAGCCGCTCAGTCGGTCATCTTGATGTTCATTGTGATTGCCCTGACGGTGATCCAGTTTCGCTATATCGAAAGAAAAGTTCATTATTAAAGGAGTAAACAATGGTCGAGCATCGACCCTGGCTTACATTTTTGACCCATGCACTGTTGCTCCTGGGCTGTCTCATAATTGCCTTTCCGATCTACACGACCTTTGTGGCCTCCACTCACAGCCTGGAAACGATCACTTCATTCTTCCCATTTTTGCCCGGTCGCCACCTGATCGAAAACTATCACCAGGCCCTGACCGTCGGCAGTGGTGAAGTCGGCGCTACCGTGGGCACCATGATGCTCAACAGCCTGATCATGGCACTTGGGATTGCCATCGGTAAAATATCTATATCCCTGCTGTCCGCCTTTGCCATCGTCTATTTCAGATTCCGCTTCCGCATGTTTTTTTTCTGGATGATTTTTATCACCTTAATGCTGCCGGTGGAGGTTCGCATTTTGCCCACCCATAAGGTGGTGGCGGATTTGAAGATGCTGGACTCGTATTCCGGTCTGATTTTTCCGCTCATCGCATCGGCCACCGCCACCTTCCTGTTTCGCCAGTTTTTCATGACGGTGCCCGATGAGTTGTGCGAGGCCCACCGTATTGACGGCGGCGGACCCATGCGGTTTTTCTTTGATATTTTGTTACCCATGTCGCGGACATCTATTGCGGCGTTGTTTGTTATTTTGTTCATCTACGGCTGGAATCAATACCTGTGGCCGCTACTGGTCACCGGAGATGAGAGTTACTATACGCTTCTGATTGGCATCAAAAGAATGCTCGATGTCGGTGAGGGCCAGGCCGATTGGCATATCATCATGGCTTCCACCATGCTGGCCATGATCCCGCCGGTGCTGGTAGTGATTTTTATGCAGAAACAGTTTGTGCGCGGTATGACTGAAACCGAAAAATAGGAGAAAGTGTATGGCGGATGTCAGTCTGAAAGATATTTATAAATCCTTTGGCCAGAATGAAGTTATTCACGGCATCTCCTGTGATATTCATGATGGTGAGTTTATCGTCATCTTAGGCCCTTCCGGCTGTGGCAAGTCCACCGTATTGCGCATGATTGCCGGGCTGGAAGTGATTACCAAGGGTGATATTGCCATTAACGGTAAGGTGGTGAACCAGCTCGAGCCCGCCGATCGCGACATTGCCATGGTTTTTCAAAATTATGCCCTTTATCCGCACATGACGGTTTTCAAAAATATGGCCTACGGTCTCAAAATTCGGCGGATGCCCAAAGCGGAAATTGAAGAGCGGGTTCAACGGGCGGCCAAGATACTAGAATTGACAGAATTTCTGGATCGCAAACCCCGCCAGTTATCCGGGGGACAGCGCCAGCGCGTGGCAATGGGCCGTTGCATCGTGCGCGAGCCCAAGGTCTTTTTGTTTGATGAACCGTTGAGCAACCTGGATGCCAAGCTGCGCGTTCAGATGCGCCTGGAGCTGAGAAACCTGCATGAAACACTGGGCATCACCAGTGTATATGTGACCCATGACCAGGTCGAAGCCATGACATTAGGGGATCGCTTAATTATCATGGAAAATGGCTATGTAGAGCAAATTGGGTCTCCGCTGGAGGTATATGAAAGACCGGCCACCCTTTTTGTGGGCGGCTTTATCGGTTCACCCGCCATGAATTTTTTTGAGGGGCGCACCAGCCGCGACGGGCAGTCTCTTGAACTTTCCGGCTCCGATTGTTTAACCATTTTTCCGCATTTAGAGCCTGATTATTGCGACAAGGCGGTCGTCGTGGGTATCCGACCCGAGCATTTCAGCTTAGCAAAGGAGGGCGACGGCACCATCAAGATGCAGGTGGACCATCTGGAAACCCTCGGTGCCGATACCCTGGTGCATGGCAAATCGAGGAAAGGCAGCTCTCTTTTTACCCTTCGCCTGCCGGATATACATGATTACAAAAAGGGCAGCTCCCTGTTTTTGAGTGTTTCCCCGCAAAGATTACATTTGTTCGATAAGGAGAACGGAAAAAGAATCGGGGACTAACAGAGGCCATCCTAACTTTATGACACAACCACTCATCAAGGCCATGGCTGCTGCCATCGATGCCGTGCAGAAATGGCCTGCCAGAAAAGCTCATATTTTCCACCATAATGACGCCGATGGGCTCAGTTCGGGCGCCATCCTGACCCGGGCTTTTAAACGCCAGGGATTTGAAATTCAGCGCCTATGCCTGGAAAAACCCTATCCCCAGCTGTTGGAAAAGGCCTTTGAAAGCAAAGGCGCGTTATATGTGTTCACCGATCTGGCCGGTCGTATCGCACCCCTGATTTCCGATCTAAATAAAGGCCGCAATTTAACCCTGATACTCGATCATCATGTGGCACATCCTGCCACCGATCCGCAAGTTCATAATCTCGATCCGGATTTGTTCGGTTTAAAAGGCGATCGTGATATCAGCGCGTCAACCACCTGTTATTTGTTCGCCCGCACACTGGATCCGGCGAATGTCGACCTGGCGCATATTGCTGCCATCGGGGCAGTGGGTGACGGTTTTTATGTTGATGGACGTCTGGTAAGCGAGAATCGAAAAGCGGCTCTGGAAGCTGTTCGTCAGGAAAAGCTGAAAATAAAAACACATGAAGCCGGCGAGGAATATTTTCTGAAATCTTCAAATCAAGACACTTTGCTGGAGACGCTGGCCCGTGACCTGGACATACTGGGCGCAGCCGGTTATCTTGATGAGGGACCTGATATGGGCATTCGGGTTTGTCTTGACGGAAAAACCGCAATCGCGGATCAAATGCTGGCGCGATTCAAACAGATACATCAAAAGGCATTTGAGGCTGAAATTTTGCGGTTAGAGCAGGGTGCGTTACAGCAGACATCGCATATCCAATGGTTTCATGTGCAGGATCGTTTTGCGCCCATGGGCTGTAAAATGATCGGTGCGTTTTGTGAGACCCATAAAAATGCCGCTTTTTTTGACCCGGATAAATACATCGCCGGATTTCAATTGATTCCCAACGAGATTCCGCGCTATGGTCATCTGCCCTTGCAGGCCGTCAATATTTCCATGCGGGCACCAGCGCCTCTGGAAGAAAAAATCAAAAAAGGCACTGCCATGGCGCTGAACACTTTTCTGCCCGAAGCCACCGATCGGCTGGGCGGATTTTCGGATGCCTGCCATCGGCTGGCGGCAGCCACCATGATTGCGATTGGCAAGGAAGAAGATCTCATTCGGGAAATGAATAGGATTCTGTTTGAGCGTAAAGCAGATTCGGAGTGATTCAACAGTGAGAAAAATTGAAACGCAAGTCTTAATAATCGGCGGGGGGGCGACCGGCACCGGACTTGCCCGCGATCTGGCACTGCGTGGTGTTGATTCGATTCTGGTCGAGCAAAATGATATCAATTCGGGAACTTCCGGGGCCAATCACGGCCTGTTGCACAGTGGGGCGCGCTATGTTTCATCTGATCAGGGCAGCGCCAGGGAATGCCGCGCAGAAGGTGCGCTGTTAAAAAAGATGGCGCCCCATTGTATTGAAGACACTGGGGGACTGTTTGTGGCCGTGGAAGGTGATGATGAGAATTACGTAGCGGATTTTCCGCAGCTGTGTGCCCAGAGTGATATTTTTGTAAAAGAATTGGACGTTACGGAGGTGCGCGAACTGGAGCCGGTTCTGACCGACAAACTCATTGCAGCTTATGCGGTTAAAGATGCCTCGATTGATCCCTTTAAACTTTCGTTGGAAAATATCGCCCATGCACAGAAGCTGGGCTGCACCTTGCTTCGATTTACCAAAGTTATCGGGTTTCAGAAAAAGAAGAATACCATTCAGGCGACGCGTTTGCAGGACACGGTTACCGGTGAGAAGCTGGTTGTCATAGCAGAGCAGGTAGTCAACGCCACCGGTGCCTGGGCCGCTGAAATTGCCGCCCTGGCCGGTGTGAAGATTGACATGGTCTGTTCTAAAGGCAGCCTGCTGATTACCCATAGTAGAATAACCGATCGGGTGATCAATCGTCTGCGTGCGTCTGCCAATGCAGACATCCTGGTGCCGGGCGGCACGGTGTCTATTCTGGGGACCACTTCAATTCGTATCGACAACCTGAATCAGGTCTATCCTACCATAGAAGAGGTGGATGCAATGGTGGGTGAGGCGATTAAGATGATTCCGGCTCTGGAATCGGTCCGATATATTCGCGCCTACTCAGGCGTCAGGCCACTGGTGGGGGCAGCGTCGGCCGGCGATGATCGCGACATCAGTCGCGGATTTGCGCTCATCGATCATGGAGCAGACGGTCTGAATAATTTTGTTACGATTTCCGGAGGCAAATTGACCACTTATCGACTGATGGCCGAAAAAACAGCCGATCTGGTCTGCAGCCGGCTGGGCGTTACCCGACCCTGCCTGACAAAAACCGATCCCCTTCCGGAAACCTTGCCCGCCAGGTGGACCCAACCCGGGCTGGCCCCCAAATTATGGATGAAAAAGCACGACCCGCAAGATCTTTTGCTGTGTGAATGTGAAATGGTGCCCGCCAGTGCGGTGGATTCCATCGTGGGATCCATTCGCAGGCAAAATGGTGAACCGGACCTGACGGCCATCGCTTTGCGCAGCCGAGTCGGGAAAGGCGCCTGTCAGGGCACATTTTGCGGCGTGCGCGTGACCGCTTATTTATCTGATCAGGGGCAGCTGAAGTCGGGTATGCATTTAGCCGACCTTAGAGCATTTCTCAACAAACGCTGGCATGGGCAGTATCCGACGCTCTGGGACAAACAGCTGGTGCAGTCCGAACTGATGGAAGCCTTGCATTGCGGGTTGTTTGGGCTCGAATTGTAGCGAAGCTACAAAGTTGAAGATTCTGCTTTACGTGTAGCGCATGGCTTGTTTTATCGAGGACGAGGTCGAGGACGACGACGAGGACAAAAATTTATACCCTTTATCCTACTCGTCCTCCTACTCGTCCTCGTCCTCGGCTTTTTAATAGGTGCGGAATTAATCAAATAATAGGCACTACCGCCGCTTCATAAAAAAAGAGCCAGCAGCCAGCAGCCAGCGACCAGTAGCCATTGATCGTAACTTTAGACCTTCTTAAAAGGCACAGCTTTGGATGACTGATGCAAAAACGATAGAATGTGACCTATGCGTAATCGGCAGCGGGCTGGCCGGAATGGCGGCCGCCCATTTTGCGGCTGCCAGAGACCTGCAGGTGGTCCACATGGGGCATACGGCGGAAACCATTTTTGCGAGCGGTTTGCTGGATCTGCTGGCGGTTTACCCGGCCGGTGAGAAGCGACTATGGCGCGATCCCTGGGCGGCTATAAAGAAACTGATCAGGAATATGCCCGACCACCCTTACGCGCGCTTAAAAAAAGAGGATATCAAAGCCGCCTTTGATGAAATTTTAGACCATTTGAAAGCAGCCGGTCTTGTCTATCAACGGCACCTCAAACATAACAGCAGTGTTCTGACGGCTCTGGGAACTGTGAAACAGACATACGCAGTGCCGCACACCATGTGGAACGGGGTTAAGGCCCTGCAGAAAAAGCAGGCCTGTTTAATCATCGATATTCGCGGCCTCAAGGGCTTCAGCGCCCGCCAGATTACCACCGTCCTGAAGACCGACTGGCCTGATTTGCGCTCAGCGCGGATCTCCTTTCCGGGCATGGCGCATTTAAATGAGGTCTATGCGGAACGTATGGCCAATGCCCTGCTGCTGCCTGAAAATCGTGAAAAGCTGGCCGCCGTGGTAAGCCCGCTGCTCAAAAAATCAAAGGCTCTGGGGCTGCCAGCCATTTTGGGGCTGCATCGTACCGCTGAGATCAGGTCCGATCTTGAGGCCTTAGTTGGTGTTCCGATTTTTGAAATTCCGACCATGCCGCCTTCGGTCCCCGGTATACGCCTAAACCAAGCTTTCGAAAAGGGGCTGCGTTTGAAAGAGGTCCAATATTTTTCGTTGACCCGGGCGCTGCATGTGCACCCCACGACCAATGGTCATTTTCAAATCCAAATCGGTCGCGATGCGGTCGAGCGTACCGTGCGCTCAAACGGTATCATTTTGGCCACTGGCCGATTCATTGGTGGGGGGTTACACGCCAATCGAACGTACATCCGTGAATCCATTTTTAATTTACCGGTCTACCAGCCAACCAGCCGGGCCGACTGGCATCGTCGAGACCTTCTCGATCCCCGGGGGCACCTCATCAATCAGGCCGGTCTGAAAGTTGATCGCAACTTTCGTCCTCTGGATGATTCAGGGCGCCCGGCCTTTAATAATCTGTTTGCGGTCGGTTCTATTCTGGCACACAACGATTGGAAGCGTTTGAAATGTGGTGCCGGAGTGGCAATCGCCTCCGCATACGGCGCGGTGAACTCGATGCTTAAGCTGCGCTAACGCTATCGAACAGAGGCGACGTACCATTTTCCTTTGGCCACCGGCCTGGATTTGTGATAGAAGACAACCCTTCAGCCCCGAAAAGGCAATTTCAACGACACGAGGTTTGCCATCATAAAATATCTGTATTCTGTTTTTGGCCTGATTTTTTTGATTGCGGCAACTGTTGCCCGGGGTGATCCATTGCCGACCTACTGTGAGACCGATCCTGCTTTGGCACGGGAGTTGTCAGAAATGGGCCCTGTTATGGGGCTTGGGGCCTCAGTGTCCCATGGACTCATGGCGCGCTCAGCTTCTGAGGTTGTGGCCGATCAGCTTTGCCTGGGCAGTGACGGGCATGTATTCCCCTGGTACTTTCCAGCTTCCTACCAAAGAGCAGCTAAATATTATTATAGGCACAGACGCCCGCGGTTGGTAATGGCGATGGATGTCACTTACCACGACATGAAAGTTCTGGAATATACCGACGACAAAACAAAAGTGCTCGATGATCTGGTGGCCGGTCTGGCACTGGACTGTGAAAGTGATCTTTATGATTGCTCCGCAGGTGGCAATGAAGCTTATGTCAAAAAAGAAAATTACAGACCCATCGTTTTGTTAGGTGATCTATTTTTTGAAAATCTCATCGACTGCACCCGGGGCAAACCACCGAAAGAATACCGCCTCGAAAACAGCAAGCCCAGACCCAAGAAACTGTGCTATGAGGAATACGCGCAACTCAACCGTCACCTGCGAAAACTGGTGGCCAAATATCCCAATGTTCATATATTTCCCGCCAATCGGCTGTTTACAGCCCTGGTCAAATTTCCCCACAGCGTATTTTACGATGAAGGCAGCCGGCAAACTTTTTTCGCCAGAAATGAGCTGACCTGGGATGGCTGGCATCCGCATACCGACCCGGGCAGTTATGTATTTGCCAACCTAACGATTATGCAGATCAATCGCTTGATTGACGAGGGTAAAATCAAAGGCAGACGGATCCCGCTCAGAACCCTTTCGGATAAATATTTTGGTCCGCCGTCCGGATTGATCATCCTGGTGCCGGAAGGATATCCGCTGGAGAACCGGCCGCAAATTGTGGGACCTGCCGGAGACAAGATACCCCTGCGCTTTTCATTGCCAAAACCCTGGGCAGAGCGCCATGGTGTCTTCCGTGTCGGAAAATCATTTTTTAAGGATCTGGCATTGTCATGGCGTCATTTGGGCCCAAAACCGCTGATTATCCGCGCCGCATCTCACCGCGGCACCACCCTGATCTTTTCCCAAAAGGATCAGGAACTGTTAACGCTGCAGTATCAAAACGGAACCGTCCTAAAAGGGGGGCTGCTTCTTTGGGGCCAACATCTGGATGAAGAATTTATCTCGCGCGAAGATACATTTTTTTTGAATCAAATTGATGAAGATCCAGACATTCTCAATACCCTTCGTCCTCCACAACCGTCGATGGTTGACGGTCCCCCCTGGGATTACTAGCATCCATTTCATTCAGGTTTGCCGGTTAAGCCCGCCACCGACGGATGAAGCATGTTAAAATCCGAAAAAAGCTTGATTCTAATTTTTTACCGGCCAGCAGGCTCAATATATGTAGAGGCTATCTTAAAAATAGTAGATCACGCTTCCCGCATGAATGCGGGATTTCACGTCTGATTCTAAATCATTAAGGTGTTCAACAAAGCAAGGCGAAAACCGATTCAAAAGTGGAGTCCGCCTCCGGCGGACTAGTATTCGAACATTTTGAATCGGTTTTTAATCCGCCACGAAGATTGGCGGACCATTGGGCGCCTGTCCGCCTCTGGCGGGTTAGATGCATTTTTAAGATAGCTTCCAATTAGAGGATGATGCCAATGGACAGCAGCAAGCTATAGACCAGCGCCAGTTTGGCCGTGCTGGCCAGCGCTTGATTGAGTTCAGGACCCCCGGTGCTGTTCCAGATGCGGCGGGTTAAAGAAATGGCCAGAGGCAAGGAAAAAAGCGGCAGGATCACCCAGACCGGACTCCTACCGCCCAGCCACAGGATGATGGGTATGGCGTATGCAGCGGCCAGCAACAGCAGGTATTCAATCCTGGATCCACGCTCACCGATTCTGACCGCCAGGGTTCGTTTTCCGCTGTGTCGGTCGGTTTGAATATCTCTGAGGTTGTTAACGACCAGGATGGCGGTGATCAGCAGCCCCTGGATGGCGCCCATCAGCCAGACCATCGGGGTTAGGCGCAACGCCTGGACATAATAGGTCCCGCATACCGCCACCAGTCCAAAGAAAACAAAGACAAAAAGATCTCCAAGCCCGTGGGACGCCAGCGGATAGGGCCCACCGCTGTAAGCCAAGGCCGCCGCGAAACTTAACAATCCGATCAGAATAACCGGCCAGCCACCAACACTTGCCAGGTAGAGACCCGGGAGGATGCTCGCCATAATGCACATCAGCATGCCGGTTTTCACCTGTTTGGCTGGAAGCATGCCGCTTTGGGTTACCCGGGGCGGGCCGATGCGATCCTGGGTATCGATGCCCTTGATAAAATCAAAGTAATCGTTTGCCAGATTAACGCCGATTTGCAGCAGCAAAGCTACCGCCAGGGCCGCTGCGGCTGGCAGCCACGCAAATTGCTGATCAGCGATGGCCAAAGCAGTGCCGACCAATACCGGCGCGACTGCTGCTGGCAGTGTTCGGGGCCGGGCTGCCAGTATCCAAGCCTGAGTTTTTGTTTGGTTTTCGATTTTTGGCGTGTTCATTATGGATATGGTGCTTATTATTGAGCTTCCGCCTGATATCGATTCACTTTCAGCTCGAGATGATAAATGATCAGATACAGGATCAGGCCCAGCAGTCCCATGGCCAGGATGCCGGCGTACATTTCCGGATAGCGCAGCACCTGATAGGTTTCAACGACGATATAATAGCCCAACCCATAAGTGGTTAAAGACTGCTCGGCAATAAACAGGACCGCCACGGCAGTTCCAACGGATACACGCAGTGCGGTCAGCACCGCTGGCAAAGAGGCCGGAAAGTAAACATAGCGAAAGAGCGCCCGCCGGCCGGCACCCAGTGAGCGCACTGACAGGATCAATTCCGGATGCAGGTTAGCGGCTTCATCTCTGACCACCACCAGTATCTGGAAAAAGATGATCAGAGCGATTAGAAAGATTTTAGAAATATCGGTGATGCCCATCAAAACATAGATGACCGGTAAAAACACGATTTTAGGAATGGGGTAGACAATCGCGATCAATGGCGCAAAGATGCGATCGATCTGGGGCATCTGCCCCAGGCCCAATCCGATGGGCACTGCACTGACAACAGCCAGCGCGATAGCTGCCAGAACACGGCCGCTACTGGCCAAAAAGTGAATCCCCAGCTCACCAAACAGCGAGCCCACAAAAATCGGCAAGACCTGCAAAGGAGAGGGCAGGATGGGTCGATGGATTATCCAGGCCAAGACCTGCCAGATGGCAAAAAACATCAACAGGCCGATGAGAACGGCGCGACTGTTTAAGCGGTTGTTCATGTCAGCGATCCCAGTAATTGGCGGACGTCTTCGCAGGTTTGCTGAAATTCATCCTGCGTGCGACCGGCTGCGAGCCCGGCACAGGTATTCTCGATTATTTGGGCTTTTTGATTACAGCCTTTTTCCAGCACCAGGATTTTTTTTCCCATGACCACTGCGACCTCGATATCATGGGTTACGATAACATAGGTTAGGTCGGAAACAGCGTGCAGATCGATAATGAACTGTTGCAGGTCTTCCCGGGTGGGCGCATCTAAGGCTGAAAAGGGTTCATCCATTAACAGTAGGTCGGGCTGCATGGCCAGGGTACGGGCGATAGCTGTTCGCTGACGCTGGCCGCGGGACAGCTTTAGCGGGTATTGATCACGCAGGTTCTCGATCCCCAGTTTTGTGAGCCAATCGTCTACGCGTCGATCAGCTTCCTGCGGGCTGATCTTTGCATCGACCGGAGCGTGCCGGCCGTCAGATCCATAAAATCCCCAGATGGTCAGCCCCAGACGGGCATTTTCTCTGACCGTTTGCCACGGCAATAAGCCGTGATCCTGCAGCACCAGTCCACTGCGCGGTCGCGGGCGGTTGATCGGTTTTTCATCGATGACAATATCGCCGGCTTGGGGGTGGCGCAAGCCGGCCAGTAAATACAAAAGGGTTGTTTTGCCGCAACCTGAAGGGCCGATAATGGAAAGTGCTTCCCCGCGATCGATCTCGAGTTCATATCCCTGAAAGATTGGTGGCTGACCGCTGTAAGCAAAGGTTAGATTTTTAATATTAATCATCGGGCTTTATTAATATTGCCTAATTTTACACGAGTTAGAGGCTTCCATAGGCAAGGCACTTAAGGGCGAAGCTATAGTGTACTATGCTTCGCCCTTAATAATCCGCCTGAGGCGGACCTATGGGAACCTCTTGCTCGCCGCGTTGTCTTCAGGGTGAAAATTAATGAGATATAATAATATTTATCATTTGTAGTGTATCTGTAACTTTTTTTAAATAACTCTTTGTCAAGCTATCTGTAATTATGATTTTTAATCTCTCATTAATTTTCATGTAAAAAGTTTTTATGCAAAATTTAGGGCAAAAATTTGCTTGTAACAGAATCCTTATATGGGATAGGTGTTTTTAAAAGCCCCTTGGACACCATCCAGTCCATCACGTCTGCCCATTGCGCGGCACTGGGGACCTCCCGCAACGGGAAGGGCGGAATACGATAGGTTTGCTGAATATTTTTGGGAACCCGGATTTTTTGAAGCAAAAGGTTGCGGAAAGAATCCGGGTTCGCATTGATATCCTGTGCGGCGCGATTCCAGGCCTTTAAAAATTGACGCACAGCGCCGGCCTTGTTTTCGACGGCATTCAGATGGAAGGTCAACACACTGACACTATACTGCGGGTGTGTCGAATCGTCGATGACAGCACCGGCACCGGCTTCAAGAGCGCTTTTAGCCAGCGGATCCGGCAAAGTGGCCGCCTTCAGCTGCCCCTGTATCAGCAGTTGATAGCGTTCCGGTATCACCGGAACAGATTTTTTGGATATTTGCGCCGGTATTAGACCGCCGGCGACCATCAAACGATCGGTGACGTACTCGATGATCGTGTTTTTAGAAATTCCAATGGGGATGTCTTTCAGGTCGGCCGCGGTGGCAATGTTGCTGCCGGGAGCTGCCAATATCCGAAAGAGAGGATAGTGCGGATAGGCTTTGCGGGCGGCTGAAATAATCTTAACCTGAATACGATCACGATTGAAGCTTGCGGTGGAGGCCATTTCGTTGAGCATGCCGTCCACGGCACCGGACTGCATCAGTTGGTCTCTTTCCAACCCGCTGCCCACCGGTACGGCCGTAACCGTAACACCGTAGCGATCAAAATAACCTTGCGCCTCAGCCACGTAAAAGGGAAATGTATCCAAAATGGGCAAAAGGGCAATTTTGAGCGAATTTTCCGATGAATCCCCCTGCGCGCATAGCCCCATCGAAAAACCTGCTATTAACATCAGCCCGATCAACAGACCGCTGGCAAACACCCGTTTGAACTGTATTTTTCGCATCATAAAGGCACCGTCGCTCACCGTATTTTGGCTCTCAATATCAAATATGGAAATAAGGTGCAAAGAAAATCGGGGTAGGGAATTTCCTGGTGAGTTTTTAAAACCCTTTTTTAAGTTGGCCGGATGTGTCCGCCACAGGCGGATTGTGCCCGTTTATTTGAGATGCATACCTAATCGCTTTTTAACCGGCAAACGGGCTAACCCACCAGAGGCGGACAAGCGGGCAACGGGCTCAACCCATTGTTTTTTACCCGCTTAGATGAATTAGGTGTATTTTAGAGAACGATTTACTATATCAATCCTGCTGTCTGCATAATCTCCGGCACCTTCTCTTCCTTGCCGATGGCCATGATGTGCACGCCGTCGCACATATTTTCATCATGAATGCGTTTAATCATGCGGCCGGTAATTTCAATCCCTTTGGCCAGCGCCTGGCCTTTGGGTGCGGATGCCATTTCATCAATCAGATCCTGCGGCACAAAAACCCCGGCGATATTTTTATTCATAAACCGGGCCATAGGCGCCGAGGTCAGTAAAATAACACCGGCCAGGATCTTGGTATTGAACTGCCGCGCGTAATCCATGAATTCTTTGAATTTATCCAGGTCATAAACCGCCTGGGTTTGAATAAACTCAGCGCCGGCCTCCAGCTTTTTTTCAAATTTGATTAGTTGCGGTTCAAGCGGGTTTGCTTCAGGTGTTACGATGGCACCGGCACAAAATGAAACCCCGCCATCCAGATCGTTGCCGCCAAGGTCTTTGCCTGCCTCCAAGAGGCGCACCGTTTTCAACAACTGGCTGGAGTCCATGTCAAAAACGCTCTTGGCTTCTTTATGATCCCCTAAAATGATCGAATCTCCGGTAAGGCAAAGAACATTTTGAATCCCGCGCGAGGAAGCAAACAAAAGATCGGCCTGTAATGCCAGCCGGTTGCGATCCCGGCAGGTCATCTGCAATATGACCTCCCCGCCCATTTCTTGAACCAGCATCGCGCCACCCAGAGACGGATAACGCATCACCGAGCTCTGATGATCGGTGACATTCATGGCGTCGACCTTGTCTTTTAACAATTCGATATGGTGCTTGAATTTTTCAAGGTTGGTTCCCTTTGGCGGGGCAACCTCACTGGTCACCACAAATTTACCGGAATCCAAAGCTTCTTTAAATTTTGTTGGCATCTCAAACTCCCCTTCTATTTAAGATCCATTTAAATACAGCTAAATTTTTTCTGTCTCTGTTAACCAATAACGAAAAACCATTAACCAGATTTATCCTTCTGGAAGCTCAAATTTCCCAGGCTTGGGCTCACCCAGATGATTACGCGGTTTTTGGTATTTTCGCATGGATTCGAGCCGTCCCAGTTCATTGAGACGATTGTAAATCAAAGTCCAGACACAGTCTTTGTTAACGTCGATTTCGCATTTGCCGTGATTGGTACCGCCGCAGGGACCATTGACTAAACCCTTGTGACAGTTGGTCACCGGGCAAATACCACCGGTTTCGCCGATGATGCAGGTACCGCACTGGGTGCAGATCTCATCGAACAATCCCACCGCCGATTCTTTGCCGATGAACAGGGTATCCAGGGCTGGAATGACCATCTTGTGCAACTGGCGGGCAATGCTTTGAACGCCAAAGGCACAAGTCATGATCAGCAGAGCATCGGCCTGATTGATCTGCTCGCCAAAATCACTCAGAAACTCACGGGTTAGATTGTCACAAGCAACCGGTACCACTGTTTGACCGGTAACCATTTTACCCTTTGTGGACAACTCTTCTGTCATGGCGCGCACTTCCGGGTCTCCGCCGGTGCGGGTAAGGGTCACACAGGTTCCGCACCCAATAATGAAAATCCGGTTAAGTCCTTTCAAGAGGCGTTCAATTTCTTTGTCCGGTTTTTTTTGCGTTATGGATCGAATCATATCGCATTCTCCTCTTTTTCAAGATCGCATCGAAGGCAGCGGATGGCTTCGCGATAAGCCTCCTCTTCGCTAAATCCTTTTTCAACTTCTCTAAAATCCCTTATCCGTTCCTGGGCATTTTCGACTTCGACCTCCACCCGGGGCTTGTCCTCCATATCTTCTTTTTCAAGCGCCAGTTTGGTGCCCGTATGCCGCGGTGATTTTTCATCCGGGATATACACGCGACTTTTGTCACCGCCCAGATATTTATCGATGGCAATAGCCGCCCGCCGGCCGGATGCAATTGCACGAATCACAAAGGTCGGACCAGTGGTAAAATCCCCACCAGCAAAAACACCTGGCACATTGGTGGCCAGTGTGTTGGTGTCCACCACCAGGGCGCCCCAGAGTTCACGCTCCAGCTGGCTGTCGGCAGAAAGAAACGACATGTCGGCGGCCTGGCCGATGGAGATAATGACATTGTCGGCATCCACAAAGCGCGTGTCGTCGAGATCACAGGTGGGATTAAAACAGCCCTCATCGTCAAAGACGCAGATGCAGCGCGTGAACTCAACGCCCGTCACCTTGCCCTTTTCGTGGGTGATTTTACTTGGCGACAGGTCGGGGTTGATGACAATACCCTCATCGATGGCCTCATCCACATCTTGCTCCCAGGCCGGCATCTCATCACGGGGCTCCAGGCAGAATATTTGTGCCTCCTGTGCGCCGGTCCTTAAAGCGGTCCGGGCGACGTCGACGGCCACATTACCGCCGCCGATGATCACCGTTTTGCCGCTTAACGGCACCTTTTCGCCCATGCGGACCTGGGTTAAAAAATCAAGGCCATAGTAAATGCCTTCGAGGCCTTCTTCTTCTCCGGGGATACCGATTTGCTTGCTGGCCTGGGCTCCGGCGGCAATAAATACCGCGCTGTAGCCCTCATTTAGCAGGTCATTAAAGGTGTGTTTGGCATCAATGGGTGCGTTATAGCGGATTTCAACACCGCAGTTTTGAATATATTGGATTTCTTCTTCGATCACTTGGCGCGGTAGCCTGAACTCCGGTACCGCAATGCCCAGCATGCCGCCCGCCACCGATTGGGCTTCAAAAACGGTGGTCTGGTATCCCATTTTTGCCAGAAAATAGGCGCAGGTTAAGCCGGCCGGCCCCGCTCCGACGACGGCCACTTTTTCCTCGCGGGTTACCGGAAAAGGCTCTCTTTGGGGGCCGATGTTTTTGAAATACCAGTCAGAGGCCACGCGTTTAAGGGCCCGAATCGCTACGGGCTGATCCAGTTCTCCGCGCCGGCATTTGAACTCGCAGGGATGGATACAGATACGCCCGCAAACCGCCGGAAACGGGTTGCGCTCGCGAATGATCTCAACCGATTTATCATATTCGCCATCAGCAATCGCCGCCACATAATTGGGCACATCAATGCCTGCCGGGCAGGCATGCTGACAGGCGGAAATCACCATCGAATCGCATACTGCTCCGGCACAGCGATGTTCTTTGATGTGGTCTTCAAATTCTTTGAGAAAATATTTGAGGGTCGAAAGGGCCGGTTTGGAGCAGGCCTGTCCCAGACCGCACAAGGATGCCTCAGTCAAGGTCTCTCCCAGTTGCCGGATCGTATCAATGTCTTCCATACGGCCCTTGCCCTGGGTGATGCGTGTCAGAATTTCCAGTAGCTGGGTGGTGCCCAGACGGCAGGGTGCACATTTACCACAGGATTCTGACTGGGTGAAGCTGAGGAAAAAGCGGGCGATTTCAACCATGCAGTTATTTTCATCCATGACCACCATACCGCCCGACCCCATGATGGCCCCGATGCGCTGGACCGTATCGTAATCAATTTCAAGGCTTAAAAATTGAGGTGGCACACAGCCGCCGGCCGGCCCGCCCATTTGAACGGCCTTAAACGCGCGACCTTTTGGTATGCCGCCGCCAATGTCATAAATGACGTCTTTGACGGTGGATCCGATTGGCACCTCCACCAGTCCGGTGTTGTTGACCTTGCCCGCCAGAGAGAAGATTTTGGTGCCTTTGCTCTCTTCGGTGCCCACCTGGCCGTACCAATCCGCTCCGTTTTTAATGATTAACGGGACGTTGGCCCAGGTTTCAACATTGTTGATATTCGTCGGTTTGGCATCAATACCTGCCTGCGCCGGAAAAGGCGGTCTGGCCCGGGGCATGCCGCGTTTGCCTTCGATCGAGGCCATCAGGGCCGTTTCTTCACCGCAGACGAACGCCCCGGCACCCAAGCGCAGAGAGAGATCAAAATTAAATCCGGTGCCCAAAATGTTTTCGCCCAAAAGCCCCAATTCATTGGCCTGGTCGATGGCGATGTTAAGATGATCGATGGCGATCGGATACTCTTCGCGCACATAGATGTAGCCGTATTCACTGCCCATGGCATAGGCACCGATGAGCATCCCTTCCACCACCGCATGCGGGTCGCCTTCCAAAATGGCGCGATCCATGAATGCACCGGGATCGCCCTCATCAGCGTTGCAGACGGTATACTTGGGCCGGCCTTCCGACTGTCGAGCGAATTTCCATTTGAGTCCGGTGGGAAACCCCGCTCCGCCTCGGCCTCTGAGTTTAGCAGTCAGAACCTCTTCGACGACCTGTTCGGGCGACATTTTCGACAACGCCTTGACCAGGGCCTGATAGCCGCCATCGGCAATATAATCTTCGACTCGGGTTGGATCGATGCGGCCGCAGTTGGCCAAAACCCGTCGTTCCTGTTTGGCGTAAAAAGGGATCTGGTTGCGGTAATAGACCGGTTGATGCGTCTTGGGTTCGTGATAGGCCAGGCGGTCGATGAGCTGGCTGCGTTTCAAAGTCTGAGCGACGATTTCGGCGGCATCATTCGGCTCCACTTCTTGGTATTGAACCCCCATGGGCTCAATGGCAATCACCGGTGCCTTGGCACAAAAACCGTGACAGCCGGTGGCACGGATTTCCACCCGATCCGAAATCTTTTGGCTTTTGACTTCATCTTTTAAGGACCCCAGCACACCGGCGGCGCCGTAAGCCCGACAGCCGGTCATGCACACATGCACTTCGATGGTTCCTTCTTTTTTGCGGGACTGGATTTTATTGCGGAGCCACTCCAGCTTTCCGATGGATGAAAGCTTCTCCATTTGGCAGAATCTCCCTTTCGCTCAGATATTCCGTCTACCGCAAATGCTTGCGTGGCAAACGGCTGGTTTTATTTTTTTTGATACTCTCCCAAAAGGCTGCTGACCTTGATTGGGGAAAGCTTGCCGAAATAATCCCGGTTGATCATCATGGTCGGCGCCAGAAAACAGGCGCCCAAGCAGGCCACCGTTTCGAGGGTGAATTGATAATCGGAACTGGTTTCACCCTCTTTCAGATCCAGCTCTTTTTGCATCAGGCGCAAAACGCTGCGGCTGCCTTTGACGTGACAGGCGGTGCCGCGGCATACTCTGAGGACATATTTTCCTTTGGGCTCCAAAGCAAATCCGGCATAAAACGTAATAACACCCTGGACTTCAGACGGGTACATATTCATGGCTTCGGCAATCGGCTCTATCGATTCAGGCGGTATATATCCGGTATGTTCCTGCACTTCCTGAAGCAGAGGAATAAGCCCCCATTTATCGCCTTTATGCTTTTCGATAATTTCGTTAATCCGGTCCCAATTGATCTCAGGTGGTTTCATACGGGTGCCCCATCTGTCTGTTGTAAGTTAAATTGATTTTTAAGCAATTTATTTGTTGAGTTGCTCGTAACAGTCAGGTTCAAGGTTCAAGGTTGAACTTCTGCATGACGTGCGCCGTATGCCTTGCGCCTTGGGCCTTACGCCTTATGCCTTTGTGATTTTAGCGGCGCATGTTTTCCATCCGCCCGCATTCGGTTCGGCCAGATCGCTTAAGTCAATCAGATTCATGGCATCGTTGGCATTGACCGCCAGCGGAACAAAAAGCTGGCCGGTTTCGATGCGATTGCTGCAATCAATTTTGCGTTGGATTTCACCCCATTGGGTTTCAATTTTTACGGTATCCCCATCTTTTAGTTTCAGTTGATCTGCATCCGAACTGTTAAGGGCCACATTTCCGACATGGTCAAAATCTTGAATGCGCTCAGAGGTGCTCGTTCGGGTGCCGCTGCCCAGGTGATAGCGCAAAGAGCCCAATATGGCCGTAAATGGATAAGTCCCATCAGCGGGTTCATCCGCTGTTGAGACCACTGGTGAAAAAGATACCTTCTCGGAAGTGTCGGCGTTCCCAAAAACTGCCATTGGGCTGGCGGGTTTCACCCAGGCGGTGTCGCCAGCATTTAATTCGGCATAAGCAGGTACCAGACGGCGGATCTCATCACGGATTTTTTCGAGGGTGCCATACGCCTCAGGGGCTCCCAAACGGGACGCCAGCATATCCAGGATTTCCCAGTCGGCCTTGGCCTTGCCGGGCGGAGGCACCACGGCTGAAAAATTTTGGATGCGGCCTTCCAAATTGGTAAAGGAACCGTTCTTTTCGCTGGTAGCGGCAGCGGGCAAAACTACATCTGCCAGTTTGACGATTTCACTGTCCAGAATATCCTGCACAACGAGGAGCTCTAACTTTTTCAGCGCTGCTTTCACACGTTGCGGCTGTGGTAGAGACCGCAGCGGATTTTCACCCATGATATACAGGGCTTTGAGCTGGCCGTTTTCAGCCGCCTCGATAATCCGCGCCATATTCAGGCCCGGATCCGGGGAAATCTTGACATCCCAATTCTTTTCCCATGCTTTTCGGTTGCCATTTTCAACGATCGGCAATCTTCCGGGCAGCAGGTCCGGCACTGTGCCCATATCCATGGCGCCGTTCTGATTGCTCTCTCTGGCCAACAGATACAGTCCGGCACCCTGTGTGCCCAGACTCCCGGTCATCAATGACAGATTGAGAATCGCGCCCAGGGCGTGCGTGCCATAACGTTGCTGCAAAATGCCATGACCGATGACAAATGCGATGCGTTTTTCTTTAATCAATTCGGCCATGGCATTTAATTGTTGCATCTTAAGTCCAGTCAAGCGGCAAACTTTATTCATATCCAGCGAAGACAACGCATAGGTAAAAAGACTGAATCCTTCAGCGTAGCGGTCAATAAACTCAGAATCGTAGTCATTGGTTTCATGCAGCAAAGCGGCCAGGGCATTGATCAATTCCAGATCGGTGCCGGGTGTGATGGGAAGCCATAAGGATGAAAAGCTAACCAGTTCGGTTTTGCGCGGGTCGACCACAATCAGCGGAACGCCGTTTTTAGCCGTGCGCTTCAGATGGTAGCTGACCACTGGAAGAGAGTGGTTGGGGTCGGCCCCAAGGACCACGATGGCATCTGCTTTTTCCAAATCGCTGAAAGGTGTCGGGCGACATCCACCGCCGGTTTTTTGATCTACGATGTTTGCTAAAAATTGCCCGGAAACATACCCGCCGTTGTCGACATTGTTGGTGCCGACCAGCACCCGAGCTATTTTTTGAAACAGATAATTTTCTTCATTACTGCACTTTGAAGAGCCCATGAAAGCAATGCTTTGCGGTCCGCTTTCATCCTTTATTTGGTGCAACCGTTTGGCCACCTGATCCAGGGCTTCATCCCATGAAACCGGGGCCAATTGGGTGGTATCATCTTCTCCTTTTTTGGGCATCATCGGAGCGATTAGGCGCCGTCGCGAATTTAAAAAATCATGGGCAAAATGGCCGCGCACACATAGGGTGGCCTTGTTGACACTATCGGGCAAATGCGCCGGATTAACGTCGATGACTTTGTTGGCGGTTTGCCCCATGGCCAGGCTGCAACCCACGCCGCAAAAACTGCAAATTGAAAACGACTCCTGCGTCGGGCTACCGACGTATTGGTTGTTTTTGGCCGACAGTGCACCGGTGGGGCACATGGAAACGCAGGTGCCGCAAAAGGTGCAATTTGAGCGCTCAAGCCCCTGTTCATGAACCGTTGCCGGTCGAGATGTAAAACCTCTCAAATTATAATCAATGGCACCGACCACCACCAGTTCATGATCTGCCCGGATGCATTTTCCGCACAAAATACATTTGCTCAAATCACGGGTAATAAACGGATTGGCCTGCTCCAGAGGCTTGTAGTTGGGCATGGCATACAGATCCGTTTCGCCAATACCCATCTGCGAGGCGACCCATCGTAGTTGACAGCGGTTGCCCTTGCTGCAAACTATGCAGGATTCCGGATGTTCGGCAATCATCAAGCGGACGATATTGCGGCGATGGCTCAGGATGCGCGGTGTATCGGACAAAAGTTTCATATCCGCTGCAACGGGGGTAACACACGAAGCCATCAGGCGACCACTTTCTTGATCCTCCACCAGACAGAGCCGACAGGCGCCAAAGGGTTTCAGATCCGGATGAAAACAGAGGTGGGGTATCTTAATGCCTTTTTGGGTCGCAGCTTGTAAAATAGAAGTCCCGGGGGGACAGCTAATCTTTTTATTGTCGATGGTTAAAACGATGTTGTCCAAGCGGCTGACTCCTTTTGTTAGTGGGTTGGTCCGCCTGCGGCGGATTAACCCGTTTGCCGGTTAACCGGCAATCAAAAATGCAATTGCCGATAACGGGCTCAACGGGCAACCGGGAAACGGATAAACCTATTTTAATTTTGCTGCATCCAGATAATTTTTTAGCTTTTCTTCACCGCCGATGGTAATGATATGAACGCCCTGGCACAAATCTTTGAGGCCGGTGACAATATCAGCAAAAATTTCAGTGCTGGCTTTGAGCTTGTCCGGTGCCTGGGCCAATTTCTGGATCATCCATTCCGGCACCAGGCCGGATTTTAAATGCCGGTTGAGAAAGCGTCCCATGCCGGCGGTGCGCAGGATCATGACCTCGGCAATGACCGGCACGTTAAAGGTATCGACCCGGCGCAAAAACTTGGCAAATTGATCGACATCAAAAACAGGCGTGGTCAGGAAATATCCGGTGCCCATTTTGGTCAGCTCCTCCATTTCCTTCATTTCCAGATCGGGCACATTTTTGCCCCAGGACGACTCCACGCCTGATCCCACCAGAAAATCAGCTTTGGATTTGAGGGTATCGCCTTCAACGGTTTGTCCCTTTTTGATGTGTTCCAGTACCGATTGCAATTTACCGGCGTCGACATGGAAAAACATCATTTCCTGCAAACTGTCGCCGGTAATGCGATAATCCTCGGTAAATACCAGGAGGTTATCGATCCCGGCTTCGTGGGCGTCAACCAGATCTTTTTGCAATTGAATGCGGTTTTTATCTCGGGTGGTGGTTTGATAAATCGGCTCAAATTGATTTTGATCCAACAGCTGGCAGGTATTAATGGTGTCCCCGACCACCCCTTCAAATTCGACTTCAGACAGTGAAACACCATCTACCCGCCCGCGCACTTTGGATAGGCTGCGGACCAGATCTTCCGGTTCCTGGTCGATGGGCGCCTGAATTTCCGAGGTCACGACAAATTGCTTTTTTTTCAAAGCTTCCTTTAATTTCATGGTGCCTCCTTGGCTGGCTTTGCGGATCGTCCCCTTTGTTATTGTGCGGTTAATGCAGCTCGAGCAAGCGGGCCACCTCTTCTTTGAGTTGGGGCAGCGGGAACGGTTTGGAAAAACAGGCATCCGCGCCGTACTGTTTCATCTTTTTAAACTTATCCTCATCCAGATAAGCGGACAGTACGATGATTTTAGTGTTGGTCGTATCGGGATTTTCCTTAATTTTTTTACAGACCTCATAGCCTTTGATATCGGGCATCATGATATCCAGGATCAGCAGATGGGGGGCAAAGTGATTGATCTGCAGCCCGGCTTCAAATCCATCGGATGCTGATATCACTTCATAATCAAATTCGTCCTCTTCGAGTGCCTGCACGATGGTTTCGACGATGATCGGATCATCATCGACCACCAGAATTTTTCTTTTTAAGCCATCGGCTTCCTGATCCGGAATCGGAATTCCCTGCTTTTTCATGAAAAATTCCAGATCTGACCGGTTGATGCGCCGATGTCCGCCGACGGTCTTATAGGCCTTAATATGCCCGGATTCAATCCAGTTGATAATGGTTTTTGCAGACACATTACAGAGCTGGCTTGCTTTAAACACTGTTAATACGTCTTCCATATGATCGCTCCTTTCACTTATTTTATTTATTATAGTTTTTTCTATAAATATAGTTTTTATGCTTTGTCAAGCTTTTTCGGTGAATTTTAGAAAATTTTTTAAAAAAATGGTCAATTTTTTAACGATAATTTGGTTTGCGATTCAGATAAATTTCAGTTTTTATAGAAATTATAGAATTTTTGGCGAGTAAGTACGACTTTGATCTAATATGCGGGGAATCTTCTTTATTATTCGGATAGCGTCTTTAGCACTGGCTGACCTAATTTAAGCCTCTTCCAAGAAGAAAATCTCATTTTGGTCTATTGGGGTTATTGAGAAATCGCTTCAAGGCATACGAATCGGTGAGGAAAACGTTATGGTGCTGAGGCTTCTTGTTCGGCTGCTGTTTCCTGCAGGATGGGAAAGGTGATTGTAAAGGTGGTTCCCGAGCCTTCCTGGCTCTGGACCTGAACATCGCCGCCATGATCTTTGATGAAACCATAGCAAACCGATAACCCCAGACCCACGCCTTTGACGCTGTCTTTGGTGGTAAAAAAGCTGTCAAAAATCTTTTTGATGTGCTCTTCTTTGATACCGACACCGGTATCGGCTATTTTAATGTCAATATTCTCAGCGTCTGCCGAAGTCGCCACATTCAGGGTACCGCCTTTGGGCATGGCATCCCGGGCATTGGCCACTAAGTTGAGAAACACCTGACGCAGCTGGTTTTTGGAAGCCTTGATTTTCGGAAGCTGCTGTGCGAAATCGGTTTTGATTTTGATATCGTTCTCCTGCAATTGTTTTTCATGCAGCAGCAAAATTTCATCAAGCACGGTGTTCACATCGACTGCTTGTTTCTCCTCCTGGTCCGGCTTGGAAAACGACAGCATCTTGCGCAATAATTCACTCAGCCTCACGGTTTCAGACAGCGCCATCTCCAGAACTTTGCGGCGTTTGCTCTGGGTGGAGATTTCGGTTTTCAGCAGCTCAAGGGTGTTCATGATGCCATACAACGGGTTGTTCAATTCATGTGCGATTTGAGAGGTTAGGCGCCCCATGGCCGCCAGTTTTTCCGACTGCAGGAGTTGCTCCTGGGTTCTACGTAAAGCGCGCTCCATTTCGAGGCGCTCTTTCAAGTCAACAAATGAGCCCACCGTTGCAATCTCCTTGCCGCTGGCATCGTATATAATGGCGGCTGACAGATTGCCTTCGATAACTTCCCCATCCTGGCGCATATAGACCATCGGGAATGCATTCAGGCGCCCAACACCGCCATTTTCCGGGCTTCTGAGCATCTGCATGACTTTGCGGGCCATCTCATCCGGATATATCTTTTGGATATTCATCTTGCCGATCACATCGGTTGCCTTATAGCCGATGCTTTCCTCGGCCGCGCGGTTCCAAATCAGAATATTGCCCTTCATATCCGTTGCCGTGATGGCATTGGGTGAGCTTTGAATGATCTTATTGATAAAATCATGGGCTTCCTTGAGCTGACGTTCCATCAATTTTCTTTGGGTAATATCGATATTGAGCCCTTCGTATCCAATTACATTTCCTTGCTGATCATAGCGAACATGGCCGGTGAGCAGCACCGGGATCGTGCTGCCATCTTTGCGTTTAAATTCGACTTCCCAATCGATCACGCGACCATCGTGTTCGATCATTTTTTTGAATTTCTGACGCTCTTCCGGTTTTACATAAAGATCGTTGGCGATATCGATATTTAAAAATTCATCTTTGTTATCATAACCGAGCATATCCAAAAGGGCATGGTTGGCGTTCAAAAATTTGCCTTCTTTGCTGCTGATGAAAACACCGCAGGCTACATGCTCAAACAGATTTGCAAAATCGGCCTCAGAAGCCCGCAGCTTTTCTTCGCGCCTTTTCCTTTCAGTGATGTCACGATAAATACTGAGTTTCAATAACGTGCCGTCTTCATTCTCGAAAGGGATCTCAGTCATAAAATAGGTTTTGTCAACCAGCGGGACATAGACTTCGCGGCTAATATTTTTGCCTTTAAAGACCTCATCAGAAACGCACCACGGACATTTTTCATCCGTTTGATTGATGACATCGTGGCATTTTTTACCGGTACCGTCACCAAATTGGGCAATCATAGCGCTGTTCATATATTCGACCACCAGGTCCTGGTTCATCACATATATGCCGTCTTCAAATGCCTCCAAAATTGCCGTTGACATTTTAATGCTTTTGTCCATATGTCCTGACCTTCATAAAGATTGTTGCCTGTCAATTTACCATAAACGTTTCAGCTCGGCTTGTCGAGATGAAATCTGTTGTATGGTCCGTCATAAAAACATTCGGCATTTCAATATTCAGCCTGGTTGACGTCAATAGATTTGTATCTATTTTATACAGTAATACTTTTCTGGTTCCTGGCTTCTTGCTACTGGCCTTTAGTAGGTGTCAGGTTTTCAGAGGACAGAAGTCAGAAGACAAATGACGGATGAATGCAATAGCAAGATGATGCAACATAAATGTCTTCTGCCCTCTGATATCTGTCGTCTGTCATCTGTTTACTGACCATTTAGCGACCAAAGGCTGACTGGTTTTTTCCAGGATAAACTGTCATTGAAGCGAATATTTGACGAATTGTAATAATGAAATGAGGAGGTAGCGTTATGGGAAAAAGGATTGCCGATATTCTTGACATTGCCATAAAGCGGGAAGAGGAGGCCTATGAATTTTATATGGACATTCATTCCAAGGTTGACGATGCGAGTGTTAAAAGCACATTGGAATTTATGGCGGGTGAAGAAAAGAAGCACAAGGCCTTTCTGATCAGCTATCGCGATGGTCATTTCGGCGATAAAGGTCTGCGCATGAGTGATGTTGTTGATTATAAAATTGCAGAATATCTTGAGGAACCGGAGATTAGTGAAGATTCCAAGCCTGAGGATGTCTATCTGGTGGCCTCCCATCGGGAAGCCAGATCCCATCAGTTTTATACCGAATTGGCCAACTTGCATGCCGAAGGCGAGCCCCGCCAAATGCTGCTTAAAATGGCCAACGAGGAGTTGAAGCACAAAGAAAAGGCGGAATATTTGTATTCCAATACGGCGTTTCCGCAAACATCGGGCGGGTAATTCAATCGGTTCCGGGTTCAGAGGTTCAAGGTTCAGGGTTACTGCATTTAACTGCCGCCTAAAATTTTATAACTTTCAAGATCTGATTTTCTAAAGGTCACCATCCAACCTTTGAACCTTTGAACGCTGAACCTTGATTACGCGTCTATGGGAATTGTGGTTACCGGAACCGGAGAATTTTTAACAACCTTTTCTGTCACACTGCCGAAACGATAGTTGCCTTTCTCCCCATGACTGGCCATCACCACCATATCAACCTTTTCTTTCTCGATCAGTTTTAGAATCTCCTGCGCCGGGTCACCGATAGCGATATGCTTGATATACAGCGGGCAGCCATCCAGATATTTTTCACAGACCTGTTCCAGCCTTTTGGTGCCTGATTTTTCGGCAAATTCCATCAATTTGTCCACATGCGTGCGATCAAAATCACCGTACCAGGATTCATGGTGGGCAATATCCTCAATTACATACAGGACATGGATCTCGGCCTGATATTTTTGGGTCAACGAGGTTACATAGGGCAATGCCTTTTCTGAGCTGCTCGAAAAATCTGTCGGCCAGAGAACTTTGGTTACTTCCATGTGCATCCCTCCTTTAGTTGCGGTCCGAACAGTTAACAATCAAATGACTAATCTATAATACGAATTTTATTCAGCTTGTAAACACTGAAAAATGATAATCAGTATAATCTATCAGGGGCCGTTCAGCCTCGTCGATAATGCGCTAAATGAGTTCGATGATTTTTCTTGACGTATATTCACCGGTATCGGCCAGTGCATCTGTTGGTAAAAAATCGGACGCATTATAAGAATAAAGACAGGTCACTGCCGCCGGAAAATCATCATCAGCACAATAAAAGATGTAATTTAAAGCAATCTTAGGCAACGGATAAACGGTAAATGAAAAATCACCGGCATCTGCATGGGTCCCCTGTGAGCCATTGAATTGCTGAGTGATCCGATTCGCTGCCTGTTCGATTTTATCGATATGGTCGACGAGAAGCCGTTCGGTATTCGACGCAAAAGCCCCCACATACGGCATGCTGTCAGGCATTTCCCGAAATGCTCTAAACGGGGCCAGTTGACAAGCAACCTCAGAGGCCTGCAGTGCATATAAGGATATCACGATTCCCGCAGGACCAAATTCCGCCTTATCTCCTAATTGGATATCTTGCGGCGATATGCGGCAGTTTTCCCCAAAGGCCTGGAATTTATAATCATTGTCAATCCGGCTGGCCGGTAATCTGTCTGCAAGATCCTGTGGTAAATTGCTGTAAAGATGCTGGAGATTGTTTTTAATGATCTGTTCGTAGTTGCTCATCTTGGGGACCGCCTTTAGCCCCTTGACGGTTTTCGTTTGTTGCTTGCGGTTCAGTCGTTTTTCTGGCTATAGCCCCTACCGCCAAATGAATCGCCTGTCAAGCTCACAGCAGCTGAAAAGGTATACTCGATTTTCATTTCACCGCAAAGGCGCAGAGATCGCAGAGTTTATATTTTTTTAGCTTTTCGGTGAGAGGCCGAAAAGCTAAAATCTTTAACCTATCCCAGCTTCGAATATTGCCACTTCCTTAATTACTTAAACAAATTCTAATATAATGTGGGTGTCTGCAGCGCAGCTGCTGAAGGCTTTTCCTTTGCCGTCCTCTCAGCGGCAAAGGAAAAAATACACCAACTTTGCGTCCTCTGCGACTCGAGCGTAGCGGGCGGTGAACTTAAATTTAAAAAATATAATCCTTGCAGGAATTGCTGGCCACCTTTCTTAACTATAGCAACCAAGCTAGAAAAAACCCGCGGAAGTCAGCTTCCGCGGGTTTAAAAGTGCCAAATGAAAATGGTTTACTTTTTGTCTTCTTCTTTGACCTCTTCAAAATCAGCATCGACGACATCTTCATCCGTCGCACCAGTGTCTCCGGCAGCCTGATCGCCAGCTTCAGCGCCGGCACCGGCTTGCTGTTCGCTTTGCGACGCTTGCTGATACATGGCCTCGGCCAGTTTGTGGGACGCCTTGGTAAGTTCGTCGCTGACCCGTTTTATTTCAGCAGCATCCTCTCCTTCCATGACCTTGCGCAGCTCCGTAATGGATGCTTCAACATTGGTTTTGGTTTCACTGTCAACTTTATCGCCCAGTTCGCTGATTGATTTTTCAGTCGAATAAATCAACGCGTCAGCCGAGTTGCGCGCTTCAACCAAATCTCTTTTGGCCTTATCTTCTTCGGCATGCATTTCGGCATCTTTAACCAATTTGTCTATCTCTTCCTGCGACAGACCGGAAGATGCCGTTATCTGGATGGATTGTTCTTTGCCGGTAGCCTGGTCTTTTGCCGAGACATTCACAATACCGTTGGCATCAATGTCAAAGGTAACCTCGATTTGAGGGATGCCCCTGGGAGCCGGTGGAATGCCGACCAGTTCGAAGCGGCCCAGGGTCTTGTTATTGGCGGCCATTTCGCGTTCACCCTGCAGCACGTGAATGGAAACTGCCGGCTGATTGTCGGCTGCGGTCGAGAATATCTGACTTTTTTTGGTCGGGATAGTGGTATTCTTATCAATCAAACGGGTCATGACACCGCCCAAGGTTTCAATTCCCAGCGAAAGCGGTGTAACATCTAACAGAAGCACGTCTTTGACATCGCCTTTGAGCACACCGCCCTGGATGGCAGCACCCAATGCCACGACTTCATCGGGATTCACACCTTTGTGGGGCTCTTTTTCGAATATCTTTTTTACACGCTCCTGCACTGCGGGCATACGGGTCATACCGCCGACCAGGATCACTTCGTTGATATCCTTGGGGCTCAGGCCGGAATCTTTCAGAGCCGTTCGGCAGGGCTGCTCCAGCTTGTCTAATAAGTCGTTGACCAGTGCTTCGAGCTTGGCGCGAGTGAGTTTAATGTTTAAATGCTTGGGACCGCTGGCATCAGCAGTAATAAAAGGCAGATTCACATCCGTTTCCATGGAGGTTGACAGCTCCATTTTTGCCTTTTCAGCAGCTTCTTTGAGGCGCTGCAGGGCCATTTTGTCGCTGCGAAGATCAATGCCCTGATCCTTTTTAAATTCGTCAGCCAGATAATCAATCAAGCGTAAATCGAAGTCTTCACCACCCAAATGGGTGTCGCCATTGGTCGCTTTTACTTCGAAAACACCTTCCCCAATTTCAAGGATGGAGATGTCAAATGTACCACCGCCCAGGTCGAATACGGCGATTTTTTCTTCGCCCTTTTTATCCAGCCCGTAGGCCAGCGATGCGGCAGTAGGCTCGTTGATGATCCTCAGTACATTCAGTCCTGCAATCTTGCCCGCATCTTTGGTAGACTGTCGCTGGCTATCATCAAAATATGCCGGTACCGTGATGACCGCGTCGGTCACTTTTTCTCCCAGATATTCTTCGGCCGAGTGTTTGATATCAGCCAAAACAAAAGAGGAGATCTCTGCTGGACTATACTGTTTTCCCTTGATGTTGATGCGGATATCGCCGTTGGAAGCTTGTTCAATCTTGTAAGGCAGAATTTTTACATCGCTTTGTACTTCCGGTGAAGCATACTTACGACCGATTAGACGTTTAACCCCGAAAACCGTATTTTCCGGATTCGTGATTGCCTGCCGCTTTGCGATCTGGCCCACCAGGCGCTCGTCGCTCTCTGAAATGGCGACGATCGAAGGCGTTGTTCGACCGCCTTCCGGGTTGGTGATGACTTTGGCATCACTGCCTTCCATCACCGCAACACATGAATTTGTGGTGCCGAGATCAATTCCAATAACCTTAGACATTTTCCATTACCTCCCTAACTTTCCAAATCTTTATTGTTTGAATTATATTTAAGCGTAAATGATAATTACGCTAACTATCGTTGCTTTTCGGTGCGGCAACCACCACCATAGCAGGTCTGAGAAGCCGATCGTGAATCAAATACCCCTTTTGAAATTCACTCAACACGATGTTTTCTGGATAATCATCGGTTTCTTCCCGCATTACTGCCTCGTGAAACGCAGGATCAAATGTTTCACCGCGCGCCTTTATGGGTTTGACATTGAATTTCTCAAATACCCGCAGCATTTCATTCCGCGTAAGGTTCAACCCCTCGATTAGTTTTTTATCCGCATTTTTTTCTTCTTTTGCTGAGTTGATGGCCAGCTCTAAGTTGTCGACGACGGTAAGCATTTCCTTGAGCAGGGATTGATTGGCATATTTGCGAAAATCCGCCATCTCGCGGTCGGATCGTTTCTTGTAATTCTCAAAATCAGCCGAAACCCTCAGCAACCGTTCATGCATTTCTTTGGACTCTTCTTCTTTGTCGGCCAGTTTGGCCTCTAATTCCTTCAGGGGATCGGTCGGCTCGACACTCTCATTTTCGGCTGTCTCGGATTGGATATCTTCTGGATCATTATCAATGGAATCTGAATTTTCCGTCTCATTTTGTTTTGCTGTTTCGTCCGGTTCAGCATTGATTTTAATTTTCTTTTTTTCTGACATAAGCCGGCGTTTTCTCCTGAATTTTTAGCAAATTGAAATATGTCGTTTGGAAAATAAGACACTTTAAAACGATGTCAAGAAGGCCTTGGTAAGGTTTTATGCGACCTTATTTATGTGAGGATTAGCGCGTTTTCTACGCCTTTTGGGTTAAATTTTGCAGCTTACCTGGGTGCCGTTTGATAACTAATTTAATACAGGTGGTTACAGTCGCAAGCAAACCGTGCTGGATCGCAGTGCGGTTCACCTTGCGACCTAAAAAAATGGTTGTGCACCCGCTGTCGAATCTTTTATGGAAATGGTAAAGCATCGATATGACCGGAATCGGTCCACGACACAAACTGCATCACTTATCGCTGCTTCCTTCCGGACCTGACGAGGTTCGTGACCGTTTGTTGCGTGGCGCCCGATCAAAATGCGCTACGGCTTTCCATTTGTAAGACCCTCAAGAGGGAATTCAGCCCCGCATAAGCGGATTTCGGGAAAAGGGCACCGCTAGCTCCCCGCCTAGCACAACCAACTTTAGCATACGGTATAAACAGGTTTTTTCAACAAAAAAACGAGCGTTTTATATTTTAAAATGGTTTTCTGTTTTTTTTAGGAATGTTATCATTTTATTTTTTCAAAATCTAAAACCCTTCGGGCTTGCCGATCTTACCGCATCTACTGTGTTAGATGTCGTCCCGCATAGTATACTATTGCGGAACGCCATCTGCCTTGTAGCTGCGGCAACCTCGACAAGCGCTCGTTTTTTTTGAATAAACAAGTTCAGATTTGGTGCTGAACATTCGCCGTTGGCAACAGGCTTCTGGGCGCTGGCTGCTTGCTGCTGGCACTAACCGCTGGCGGCTCACCTCCCGCAACGCGAAACTCGCAACCCGAACGTGGCGAACAGCGTTTTGCATTGACTTATCGGGGTCCCTGCAATAGATAAATGAAAGGTATCAGGCATTTGTCGACTATTTGAATGTTGACGTTGCTTGCAAAAATCAGGTTAACCATTTATGGCAACAAAACACCCTGTATCATCCTTTTCCACCATCGAAAAAAAGCTCATTCGATCGGTTGATCAAACCATCCGCAATCATTCCATGATTCAATCCAGTGATACTGTTCTGGCCGGTGTGTCAGGTGGCCCGGATTCAGTAGCTCTGATCCATATTTTGCATTCCCTGGCGCCGAAGTATACGCTAAGATTAGCGATCGCCCACCTGAATCATGGCCTTCGGCCGAGTGAAGCCGATCGTGATCAAGCGTTTGTGGTCTCTTTGGCCAAAAATTTAGAAATCCCGCTTTATGCGGAAACACAAGATGTGCAGCGCTACCGAAAAAAGCACCACCTCTCCATTGAGGAGGCAGCCCGACGACTGCGCTATCGATTTTACCATCATACCGCCGAGCAACAGCGGTGCGACAAAATTGCGCTTGGGCATCATGTGGATGATAACGCCGAACAGGTTTTAATGGCCATGCTGCGTGGCAGCGGCCCTCTGGGTTTAGCAGGAATGCCGGCCGTAAGACCTGATCGCATCATCAGACCCTTGATCAACTTGCGGCGCATTGACATTTTAGATTATCTGGCTGCCCGCGGTTTAGACTATGTTGTGGATTCGTCGAATCGGGATTTGCGATTTTTGCGCAATAAAATCCGAACCCGCTTGATCCCCGAACTCCAGGATGAATATAATCCAAAATGTGTTGAATCGCTCAACCGGCTTGCCATCATTTTATCTGCCGAAGAAGAGTGGCTTGAGAATCACGTCCAGAAGTTTTTTACAGATGCGCTTGTCTTTGAGCAACCGGGCAGGCTCGGGCTAAGCCGAACCGGTTTAACCTCCAAACCGACCGCTGTTCAAAGACGCCTCATCCGCAAGGCCGTCTTGCAAGTCAAAGGCAACCTCAGGCGAATTGCATTTAACCATATTGAAGCGGTATTGAAACTGGTTCAACAGGGGCCACCGGCGGGGGCTGTAGACCTTCCGGATGGTATCTGTGTCTGGCGGGATGGTGACCGACTGCTGATATCTGAATCTCAGCATCGGCGGTCTCGCCCTCACAGCGGGCGTCTGGCTTCAGAAGTGCCTGATTATCTGTATGAGCTACCGGACCCCGGTGTAATTTCGATTAAAGAAGCGGGTCTGCAGATCCAATTCAGTGAAATGCCGATTAAGCAAATTGCAGACTGGCGTCAAACTGATCCGCAAATCGCTTTTTTCGACAGAGATAAACTCAGCTTTCCGCTGGTGATCCGTAATTTCCGTCCCGGCGATCGATTCTCACCATTGGGTGTCAGTGGACGCCAAAAGCTGAAAAAATTTTTTATTGACCATAAAATTTCAAGAACTGAACGCATGAAATGCCCAATCGTCCTGAGCCGCAATAAAATTATCTGGGTGGTGGGTTATCGACTGGATAATGCAGCTAAAATCGATACGCGCACTCGTTACGTGCTCAAAGCCGAACTTTTGCTTGCCTAAGGCGCGATGATGATTAATTTCACTGTAGTTTGGAGCTCTGCTTGCATCTTTGGTGCCGGGCGACATTTGATACTTGAAATTTGAATCCAGGTAAAGGATACTGTTGTTAGGAAGGTTTCTTGCAGGTCTCAATTTAAAGATTTTGAGGAGGTAATCGTCTTTGAACCCTTTTTATAAAAATTTGGCGCTATGGCTGGTCATCACTTTGATGATGGTAATGCTGTATAACCTGTTCAGCAAGCAACATCTGGCTGAAAACAATATCAGTTATACCGAATTCTTGGCAATGGTAAATGAGGAGCGCATTGCACAAGTGGTTATCCAGGGCCAAGAGCTGTTTGTGACCAGTGTCGACGGCGAACGAATCAAAGTGTTTGCGCCAGAAGATGGCGAGTTAATTAATATCCTGCGTCAGAAAGGCGTTACTATCAGCGCTAAGCCCCCATCTGAAAATCCTTGGTACATGTCGGTATTGGTTTCCTGGTTTCCGATGATTGTGTTAATCGGTGTTTGGATTTTTTTCATGCGCCAGATGCAGGCCGGCGGCGGAAAGGCGCTGTCCTTTGGAAAAAGTCGTGCGCGTTTGATGTCCGATCAGTCCGAAAGAGTGACTTTTGAGGATGTCGCCGGGATCGATGAAGCCAAGGAAGAATTGATTGAGATCGTCGAATTTCTCAGAGACCCTAAAAAATTCACACGACTGGGTGGGCGCATTCCCAAAGGTGTCCTTCTGGTCGGTCCTCCGGGCTGCGGCAAAACCCTTCTGGCGAGAGCCATTGCGGGTGAAGCCGGGGTGCCGTTTTTTAGTATCAGCGGCTCTGATTTTGTCGAAATGTTTGTCGGGGTTGGTGCCTCCCGTGTCAGGGATTTGTTCACACAGGGCAAAAAGAATGCGCCCTGCATCATTTTTATTGATGAAATTGATGCGGTCGGTCGTCACCGCGGTGCCGGACTGGGCGGTGGCCACGACGAAAGAGAACAAACCCTGAATCAGCTGCTGGTCGAAATGGATGGATTTGAATCCAATGAAGGCGTGATTCTAATTTCGGCCACCAACCGGCCCGATGTCCTGGACCCGGCATTGCTGCGCCCCGGTCGCTTTGACCGGCAGGTGGTTGTATCAATGCCCGATATTCGGGGCCGTGAAAAAATATTGCGCGTGCACATGCAAAAAACACCCATAGACAAGGATGTGAATGTGGTCATTCTGGCCAAGGGTACCCCCGGATTCTCAGGTGCCGATCTTGAAAACCTGGTCAATGAGGCCGCGTTGCTGGCAGCCAAGCGCAACAAGGAAAAAATTGGCATGGTCGATTTTGAAGATGCCAAAGACAAAGTCTACATGGGCCTTGAGCGCAAATCCAAAGTGATTAAAGAAGAAGACCGCAAGGTGACCGCTTACCATGAGGGCGGCCATGCGCTGGTGGCTCGTTTTCTGCCTGAGACCGATCCCGTCAACAAAATCACCATCATACCGCGCGGCCGTGCTGCCGGCGTTACCTGGTTTTTACCCGATGAACGGGATTTTAAGTATAAGGATCAGCTCCAAATGGAGCTGGCAGTTGCCTTCGGCGGAAGAGTGGCGGAGGAAATTGTTTTCAATCGCATCAGCACTGGTGCTGCCAATGATATCAAAAAGGCAACTGATCTTGCCCAGCAGATGATCAGAAGCTGGGGCATGAGCGACAACCTCGGTCCGCTATCGTACGCCAAAGGTGAAGAACAGGTATTTCTGGGTCGTGAGATTGCCCAGCACAGAGATTACTCCGAAGCGACAGCCCAAAAAATTGATGATGAAATCAATAATTTGATCAAAAACTCCTATGAACGAGCCAAAACGGTTTTAAACGAAAATCTGGATATCCTTCACAAGCTGGCAGAAGTGCTGCTTGAAAAGGAAACCGTTATGGGAAAAGAGTTGGATGAGCTAATTCAGGAGTTGCGGCCTGGCATCGAGCTTCCTTCAAGACCCCTGGATGATCAAGAAACCACCACCGAATCCGCCGCCGATCCACCCTGATATGCCGGCGTTTCCCAAAACATATCAGCTAACATGGGCCGGTTTCGAAATGGAATTTGGCCGTCAAACACAAATTATGGGTGTGGTGAATGTGACGCCAGACTCATTTTCCGATGGTGGTAAATTCCTATCCCATGAAGCCGCCGTCACTCAGGGGCTGAAACTGGCAGCTGACGGCGCCGACATATTGGATATCGGAGGGGAATCAACCCGGCCCTTTGCTGATCCGGTTCCAGTCGATGAGGAAATCGAAAGGGTGATCCCGGTCATTGAACAATTGGCCTCTAAAATTTCCATCCCGATATCCATTGATACCATGAAGGCCGAAGTCGCCCGGCAGGCAATCAACGCCGGGGCATCGATTATCAACGACATCTCCGCACTGCGCTTCGATCCGGATTTGGGGGCGGTGGCCGCCGAGTTTGGTGCCCCATTGGTGGTCATGCACATGTTGGGCAGCCCCAAAACCATGCAGTTATCTCCCTCCTATACAGATTTGATCGGTGAAATATCAGATTTTTTAAAGGATGCGATCGTGAGGGCTGAACAGCAGGGTATTTCAAAATCAAACATCATCATCGATCCGGGAATTGGTTTCGGCAAAACCGTTTCGCATAATCTTTTGCTCATCCGGCAGTTGTCATCCTTTACCGCCCTGGACGCGCCGATTATGGTGGGGCCTTCTCGCAAAACCTTTATTCGCAAATTGCTAAAAGACGAGCACAGCGATGATCTTTCTCCGGATTTGCCGATCGTTGAAACCGGTACCCAGGCTACAGTGGCAGCGGCGATCTTATGCGGTGCACATATCGTGCGGGTTCACGATGTCGCCAACACCCGAGCCACCATTCAGATTATAGATGCGATGCGGGCCGCGCAGGAAGATTAGGCCTTACGTGCTATATACCACCTAAGTGACCTATTATTTACCATGCTGCGCCCCAGCGAATAAAAATATTAAGGTTTCAGGTGTCGGGTGTCGGGTGTCAGTCAATGGCCCGAAAGGCTGCCTTACTGCGGTGACGGCTACTTTATTGAGTCAAACCAGAAAGTTCTCGGTTTTCGATATGTACTTGAGCATCTGACACCTGACACCTGAACACACAAAAAGAGGTTAACGAAATGCTCCTGGTAATAGATGTCGGCAATACCCACACGGTTCTGGGTGTTTATCAAGACGACCAACTGCGGAACGATTGGCGCATCCATACTGAACGCAACACCACCGAGGATGAGTTCAATGTGTTGATTAACAGCCTGTTCACGTCTGACAACATCAAAGTGAGTGATATCGAACAAACAATTATCTCGTGTGTGGTCCCACCGATGGTCACCATTTTGGATGCCTTCTGTCGCAAGTATATCGGCCATCCACCTACATGGGTGGATGCCAAAAATTGCGCCGGTATGCCCATTTTATTGAAAAATCCGGGAGAGGTTGGCGCCGACCGTATTGTTAATGCCGTGGCCGCCTATCATCGATACCGCCAAAGTCTGATCGTGGTCGATTTTGGTACCGCCACAACCTTTGACGCCATTTCTGAAAAGGGTGAATATCTTGGCGGGGCCATCTGTCCAGGGATCGGTATTGCCTCAGAAGCCCTGTTTTTAAAAGCTTCCAAGCTACCACGGGTGGAACTTTTTACGCCGCCTGAAGCTGTCATTGGCAAAGACACGATCGGCAGTATTCAATCCGGCATTATATTCGGCTATGCGGGTCTGGTGGATGGAATCGTAAAACGCATGCAACAGGAAATGGGCACGGAACCCAAGGTTATTGCCACCGGCGGTCTGGCCGAGCTGTTATTCAATGTTTCCGAAACCATTGAAGTGGTCGAACCGGCACTGACCCTGGCAGGCTTGAAGGTCATAGCAAATCAAGCATCACGTTAAGGTTTCAGGTGTCAGTGTTCAGGTGTCAGGGAACATAAGACTGAAACCGGAAACCAACTAAAACATTTGATCTGTGGGGCTCCGGAGTTGCAGGGGCTCAAAACTGGCCACCGAAGGCCTGACACCTGAACCGCCAACGGCGGAACTTTAGAGCCTGATATCTGAATTACTTCTCTGAGCTTAAGAATCCCAAATACCCATTGATGCTGTTTTGAAGAAAATATTTTTCCCGCGCCTGCACGTCTGACGGCAGTTGGTCGAAGGATGCCATCAGTGCGTCTTCCTTTAACAGTTTTGTCAAGCATTCGGCTGTTCGATCTGGTTCTTTGTATCTAGTTCCTGCCTTCCTGAGCAGCTGTTCCCAGAATTGAAGTTGACGGTAATGGATCTGCAGCATCTTGACGGCATCCGGATGAACGCCATAGTGACCGTAGCAGATCATCTGCGGGTCGCAGTCAATGAGGGCATCGATACTTTGAAGGGCATCTTGCAGAAAGAATTTCGGCGGGGTGGCCGGGCGTAAGTAAAATTTGTTATTTGGCAGGGATATGAAAACGCCCCCGGTTTCACCGGCAAAAAGGTATTTTCCAGTTTGATAGCTCACATGATGGGCTGCATGTCCGGGTGTAATGATCGCTATGATGGATTTGCTCTGATAATCACTGGCAGCCTGAAGCCTTTCTGCGGGGACCGGCTTTATCGGCCCGTAAGCGTCGGCCATCGAGCCAAGTACTTTTTTCGACCCCTGCCACAGTCGGGTGGGATCAATCAGGTGCGGGATGGCCACGGGATGGCATATGATCGGCGCCATAGGAAAAGACGCTGCAACCTCGCTTATAGCGCCGGCATGATCCAGGTGAATATGCGTCAGCAGAATAGTATCCAGCTGATTGACGTCTAATTCCCGTAAGGCACCTAAGAGTTGCGGTGTACTGGCTGAAGGGCCCACGTCAATTAAGCATGTGGTGGTTCCACGGTATAACCAGGCACAGATAAAATCGTTAAAACCTGTAATGGCAGGTGTCAGCGGAATCAAAAAAAGATCATCCGCTATCTTTTCAATATTCATCTTCAATTGTACCACTTAGATTGTCTAAAGTTGATTAGGCAGGATGCTAATTTGCTTGTAGGGAAAGATAAATCAATTATTTTTTAGCGTCAAGAAAAGGAACTTGGGAAACTGAAATATGAAAGTTATCTTAAAAATAGTAGATTAATGGCCAAGGGCAAGGCAAAAACCGATTCAAAAGTGGAGTCCGCCTCCGGCGGACTAGTATTCGAGCATTTTGAATCGGTTTTTAACACAGCCCTTGGCCATTAGATGCATTTTTAAGATAACTTTTTAGGCGCGACCGACCTCTTTCAGCGTCCCTCTAAAAATTCGATAAAAATACTCATTGTCCGTAATTCCGCGGCTTAGTATTTTTCCGATATCTTCAATATTTTTGATATTGATGATTAAATTGACGCTCTTGTTAAGGGCCATCATGTTGTCCATCGTTCGAAACCTGTTGCTGATCAATGCCACAAACATATTGCGGCGCACGGTCATACTCAACCTTTCAAGATACAGCAATATACCGTTGGACTCCGGATTGTCGGTATCAAATTGTTCATTGATGACAAATAGATCGTAATTGTGATAGCGCATGCGTTTTAACGCATCCCTAGCGCTTTCGGCCTCAGTGATCTGGTAATCCAAAACTTCCAGTGCATTGGTGATCGTTCGCCGAACCGGTGGATTCGGTTCGCATACCAGGGCGGTCAATCCTTCTTCTTCGATAAAGTCAAACGGTTTCTCCGTTGCATCATAACTGCTAATTGAACCGCCGCCACCGCCGCCCGCGGCACCCTTGCGGGGTCTCAACGTAATATAGCCTTTACATTTAGGGCAGGCAACGGTTGTACGCTTGTTAGCGGGTATTTTGTCATTTGCGATTTTGAATTTACTTTGACAACTGGTACAGATAACATCCATTGTGTGTATTCCTTATCTTACCTTTTTACTAATTTACCAAAAATTCGAGACTTTTTTAGATTGGGGCGCTTAGCTTCAATCTTACATTTAGGTTATCCCGTTGTGCCAGTTAAGCCCGTTTAGCCCGTTATTGAATAAGAAAGCTTGATGTGTTTTTAACCGGTAAACGGGCAAACCCACCAGAGGCGGACAAGCGGGAAACGGGCTAACGTTATTAATGCACGGATTTGGCATAATTCCGATCAATTTCCAGGCTTCCAATATCTGTTGTGGCCTCACCGCGGGCACTCTTAATAGAATCGATACCGCGGCCCACAACGCCTTTTTGAGAGCAATAAGCCAACGCGGTATCCTGAGTAATCAGGCCCTGCTCAAACAAACCGATAATATGTTGGTCAAAGGTGATCATGCCAAAAGCATTGCCCTTTTCCATGATTTCGTAAAATGTTTTGCCTTCCGATTGCCCGTGTAAAACCAAGTCTTTGACCCTCAGATTCGTACCCAGAATTTCAAAGGTTGCTACCCGGCCGCCGCCGACCTGGGGCACCAGTCGTTGGGAGACGATCCAGCGCATGGTATCGGCCAGACGGATGCGAATCTGCTCAGCATCTTCGGTGGTAAACATACCCAGAATACGATTGACCGTTGAGCCGGCATCCACGGTATGCAGCGTTGTTAACACCAGGTGACCGGTTTCAGCAGCGCGCAAGCCGATTTCAATTGTCTCGCGATCGCGCATTTCGCCAACCAGAATCACCTTGGGGGCTTGCCGCAGTGCAGCCCGCAATCCATTGGCATAGTTGTCAAAATCCATGCCCAGTTCACGCTGGTTGAAGGTGGATTTTTTATGGGGGTGTTGATATTCAACCGGATCTTCCAAAGTGATAATATGCACGGATTTATTTTCGTTAATTTCATCCAGTATGGCCGCCAAAGTGGTGGTTTTACCGGAACCGGTAGCACCGGTGACAAAGACAATGCCATTGATTTCCTTGGCGATCTGGAACATCGTTTTGGGCAGCTCGCGATCTTCGATGGTCGGAATTTTAGACTCCAGTTTACGCAAAACGATCGATATATTGGCTCCCTGGGAAAAAATGTTGACCCTGAAGCGCGCCTTGCCGGGCAGAGAGTAAGACATGTCGCAAGAGCCGGCACTTAACAGCGCTTTGGTCAGGCGGCGGTCCTGGTTGACCAGGTTCAGGGCAATGACTTCGGTTTGAAACGGGGACAGCGCCTTAAAGGACGGTTTTACATCAACGGGTATGAGCTCACCGGCGCTTTCCACCTGCATCGGTTTGCCGACCGTAAAGTTAAGATCGGAGACATCCCGGTGATAATCCAGCATTCTAACTAGAAGATGGTCGATTTCTTGTTTTTTCATGGTACGGCCTTTGTTGTTTTAGATCATATGTTAGCGATCAAAATGCGTTTCAAAAATCACCACGAAACACACGAAGATATGCTCAGACTAAAAAATAAAAAAACTATTTTTTGTGCCCTTTGTGTTTTTGTGGTTTTAATCAGTTTTTCGTTCTGGCTATATTAGACCTCGGTAAAGTCGGTTGGCGGCGCTTTTAGCAAAGGTCTGAATCTGGCCTTTTCATTGGCTTTGGCATAGGCCTCATCGGAACTGATTTTGCCGTTTTGAAACAGCTCCATTATATAGTCATCCAGCAAAACCATACCGAATTTTTTACCGGTTTGAATCATAGATGGTATCTGATGGGTCTTGCCTTCGCGAATAAGATTGCGAACCGCGGGATTGGCAATTAAGATTTCAAGGGCCACAATGCGACCTTTCCGATCAACGCGTTTAAAGAGGGTCTGAGCGACAACGGCCCGCAGTCCGTCCGACAACGTTGATCGAATCAGGGGTTGTTCGTGTGAAGGAAAGACCTCGATGACGCGGTCAACCGTTTTATAGGCGCTGGATGTATGCAATGTGGAGAATACCAGGTGACCGGTCGACGCCGCTTCGACGGCCAGCGAGATGGTTTCAAGGTCTCGCATTTCACCGACCAGAATAATATCGGGGTCTTCACGCAGGGCACCGCGCAGAGCGCTGGAAAATGTTTCGGTATGTAATCCTACTTCGCGGTGGTTGACGATGCACCCCTGGCTTTGATGAACAAATTCAATCGGGTCCTCCACCGTAATGATATGATCTTTACGTGCGCGATTGGCCACATCGATAATGGATGCCAGGGTCGTCGATTTGCCGCTGCCGGTGGGCCCGGTGACCAGGACCAATCCCCTGGGCAATGTGGCCAATTTTGACACAACCGGCGGCAGCCCCAGCTGCTCGGCGGTCATGATAGTGCTGGGGATTTCACGAAAGACGGCGCCGACACCATTTCTTTGCATGAAGAAGTTGGCGCGGTAACGGGCCAGGCCCGGAATTTCGTAAGCAAAATCGATATCGCCGGTTTCCTCAAATGTTTTAACCTTATGCTCGGGAGCGATTTCATAGAGCATGGCCCTGAGGTCGTCATTATTAAGGACTTTATATTTAATCCTTTCAATATCACCTCTGATTCTAAGCGCCGGCGGTTGACCGGAAGCCAGATGAAGGTCGGAGGCTCCTTGTTCATTCATCAGTTTAAAAAATGCATCAATTTTTGCCATGCACCACTCCTGGTATCAGATCATTCGTGTTTGCGTATCGCTTCAATCGATTTTCTGTAAATGAGCGTTTCTGCCATAGCCATAACGATTTAGATCAATCAGAGAATTTTTATGCTGAATTCGGATAAAACCGCCTGAAACGAAAGCAGATCATTAGACGAGAGCTAAGATATGAGTACATGCCGAATATTACGCGGTCTGCACCCTTGCATTCGCTTCAGGCGGTTTTAAGGAATGTGGCGGTTTTTGGAATCGGAATTTTAATTTGACTTTTTGAGGAACTTGATTTTGTCGTCTTCTTCGTCCGATTCTTTGATACCCTCTTTTCCGATTTCGAGTAATCTCGAGTGGGCTTCGATAATCGAACTGATCTGGACTTCAATTTGCATGCGCTGCCGCTTCAACTCTGAGATATCCTCGTGCAGTTGCGCTAAGCGATTGTGCGCTTTATTGAGGATCTTTTCAGCCTTGACTTCAGCTTCAGCGATGATCAGTTCGGCGGATTTGCGGGCATTGTCCTTCATTTGGTCCAATACTGTTTGAGAATTCAACAATGCTCTTTTGAAGGTCTCTTCCCGTTTTCGATATCCCTGGATTTCTAGCTCCAACCGTCGGACCTCGTCACTCAGCGTTTGATTTGATTTCTGCAAAGTTTCGAAGGTCTCTGCTATCTGCTCCAGGAAGGCATCCACCTCTCGAATGTCGAATCCGCGAAATCGGGTGTTAAACTGCTGCTGTTGGATATCAAGGGGCGTAATTTTCATGGGCGTTCACCAGCCTTTCATCTTATCCTAAGGACTCAGCTATACCTTCCAAACTGTTGACCACAAATATTCGCAGGAAGATAATGATCAGAATCACAACAATTGGAGAAAAATCGATCCCACCGTACATCATCGGCAATCGTTTACGAATTTGATATAGCACCGGCTCCGTTACATTATGAATAAATCGTACGATCGGATTATAGGGATCCGGGCTTACCCATGACAATACGGCGCGGGCGATAATGATGAACATGAAGAAAACCAGCACATAGTCCACCACTGTTGCCACCGCCACTAACAGGTTTCGCAATACGAGCATGATTATCCTGACCTTTTCTGTTTTGGCAATGCGTTATCCGGCGAAGTCGATTCAGGTGCTTAAAATTAAAACCATAATCCATGATAAGTCAAGATTTTTCACGCAAAATCAAAGGGTAAGACACTATATTGCCCCTGTCTGTCCGGGGGGCGCTTACTATCCCCTTGAGAAAAGATGCCGCAGCTTTATGCGATTTTGCGACGTTTGTCCGCCTGAAACTTTCCCTAATTGACAAAGAACAAGGCTTTTGGGCCATTTGATTGCACATGTAATATCGGGCTGTAACCGTCAAAACTTGAGACCGGAATCATAATTGACATGCGGCGAATTTTCAGTGTATCGATGGGATTTAGTTGATGATTATTAAGAATATCACATCCTTAACCGGATTGCAAATCCGGCGTTCAACATCGGCTTCATGGAAATAATCAGAATCGGTCGGAATGGGTGGCAATGTCAGATGGGAAACATAAGAAGGTTGGCGCAGGTTGCACGGCGCATGGGGTGCATCTTGCTATCGATCGCCGCCCCATGCGCCATGCTTTCGGTTGTACCTAACCGCCGGCAACCATTGGGATCAGAAAAACCTCGGCATCATCGGGGACCAATGTATGCTCGAAATTGGGCCGGGTGACATACTGGTGATTGATGCGCACCACAGCATAAGGATGGAGATCGTTGAGCTCATCGAGCAGGTCTGAAACGGTCATGCCTTCTCGCCATTCGATCTGCTTGCCGGCTACCTGAATCATGAATCGACACCGTTGGCGCGGAGCAATTCGACAACCTCATCGAAATCAATGCCCAGACGTTTGACGGTTTCTTGGGTCGGGATGCCGTCCGGTGTCCATCCGCGGCGCTTATAAACGGCATCTTTGAGAGTTTCATATTGATTTTCGCGCTGCCGGCGCAACTCAGCCAGCTTTTCAGCCGTCGGTTTGCCCTCAATATCGAATTTGTACTTATCAACCAATTGTTTATCGTAGCGTTCGACACGGGATTCATATTCTGTTTCGGTAACGGGCCCCACTGCCCGGTAAGGAAGATCATCGTGCTGGCGGCGGCCAAAACCCATACGCAGGTTAAAGACCCGTTGAAAATTATAAACGCCCTCGCTCATTTTTATAAGGTCATCGGGGGCGGCCTCATTGCCGGTAATGGCACTGAAGTAGTCGGCATACCACTGGACGTGTTTCATGACTTTGGCCGGCTCCTCGGTATCTTTGTTGTCTTCGGGGATGATATCGTTCCACGGCAGTTTGCACAGGCCGCAAAGCCCAAACCAGGTGCGAAACATCGGAAACCAGTGCAGGGCTTCGGCTTTTTGTTCGAAGGTGGGCATAAAGTTGTGCACCATGTCCAAAAATATTAGCCAGGCCTCATCATGCTGGGGGCCTTTGAGCGCCAGCCCATAGCCTCCTTGCTGGGCCAGTGATTCCTTGGTCATGTATTCCGAAAATTCCAAGCCTTTGGCCTCCATTCCGATGTCCTGCATAATCTTGGCATCTGCTCCGAAATCCTTTGCGAAAATGGCTTTCATTCTGCGAATGCCCTGGCCAACAACTTGACCGAATCCTTCTCCGGACGCCATTTGATGCACGATCTCCAGAGCAGCGTCACGGTTGCCGAAATGAAGATCCAGACCACCGGTATGGGTGGCGTCGATCAATCCCATTTCAAAGCATTCCATCACAAAGGCAATTGCAGTGCCCACTGATATCGTATCCAGACCGTAGGCATCACAATAAAAATTCATTTCCGCCACCGTGTGCGGATCAAAAATGCCCAGATTGGAGCCGCAGCCGGCAATGGTTTCATATTCGGGCCCGTCGACAAAAACCTTTTGGCCCTTGTAAGGGCCGGTTAAAGGAACAAAATCTTTGATACCGTGCGAACAGGCCACGGTGCATCCCATCCAGCAGCCGTCAAAACCCGGGTCAAACAGGCGCCGGTAAACTTCCTGGCCCAGGTTTGGGGCTTGGTCATGCTGGCCGTAGCGAAAATTGTGGGTCGGCAGCAGATCGTGGTCATTCATAATGGTGACCAGATGGGTGGTGCCGATTTTGGCCATTTCATTTTGTTTGGGATCCAGTTCCACGATTTCACGGGAGTGCAGCTTGGCCACATTTTTGAGACGGGTTTTGTCCGCCGGGTTATTCGTGTCGGCGGTGACCGTCTTCCAGCAGGCAACAACGGCTTTTAAGCCCTTGTCGGCAAACACGGTTCCGACACCGCCGCGGCCGGCCTGTTTGTAGCGGGCGCGCTTGCGCTTGGGATCGTACCAGGTAAAATTGAGACAGCCGATCAAGGTATTTTTGGCCCCGGGGCCTGCGGATACCACCGAAATGTTGCGCGGTTTTCCCTGGGCAAAATGCTCGGTTAAAATGGCAGACAGTTCATAGGCGTTGTCCGGCAGACCGCTGGTCTCGAAAAGTTGGATTTTCTGGTTGATCCCATCGATAAAAACGACCACCTCTGCCGCCGTCTTGCCCTGGATTTCCAGGGCGTCGAAACCGGAAAATTTAAGGTAAGGGCCAAAATAACCGCCGACGTTGGAATCGATTACCGATGCCGTCAGCGGAGAAAGGGTGGCGACAATGCTTTTACCGGAGCCCGGATAAATGGGAGTGCCCCCCAGCGGGCCGGACGAAATACAGAGAGCATTTTCAGGGTCATTCCAGTGGGTGGACGGCTGTACCGCGTTCCACAACAGCCACAGGTCATAGCCCTTGCCCCCGATAAAGGTTTTTTTGGTTTTTGGGGCCACCGGTTTAATGTCAATCTTCGGGTCCGAAAGATTGATATATAAAGTTTGATCGGTGTAACCATTTTCGATTTCAGGTCTTTTGTAATCTAACGCTTTTGTTTCCTTGAAAGCATAATCCGACATGGGTGTGCTCCTTTTATTAATTATTCAATCCACTGCTCAGGTATCTTGTACGGAGCAGGGTCTTAAATTACCGTTCTAATAATTATTGATCTCTGGCCTCTGACCTTTTTAAAGGTATCAAACGCTTATTTATACAACTAAGCTGATCCGCGATCAAGTTTACTTTTTAGTTAAATCGTTAAGACGGAATATGTCCATTGACTGTTTGAAGTTTCTACCATTTTCCGTGAAGCAGAATTGCAAACGATTTAACCATTCGACTGATACACGATTTAACCAGCGAGGCGAAACTGCAATTCCGCTGCAGGCGGATTGCAGCTTCCCTATTTGAGCGCTTCCTGGCCCTTAAACGGTCGGTGGGGCGCAAACGCTTTTAAAATAATGTGATCATCATCGGTGGTTTCATCCGCAACCAGGCGCGCAACCACTTCCGCGGCCCCCGGCCCCAGCATCAATCCCTGGCCGCACATTCCCGTAATGTGGATCAACCCGTTGATGCGCTGGTTCCAGCCTACTAGCGGTGAGCCGTCCGGTGTCATCGGATAAAGACCGCGCCAGGTGCGGCGCACCCTTAAATTTTTCAGCCGCGGCAACAGGTGCACCAGGCGGGCGCCGACCTGGGGCAGGAACTCGGCAGTTTCGCCTTTATGGGTGCCGATGATCGGCGGATCGGGGGTGATACAAAAAATCACCTGGCCGTGCAGATTCTGGTAAAAATAGAAATTCTTGGATCCGGGTGCGGGGCGAATATCCACCACCATGCACTTAAAAAACGGTCTGACCGGCTCGGTAATGGCGCCTTCATGAGAATCGGGTATTACCTTCAGGTCAATGCCGGCGGTTCGGCTCAGTTCCGGTGAAAAAGGCCCGGCGGTGTCGATAACAATCGGTGCATCATACTCGGATTTTTCAGTCTGCACGCCAACAACACGATTGTTTTTAACCTGTATTTGGCGAACGCGTTCTTTAAAGTGAAAGGCAACCCCCAGATCAACAGCGCGATGATAAAACGCATTAACGGTCAACAACGGAGAAATAGAGCCGTCATCGGGTGAAAAGGTGCCCCCTCGAAGGCCCTCGGGATTGATGCCGGGAATAATTTTCTGAATCTCATCCGGTCCCAAAAAATCAATATTGAGACCGTATTTTTTCTGGACGGGCAGAAGCTTCTTTAGCATGGTCTCATCTTTTTTGCGATAAACCGGGAAGCTATAGCCGCCTTTGAGCCATTCAATATGGTCACCATACCGGTCCTGCCAGGTGGAAAAAATTTCAAGGGACCGCCGGCAGGTAAGAATTTTGGCAGGGTCCGAATGTGTCGCGCGGATGCCACCGATGGCATGCTTGTTTTCGCCCTGCCCGGGTGACGGATGCATATCGATTACCCGCACCTTGATGTCGCGCTCAGCCAACGCCAGGGCCGTGGGCACGCCCACCGACCCGGCTCCGACAATGATCACATCACTTGTCTTCAAGGTGACCTCCTTCATGGGCTCCCGCCAGTATTCCGATGGGAACTTCGACAAACAGGGGGCGATCAACGCGATCGGTTACCGTGCCCAGATCGATGCCTTCTTCTTGAAAGATCCGCCATATCATTGGCCGGCAGGTTTTTGAGCCGCAGGCGCCCATACCGACACGGGTCAGGGCTTTTAGCTGATTGATATCTCTGACACCTTTGCGAATGGCCGTCTTGATTTCACCGGCGGTGATGCGTTCGCAACGGCAGATGATAGCATCATCCGGTGGCAATTCTTTTTCATATATCAGCGATGGCTCGATTTGCTCGTCTTGCACCCAGATGCCCATTGCTGCTTTGGCCACTTTTTTATCGACTTTAATCTTTACCAATAGCGTTCCGGGGAATTTGCGCCGCATGGATACTTTCTCTACCGGATAATAGCCCAAAATGGCCCCGTCCACATCCGTGACCGGGACTTTCTGGCCCACCTCAACCCGTTCGCGCCAGATTTCATAGGGCAGGGTGACCAGAGGGTGCTCGGGGTCGTCCCGATAATCGACCAAAATCATCGACAGGCCCGGGCAAACCGCCACGCAGCTGCCGCAACCGGTGCAGGCGTCTAAATCAATGATATACGGCAATCCGGTGATATCATCCCGCTCGGTTCGAATGGCACCGACCGGGCAAACAGAGGTGCAGGGGTTGCAGGGCACCTCCTGGTAACAGTGGAAAATTGGAAATACCCCTTCTTCCTGTTGCGGTTGTTTGCGCGTCACAGCCGGCCCGGGTTTGGATTTTAATATGGTGGCTTTTTCATCCCATTCTTGCGGAATCTTACCCACCGGCACACCTAAAGATTGGGCGATCTTCAAGCCTTCAATCTTGCCGGTGAACATGGCTGCGGATGCTTCGGCAATTTCCTGGGCGTCACCGGCACAAAAGACATCCATACCCCATTGCTGGGCCTTTAAATAAAATTCGTTAACCTCCGCCAACCCGACGGCGATCAGAACCGTATCCACCGCATAGGTTTTGTGGGTATCTGGAACCACCTTCCAGTTCCGATCCAGGCGGGCGACTGTTACTGATTCGACCTTATCCTGGCCTTCTACGGCCACGACGGTGTGACCGGTCAAAATCGGCACCCCCAGCCGTTTGAGTTTGTCGGCATGAACCTTATACCCGCCGACCTGCGGCAAGGCCTCAATCAGGGCCACGACTTCGATGCCGGCCTGGATGGCATGGTAGCCGGCAATGAGACCCACATTACCGCCGCCGACGATGAGCACCTTTTCCGAAGACTTGATCAGGTCCCGGTTGACCAGTGTTTGAAATGCGCCGGCACCATAAACTCCCGGCAGGGTGTTGCCCGGAAAGGATAACATTTTTTCCCTGGCGCCGGTGGCCACCAGCAGCTTTTTCGGCTTAATTTGCTGATAGCGTCCATCTTTTACGGCGCCGATGATTTTATCTGAGAACACACCGACCGCTGTGGTGTCTAACCAGATGTCAACCGATTCGAGCGTGCTGATTTCTTCATCTAAAATGGCCGCGATCTCAAAGCCGCGGGTGCCGGCGTAGGAGTCTTCAACAGATCCGAAAAATTTATGGGTCTGCAACACCAGTTTGCCCCCCGGGCGGTCTTTATCATCGAGGATCAGCGTGTCAACGCCGAGTTTGCCCAGTTCAACCGCCGCCGCCAGTCCTGCCGGTCCGGCGCCGATGATCAAAACATCAACTTCCTTGATAGCCGCCGAATGAAGCTGCGGCTCGATATCATCTTCAGGCAGTTTGGGCAGCCCCTCTACACTTTCGACAACCATACCCTGGGTCAGCGGCGTCATACATGATTTGACCGGCAGTCCGTCGGCAATCACCATGCATTGTGAGCACTGCCCGTTGGCGCAAAACATCCCCTGGGGACTGTTGTCCTTGGGATGATGACCAAAAATGTGGATGCCGTTGGCAAAAAGGGTGGATGATATCATTTCACCTTCATAACCGGCCAGCTTTTTGCCATTCCAGCTGAAAGTGATTTCATTCTTTTCAGGGATCTCTATTACTGGGTGCTCAGCTATTCGCTTTAGGGTCATCTTAATGGCTTTCAAAAATTTATAAGATCTGTTCTTATATCGGGTTTCTTACATAAGGTTTCAGGTGTCAGATGTCAGGGTCGATCGGAAGGGTTGACACCTGATCCGCCTTCGGCGGAAACACTGATACCTTTATTTGCCATTAAACCGTAATGGCTCCTTTTTGCCCTTCTCTGCTTTTCATATATTTATTGAACCGGCGAACATGGTTGCGGGCCAGACGACGCGCCCGGTCGGACTGACCCTTCTCAACCGCGTGCACGAGATCACACAGGTCCCGGTAGTTTTCTTGTAATTCGCGTTTATCCATAGAAAGAAATTCATCATAATAGCGATGGATGTTGTCATGGACAGAATGCAGCACCGACATGTATATCGGATTTGCCGCCACCTGTGCCAGGGTCATGTGGATGCGTTTGTCTATTTCGAGAAAGGTTTCTCGCTGCGAAGGGCCCGCCTCGATGCATTTGCCGGCTTGATTTAAAAGGTCAGTCAGTATGCTGATGTCTGCGGCCGACCGATTGGCAGCAGCGCGGGCGGCCACAAATCCCTCCACATCTTCACGAAATTCAGCCAGATGGTTTAATGAAACCTTTTGCGACCGGATTAACAACGCCAGGCCTTCGCTCACCTGATCGGCATTCAGGTCTTTGACCACCGAACCGCCGCCGACACCGAGCTTGATTTCGATTAAGCCCTTTTGTTCCAGGACTCTCAATGCTTCGCGTAGTGTGCCGCGACTGATATTAAACATGTCTTTAAGCTGCCGCTCAGACGGTAGGGTGTCACCGGTCTTTAGCCGCCCGTCGAGAATGGCATCCTGAATCTGGGCAACAACATCCTGAAAAACCTTGGTTTGTTTGGCGGTCTGGAACATCGGCACATTTCCTTTCGCTAATAATAAAAATCATTATAATGGTTAGACCATTATAATCTTTCGTTTAACCAATGTCAATAGCGAAGAAAATAAGATATGAGAAAAACTGCTTGCCACTTTAAACTATCCCTTAAAGTGGCGCCTATCTCAAAAATGCATTTTTGAAATCGGTTCCGATTATTTGCTTGACTAACACCTATACAGGCTATAAATTGCAGAAATTTTAAGAGAAATTTACCCATATCATATGACTTGCCGGTCAACCCGGGGCAAAAGTCGGACCTTTTCTGTGGGTGATATGATTAAATCCGCATGTTCGGAGTTATAAACCATGCTTAGAAACAAACAAATTTGTATCATTGGTACGGGCAACATGGGCGAAGCCCTCATCAGCGGTCTGATCAGCTCGGCATCATCCAAGCCCGAGAATATTATTTGCACCGATGTTCGCGAGGCCAAACTTAGCGACATACGGGAGCAATACGGGATTCAAACAACCAACAACAATCTGGAAGCCGTAGCCGATTCGGATATCGTTGTTTATGCCGTCAAACCCCAGATCATGGCGGCTGTTCTCAACGAAACCGCTCAACATCTGGATATGTCCAAACTTATCATTTCAATTGCCGCCGGCGTCCCCATGGAGGCCATCGAGTCGTGTCTGAATAAGAAGCTGCGTCTGATTCGTGTCATGCCCAACATTGCGGCGGCAGTTAAAGAAGCAGCCACGGCTGTTGCGGCCGGAAAGAACGCAACCGAAGAGGATATCAAGCTGGCCATGACCATTTTTAATTCCATCGGCAAGACGGTTTTCATTCCCGAAAATTACCTGATGGATGCCATTACCGGGCTGAGCGGCAGTGGTCCGGCATATATCTTTTTGATCGTCGAAGCCATGGCAGATGCGGGTGTCAAAGTTGGTTTGTCACGTCAGGAGGCCCTCTTTCTGTCCGCTCAGACCGTTTTAGGGGCGGCCAAAATGCTGATGGAAACCCAGGAACATCCGGGACAGCTCAGAGATCGGGTGACCTCTCCGGGGGGCACCGCCATTGCCGGTCTGGCCACCCTGGAAAGTGGCGGCTTGAGAACCACCCTGATCAATGCCGTGGAGGTGGCCACCAATCGCTCAAAGGAACTGGGTCAGATGATGATCAAAAATTTCGCCAACAATCGCTCAGCCGGCCTCTCAACCGATAAGTGATGAGCATGAGATCTTACCCCTGGTTTGCCACGCACAAGAATCGATGTTAGAATTAGATATCACCTATCGTAAAAGACATTAAAGGTGCCCAGGTTGAGCCCGTTGGTCCGTTTTCCCGTATAACTAAAATCACTCATTTTTCCGATCTAAACCGGCTCAACGGGCTAAACCGGCCAACTTGCTGGCGTGATCTGCTCTTTTGGAGATCGCTTATACGTCAGTTCAATACCGAATCGAATATTTTTGAATATATTGATAGGAATTGAATGAAATTTAAAACCACCGGTTTCGTGATTCTATGCTTTTTCTTATCCGTTTATATTTTCATTGACGGTTCTGCCGCCGCGACCGGGATTGAGTGGCATTCCTATGATGACGGAATGGCACGCAGCAAATTTGAAAAAAAGAAGGTCTTCATTCATTTTACCGCTGACTGGTGTTATTATTGCGGGGTAATGGAGAAGGAGACATTTCAAGACCCGGCGGTCATCTCAGCCTTAAATGAAAATTTTATTTCGATAAGAGTCGATTATGACAAGGAAACAAACACATCTAGCCTATACGGCGTCAAAGGACTGCCGGATACCATCTTCATCGCTGAAAATGGTAGCATTATCGGCCGGCGCCCCGGCTATATACCGCCGAAAATAATGACCTATATTTTAGAAACTATTCTACAAGAGCGCGCTCAGGATTAATCATCTTCTGTTGATTTTGCCCGTCCAGACACCACGATCATCACATCATGGTGACTGTTGCGGATCGTACTGAGAATTCCGGCGAACGCCGCCTTAGGTGATAAGCTGATTTGAGTTATGGAAGTTGCAAACATCGATTATAAGTATCTTAAAAAAGTGATCCAACATTCCAGCCCTTTGGGAAGCCCTGCGGTTAATTCACACAGGCCTGCCTGCGTGTTTTTGCTGTTGTTCAACCGGCCGGATCCATACATTCTGGCCATCCAGAAGGCTGATACGGAAGGCTATCCCTGGCGCAACCAGGTGGCCTTGCCGGGCGGCCATATGGAAAACACAGATTCCACTCCGATAGCGACTGCTTTTCGGGAATTGGAAGAAGAGCTGACCATCAGCAAAGATCGGGTCAAATTTATCGGCTCCCTCGGGCACTTCCAGACCCTCACCCGACCCAGGGATATTGAGGCATTTGTTGGATTATGGGACGGCAAGGGGCCGTTGCATTATGATCCTACCGAAATCTCCCGAATCCTGGAAATCCCGCTGAAAACGCTTATCAAGACGCATCAAACCAAAAAATTTCATGCGCACATGCCTACTATGGACGAGCTTGAATATCCTTTTAAAGATGTCATCATATGGGGCGCAACAGCTCGTATACTTTACCATTTCATAGAGCTGATCTATCCGCTAGTTGAAGACAGGGCGGCCCATCACATCTATCACAAATCTGAAGGTTGAATTCATCAAAAAGATGGATAAATTTTCTAAATACAAGTCACTGCGCTAATCGAGGCCTTAGCGATTGGATCTTTGGACATAGCGCTTAATTAAACGGATGGCTGTCGCGGCGATGATTGCGACGCTCATGGCAAGCAACACAGCCGGAACCCAAATGAATCCATGATAGGTGGGGTTCTCCCGGGCAACGGCAATGCCGCTAATTGCAAATAGCAACACCAGGAGCATAAGTACGACCACGATGACATGAGCTGTGGTAGAATTGTACCAGGGGATAACGGCTTTTCTAAATACGGGATTTTTGTCAGCAGACATTGAACTGTATCATAAGTTGCTGTCCGGAGCATCAACGCAGCAAGGTATAGATGCTGATGCCCGGTGATTGTCATTGTTAGATTCGTTTATGCACCCATTCTATCGGTCTCAACGCGAAAAATCAAGGTGTGGTCATGTACAAAAAAACAAACGTAAAAACAAATGCACTGGCAGTCTTGGGCCGCTGTCTTTCCGGTCTTGCGCTCTTTGGTTTGTTGGGCAGCTGTGCCGGAACATCTGATAAGGCGGTAAAGCCAGAGACGGTCAAAGCACTTCGGCCGGAAACGATTATATCTGCGGAATTAGGAAAAGAAGTGACTTTTGATGAAATGATGGCGGATCTGAATGGTCACCAGATCATCTTTGTTGGCGAAAGGCACACCAGCGTCTCACATCATTCTATCCAGCTGAAAATCATCCAGGCCGCTTTTAAACGTAATCACGATCTTGTCGTTGGTATGGAGATGTTTGATCGTTCCTATCAGCCGGTTCTGGATTTATGGTCAGCCGGTGTGCTAGATGAAGAAGCATTTTTGCGCAAAACTCATTGGTATGCAAACTGGCGCTATGATTTTTCCTTGTATCGGGATATCCTGCTGTTCATCAAACAAAATAAAATCAAATTAGTGGCCCTTAACATTCCTTTTCATATCCCCGGCCGCATTCGCGAAGGTGGCATCGAGAACTTGTCTATCAGCGATAAAATGTATTTGCCCAAAGAGATCGATACCGCCAACAGCGCACACCGAAATTACGCCAAGACAATCTTTGATCAACATAATTTTCCCAGCCGCATCCAATTTGATGACTTTTATATGGCCCAGTGCGTATGGGATGAAATCATGGCCGAATCAATTTCCAGGGATCTTGGCAGTAGAAAAGTTATTGCGCTGCTTGGCAACGGCCATATTCAATACAAATACGGCGTGCCCAACCGCACCTTTCGACGCACCGGTGCTCCGTTTCGAACGGTTTACCTGGCTCCGGCGGGAGATGATGCTGAACTGACTATTGGGGATTTTATCTGGATAACCGAAGCGAAATAAGTGATGATGCGCGTCGTTGGCTGCTGGCGTTTGGTCCCCGCCGCTGATGGTCCGACTACAACCTAAACTGGTTCCCGGCATGTTGGCTATGAAAATTAACGAGTCCCTTGCCAATATCATTCTGGACGCTCTATCCGCCCATATCGCAATATTGGACGAAAACGGGGTGATTTTAAAAACCAATCGGGCCTGGCTGAATTTTGCCCAGGATAATCGATTGCAAGCATCTGCTGAAGCATCACCGATTAATTATCTTTCCGTCTGCGATCTGGCCAAAGGTGAAAGCTCTGAAGAAGCCAAATCAGTGGCCGAGGGTATTCGATCGGTCATCAAAGGTGAGATCAACGAATTTTTGCTGGATTATCCATGTCATTCGCCCACTGAGAAACGCTGGTTCTATTTGCGGGTAACCCGCATACCCGGCCCCGGCCCCATGCGCGCTGTTGTCAGCCATGAAAACATCACCGCCCTCAAGCTGGCAGAGGAAGCCCTAAAGGCACACGAGCTGGATCTGCAACAAAAAACCCAACACCTTGAAGAGGTCAATACGGCTTTAAAAGTATTGCTGCAACAGCGAGAGCAAGACAAGGCCGAGCTGGAAAGCAAAGTGTTAAAAAATATCAGCGTTTTGATCACGCCTTATGTAGCCAAATTGAAAAACAAGAACCTTAAGCCCCGTGACAAAGCGCTGGTCGATATGATTGATACCAATCTGCAGGATATCGTCTCTCCCCTTTTGCAGCGGCTTGTCAATGCCGAAATCATTTTAACCCCCCAGGAGATCCAGGTAGCGGCGCTTGTCAGAGAGGGGAAATCCACCAAGGAAATTGCTGATATATTGACGGTGTCAGAAACCACGGTCAGTTTCCACCGCAAAAATCTGAGAAAAAAACTCGGCCTGGAAAACACCCGTAAGAACCTCAGAGCGCATCTGCTGTCACTTTCCGATTCCCCTGTTTGATCACTTCAAATTTAAAATAGAAAATATTACCCGGCCAGAAAACACCCCAAGGTCTTCCCGGTCACTTGTAAGCGGTCGTTTTTTAAATCCCATATTATATATCGTAATCCAAAAAATATATCGGTTCTCTTAATTGTGTAAGCAGGCACGAAGTCCACATTTTTAGGAAAACCAAAATATATTGCCTATGGTGATGTAATCTGCAACATGGCTGTATCTGTAAAATTGTGATATTTGGGTTTCTTTCAATATGTCAGAAGATTGAAGACTAAATAGCAGTACGCCCACATATTGCATTAATCTCACTTTTTGTATAGTGACAGTCTGCTGTACTTAGACCAAAAATGTGTAGCCTTTTAGAAATAAATATGATTATTTACCATCTGGATTTAGAAATAAATATGTTAGATAAATCGGAATAAACGTAATCCCAAACGAAGGTGCTCATAGATTTACATGCTAATCAAAATGAAAGGACTGAACAGTGAATAATAAAGGATCGAGCATAGCTTATACCTTGCTGACATTACTCGTTATGGTCGCAATCGTCCTAATTGGGGTAACGATATATAAAATACCTAAGATGAAATCATCTGAAACTGAACAACCGGCCAAAACAGCTTCTGCCCCAAAAACCCATAGTTCTGAATACAAGAAAGAACACCCAGTCGCTGACACAGTGGCGCTCAACGGTAAAGTATACACAGTGAACGAAAAACAGCCTTGGGCGGAAGCAGTTGCCATCAAGGGCACCGACATCGTTTACGTCGGCGACAACAAAGGCGTGAAAAAGTACATCGGCGAGGATACCACCGTTGCTGACATGAAGGGCAAATTCATGATGCCCGGCATTGTGTCCACTCACGAGCACGCGCTTATGCTGATGGGATTCACTTCGGGATTGATGATGGAGTACACGCAGAACGCGGCCAAGATGCTCGCAGCGGTGAAGGAGTATGTTAAGGAGAAACCTGACGCTCCGATGTTCTCTTTTGGCGGCGCCTATGAGGGTCGGGTCGATATCTTCCGGCAGGACATCGACAAGATCATCAAGGACAAGCCGTTCCTGATGATCGCGGCATCCGGCCACGGCGGCTGGTGCAACACAAAGGCACTCGAGGTGGCCGGCATCAAGAAGGGTGAACCGGATCCGATCGACTCTTTCGGGCGCGAGGAGGACGGCACACCGAACGGTTATGTGGCCTCGTCAGCGGCGGTCGTCTACATGCTCGCCAAGCTCGACATCATCACGCAGGAGGCGGCCGTAGCCCAGGCCCCGAAGGTGCTGGATGATTTTGCCGGAAATGGCGTGACGGCCATCTTCGATGCCGGCGCCCCGGCTTTTGAAAAAGCCACCTTCGCTGCGATGGGTGAACTCGAAAAGCGCGGCGAACTCACCATGCGGATCTCGGCCTCGGTCATGACCCAGCGAGAATACATGAACGAGGGGGCGTTTGAAAAGATGGCCAGGTTCGTTCCGATGTACAATGGCGAGTTCTTTAAGGTCGAAACATTCAAGATCCACGCAGACGGATCCTATGACGGCTGGACGGCCGGAACCATCGAGCCCTATGCTGACAAGCCTGAATCGACCGGTATCACCTCTTTTACACCCGAACTGCAGCAAGAGATTACGCTGCGAGCCGCGAAGAAAGGCTACGACATCCATGTTCACACAATCGGCTACCGCACCGTTCGCCAGACACTCGATACCTTTGAGGCGGTGCGCAAGGCCGGCTACGACAAGGTCCGCCTCACCACGGCGCACACCAGCCTGGTTCATCCCGACGACAAACCTCGATTCAAAGAGCTCGACGTCATCGTCAACACCTTCGCGGCCATGAATGCCGTACCCGATGAAACGAATCTCTCACGTCTCGGAAAAGAACGCTACCACGGCTGGGGTTACCAACCGATGAAGTCCTTCCTCGACATCGGTGTTCGGGTCACCATGAGCGCCGATTCGCCGACCGCTCCCCTCAATCCGATGCTGCAGATCTCCATCGCTATGGCACGCAAGAATCCGGGTGAGACAGAGTTCTTGCCGCCGATGAGTGAGGCCCTGAGTCTCGAGGAGGCCATACGGGCCTACACCATTGACTCCGCCTATACCCTTCGCTGGGACGATATCATCGGCTCGATCGAAGTCGGCAAGCGCGCGGACCTGATCGTTCTGGACCGGAACCTCTTCGAATGTACCACCGATGAGATCGCTGAAGCCAACGTCCTTGCCACGATGGTGAACGGCAAGGTTGTTCACGAAGAGGCCGTGGACTGGAGCACGCCGCCCGATATTTTGCAAGGAACCGATCTCTATCGCTTATATGGGGGTAGAGAGGATCTCAATCAAACGGATTAGAAATCGGCCTTGTTTTGCGGCAAATGCCACTTTGGCAACTATGGATATTTGTAACCAGGTCGCAATAACAGGTATAAAAGGGTGGCACTAAAATTTAGCACTACACAACGAAATACACATTTTGGGTGAATTGTGAACTTCGACTATGAACCTCAACTTCAAAATTAAATGGGTGGCATAATCAAACCTAAACCAGATTGCTCCATCCTATCTTAATTTTCCATAAAAAAAGGGCAGCGTCAGGTGACGGCTGCCCTTGTATCTATTTAGGATCGCTCCGCTATCCGGCCACATCAATTCCTAAATTGCATCCTAGAGGATTATCGCACTCAAAATTCTTATATCGGGTATCTTCGTGCCCTTGCTCTCTTTCTTCGTCAGTTTCGATGTAGTTGTGTTCTTTATCTGCGAAATTCATGGCAACCTCCTTTTTGAATCCTAAAAGTTTTTAATTTATTACATTTTTAATTATTTAATTCTAATATTGGCATTTATCATCATTTGGCAATACGAGAAAAATGAGCGCTTATTGATAGGTTAATCCTATCAATTTCAGGATGGTTCAATCCGAATGTCTGTTTATAAATAGCGAAATTTACGTTTTTTTGTGCCCCCCTCAAGCCTGAATTTAACACGATTCCCTCCATGACAAGATCCGGTATATAGCAGAATTAACTGCTGCAGGCACAATAAAGTAAATAAAACTCTGATTTTAAATTAAATATTTGCCTGGTCGCAGCTAATTTTGTCACAAACCCCCTATATATAGATTTTTTTTATTGACAAACATCAATATGTTGTGGTAGTATCTGATTCAGTAAGATGAAAAACCACATGTTGTGGTTTTTTTTAGCTTTAAGAGTTTACAGCATTTTACAGCAATTTACTCTATTTTACACTTCGGGGGGCTCTCATAAGCCCCTTTCTTTCGGTCCAATTAACCTGAACGAATCTGTTGGCTGCACCCTATCGTCAATGTTGACCGTCTAGCCAGCTAAAAACGCAAGAGACCGCAATTGCTTGACGGAACTAATGTCGGGTCCTGTAGACATCGGCCAATGAGTGACGACCGCATAATTGATCAATCTAAAACGAAACGATGTGAGGTGACTTCAGTGCTGGAAAAAATTCAAAAAAGAGACGGAAGAGTAGTCGATTTCGATGCATCTAAAATCACAGCGGCAATTACCAAAGCCGGAAACGCAACCAGTGAATTTGGCGACAAAGAAGCCAAAAAACTCACCTTGCGCGTCTTGACGCTGGCGCACGAGCTACAATTGGATCCGGATCCTGAAGTGGAGGAGATTCAGGACATTGTTGAAGCGGTTCTGCTGGATTCACCCTTCTTTAAAACAGCCAAAGCCTACATCTTATACCGAGAGCAACATGCCCAGATCAGACAGATCACCACCAAGGCCAATGTCGATCTGGTCAATCATTATATTCAGAAACTGGATTGGAAAATCAAAGAAAACAGCAATATGTGCTATTCGCTGCAAGGCCTCAACAATTACATCTCTTCAGAGGTAACATCTGAATACTGGCTCAACAGCATTTATCCGCCTGAAATCCGGCAAGCCCATAAAAATGGTGATCTTCATATTCACGATTTGAATTTATTGTCGGTGTATTGTGTTGGTTGGGATTTGCAGGATTTGCTGCGCGAGGGTTTCAAGGGGGTTGAAGGCAAGGTCGAGAGTGCGCCGCCCAAGCATCTGCGCTCTGCCTTGGGTCAGATTGTAAATTTTTTCTATACCTTACAGGGTGAAGCCGCCGGTGCGCAGGCCATTTCCAATTTCGACACGCTTTTGGCACCGTTTGTCCGCTACGACGGTTTGGATTATGACGAGGTCAAGCAGGCCTTGCAGGAGTTTATATTTAACATAAATATTCCGACCAGGGTGGGGTTCCAGACGCCCTTTACCAATATTACCTTGGATTTGAATGTTTCACCGCTTTTAAAAGATCAACCAGTGATCATTGGCGGAATCGAACAGGCCCAAACCTATGGCGAATTTCAGCCTGAAATGGACCTCATCAACAAGGCTTTTGCCGAAGTCATGATGGATGGCGACGCCAAAGGGAGGGTGTTTACATTTCCGATACCCACTTACAACATTACGGCTGATTTTGACTGGAACAACCCCAATCTGGATATGGTCTGGAAAATGACCGGGAAATACGGGATCCCTTATTTTTCTAATTTTGTAAACTCCGATATGGCGCCTGAAGATGCCCGCTCTATGTGCTGCCGACTGCGGCTGGATAACCGCGAGTTGCTCAAACGCGGTGGTGGGCTTTTTGGTGCCAATCCCCTGACCGGATCCATTGGTGTGGTGACAATCAACCTCCCGCGAATCGGTTTTGCCAGCCAGAGCCGAGATGAATTCTTCAAAATGCTTAAAGAAAAGGTCCAACTGGCCGCTGAAAGCCTCTCGATCAAACGTAAGGTTTTGGAGCTTTTCACCGACAAAAACCTGTATCCGTACTCACGGTTTTATTTGCGTCATATCAAAGAGGGCGCAGGTCTGTACTGGAAAAATCACTTCTCCACCATCGGCATTATTGGAATGAATGAAGCCTGTCTGAATTTTTTGGGCGAAGACATCAGTGCCGAAGCAGGCCAGCAGTTTTCTCTGGAAGTGATGGATTATTTGCGCGATCTAATGTCTCAAATACAGGAAGAATCCGGCGACATTTTCAATCTGGAGGCCACACCGGCCGAGGGCACGTCTTACCGCCTGTGCATGCTGGATAAAAAGGCGTTTCCTGGTATTGTCTGCGCCAATGAGGACGACTTCCGTAACGGTGCGGCGCCTTATTATACCAACTCCAGCCAGCTGCCGGTCAATTACTGTGAGGACATATTTCAAACCCTGGAATTGCAGGATCATCTCCAGGCCAAATATACCGGCGGAACAGTTCTGCATATATTCCTGGGCGAACATGTCAGTGACATCGGAACTATCAAAAATTTGATCAGAAAAGTTACGGACAATTATCGACTGCCGTATTTTACCTTGACACCAACTTTTAGTGTCTGCCCCTCTCACGGATATATCAACGGCGAGCAGCCGGCATGTTCGGTGTGTGATCAGGAAACGGAGGTTTATTCCCGGGTAGTCGGATATTTGAGACCCGTAAAGCAATGGAATAACGGCAAACAGGCTGAATACAGCGACCGCAAGGTGTATAAAGTTGCTTA
>JAAUYK010021222.1_pt1 | contig 70824 bp, 56 predicted proteins | sample 7278021 | NCBI WGS metagenome assembly JAAUYK01 (sample SAMN14350223, study PRJNA611818) | marine sediment metagenome | isolation source: surface marine sediment (1.8m) | place: French Polynesia: Moorea | collected 2018-08
AACGGATAATACGCATCAATTATGTCAGAATTTAATCAAAAAGGATTCACGGATAAAATATGTTTATCAGAGAAATCAAGGACCGGCTTCCGCAAGAAATAGAGGGATCAAGGAATCTAAAGGTGATTGGATTCAGCTCTTGGATGCAGATGATTGGCTCAATGAAAATAAAATAAAATTTCAATTGAAATATTTTCACAAAACGGCCAGCGATGCTGGTGAAAATATAGTTCTGTTTTCAGATTATCATGTAATTACCGTGGATTCACATCAAAATATCTTGAAAGAAGAGACACAAATTTTCGGCAATTTATCCGAGAAGCAACTTTTAGATGGCGTCCTTACCTGGAGCGGCAGAGATGATTGTCCGCTACATTGTAATAGTGTGCTTTTGAAAAGAAGTGTTTTTAACAAAGATCTGTTCAATGAGACCCCTACGGCATTTACAGATCTAGAATTATGGGTTCGACTTTTAACTCATAAAGTTAAATTCATTTATACCCCTATTATTGGTATGTATTTCCGAAGACACCCTAATAGTAGGACAACGAATAATGAATACACTCGGGAAGCGTATGTCAGTTATCTGGAATTGGTTTACGCAAGGCAAAATGAATTATTGGTTCGTATTCCTCACATTGAAGGAAGAATAAAGATGGCATTCCAAATGGGCGATAAAGGACTTTTCTTTAGATTGCTCAAAATTTATACTCGACCTTTATGTCTGCAAATAAGATCGATTAAAATAAGGAATAGATCAGTTTTAAAAGTTCTTTTTTATCTTAATTTAATAAGGATCAAATTTAAGCGGCATTATCGATCAAAAATATCAAGATTACCTGATTAAGCCAACGTAAATAAAATGAAAAATTTCTTAAAATAAATGATTCAGCAGTCAATTGACTGTAGGATCAAAAATTTGACTTCCAAACTTCTGATATCGCCAATTAATCAGTATCCCACTGTAATAATATATTTTATTGATATTGTTTTCATATCTCACGTGTAAAATTCCGCCACCTGCATTGATAACCAAGATTGTATATTAGACTGCGCATTCCGGATTTTTGCTGAATTTTAGGTTTCGGCTATGAAGACGCAATCGCAAACAATTGCATGTATCATCTGGGAAACCAAAATATCTTCGAACTAAAAAAGTTGCGATCCAACATATCCAAACTTCTGAACCTGTCCCAAAACCTGTGATACTCATTTTATATCACAACTGAGGAAGGAAGTAGGGACGTAGCCATAAGCGACTCTATCCCCGCAAATTGTCAAAGAGCCTATTTCTATTCCTGTTTTTTGGAATTACGATAGTGCAGATGCCCACAGGAGACGCTATGCTTCCAACTATCTCTACCAGCAAATGTAAATAGCGGCTTTTTTTCTGATATATCTACTGACCATTTTTTTAAAAAAATATTGGCTAACAAATTTAATTTATTTATATTTTTTCCATGGCTACAAAAGGGAAGTAGCAAAAAGATCAATACACAATTAATCCATATAAACACTTTATATAACTACGTTAGTTTAGTTACCTATTTTTTCACCTCTTACATTGATGTCACCTGAGTAGAAATCATCAATAATTTCAGTATTATTAGTGCAGTTTTCGAAATTTAGTTGAGTTCTCAATGTCAACATTTCAAATTATCAACGTGTACCCCGTCGCACCAATCCACCCTACCCATTAGCTCTTCAAAATTTTCTTTTCCCGTGTGTGCTGTGTTTACCCCTACAAAAATAGCCACTGGATTCAAAGCCCACTGCGCTTTGTTTCATCCTTTAGTGCGGCTAAGTGTGACAAGCGGGACGACTGTGTGTCGATATAATGGTGTGCAAATTAGATCCGGTCTCCCCCCGAATCGTACCCCTAACCGTACCCCTTTTTTATATTCTATCTCCATTTTACAGATTTTGATAAACACAAGATAGATCTTTGATATTGATTGCACATAGAAAACACAATGCATTACTATCTATATGAAATCATGTATTTGCCTGCTAAGCGAGTATGGGGCGAAAGTTCCATCGAGGGTTCGAATCCCTCTCTCTCCACCATAGTTATGAAAAGAGCCGATTTTCTATCTGGAAAATCGGCTCTTTATTTTGAGATAGTCTAAGAAACAAAATGCAATTGATCGCGTTTCCAATTTCTTGTTTCACAGCTAGACATTAATTAGGACTAAGATTTGATTTCAGATGCATTGTGTGGCGCGGCTGAATATATTTCATAAAGGTAAAGCACCCAGATGGTGTAGGCGATCATCAATGGATAATAGCGCCACATCAGCGACGACAGGAAATCGAATCCGGGTAGCATCAGGTGGGGAGCGGCCAAAATGGAGAGAACAAATATAAACGGAAAGGCCTTTTCCAAACGCGTTGTTTTCATGATGTAATATGATGGCACTATGAGCAGCATATAAGCATAATCCTTGAAGCGCGGATGGATCAGAGCGTAAACCAGGCAAACCAGAAAAAGAGCAATTTTTTCGCGGTCCGGATGGTCGATAAGGCCGCGTTTGAGCATCAGAGTAGCTTTGCCGCTCAGATATATCACCAGGAGCGCCAGTCCGATAACGACCACGGATGTGACGGCAGGAGGGACCGGCCCCAACAATTGCGATATCAATGCAAATATTTCTTTGACAAATTTTTCAGTTGATGGTCCGACAACACCGCTTTCGCCGACGACCGTCAGGGCATTGCGGATAAAACCGGTAAACATATCCGGATAAAAAAGATATTGCATCAACAGATAGGCCAGAAAAATCCCTGCTGCAGAGCCAAAATAAAGCCATCTTTTGGGATGATCGGAAATGAGCAGCAAAACAATGAAAAAAAGCGGCGTCATTTTAAAACTGGCGGCCAAGAGCGCAAAAACGCAAAATAGAACCAGTTTTCGTTTTAAGTAGAAAAAGAAAGCGACCCAGAGCAGGATTTGTTCCAGCAGATTTATATTGCCGGCAATAAAGTCGGCAAAAAGGGCACTGTTAAATGCCAGCAAGCAAAACAGAAAAAATAATGAATCGCCCGCAGGCCCCAGTATTGCGCTTCGCCAGAAAATAACCAGCCCGATCAGCAAAACGCTTTTTACCAGCAGAAAAATATGGAACGCGGTATGATCATCTGTTTGGTTGAACAATGCGTAAAAAAAAAGCGTAAAGGGTGGGTAAGTGTATAAAAAATTGGCCTCTTTTTGACTGAGTAAAACATCGGGCTGGTAGGGATTGGTTCCGGCAGCAAAAATCTCAGCGGCTTTGCGGTGGGTTCGAAAATCCCATTGATATTGATCAGCGTGGCTGGAAACATGCAGAATAAGGGTCACAAAATAGGCCAGTAACAGCAACGGGCCCGCTATTCGCAAGATCTTTTTTGCCATCATTACTCCCAGGGATCCTTCAAATCGATATTAATCAAAAAACCGAAACCACAGGATCGTAAATATCGCCGACAGACCGTCTACCCATCCGATTTTTTTACCTTCTTCATAGGTGCGGCCGCTATAGCTGATCGGAACTTCGTAAATCCGGAAGCCTTTTTTGGCTATTTTCATGGTAAATTCCGGTTCAAAACCAAAGCGATTGGATTTAAGGGTTATGTCGTTAAGCACCTCTTTTTTAAATACTTTGTAACCGGTTTCCATGTCCGATAAGTTTAGGTTGCTAAATGCATCCGACAAAAGCGTTAAAAATTTATTACCGACATAATGCCAGAAGAACAGCACACGTTGGGGTCCCCCCAAAAACCGGGAACCGTAAACAACATCCGCCCTGCCATCTAAAATGGGTACCAGCAGGTTTTGATAGTCACGCGGGTCGTATTCCAAGTCGGCATCCTGAATAATCATCACATCCCCGGTGGCTGCAGCCAGACCGGTCCGCAAGGCTGCACCTTTGCCGCAATTTTTCTTGTGATACAAAACCTTCGTATTCGCAAATGAGGAATCAATGTTTTTTAATTTTTCCTGGGTACCATCGCTGGAGCCGTCATCGACAATGATAATTTCCGTTTCCAGATCGACCGCTTGCACACGCGCAACAATTTCTGCTATCGTCTGTTCCTCATTGTATACAGGCATAATAACCGATATTTGCATCAGGTCTTCTCTCTTTTTGCTTTGGCGATTGGATAACCGTAACTACTTGATAACGGTGTCCGGTTTAATGTGATTGGCCTGATTTAGCATTGGCGGATTGATTATTCAAACAATTTTTCTACGTAACTGAGGGCAAATCAACAAAACATCAATACCTTCGCTTAGTTGTTAAGATGTAATAAAATTTCAAGCTTACGTGTTTCGAGTTCCGGGTTGCGAGTTGACCAATAGAAATGGATACCGCGGTGCAAAACACGTAACACGTAACACGAAACACGCAACGATATGTCAAATCCCAAATATCAATTTCCCCGATTTTAATCGTTGCCTTGTCCTTTACTTTGTAAACAAAAACAGCCACACACAGGTCTAACAAAACCAGTAACAGTGGCCATTTTGCATTGCTTGACACCCAATTGGCCAAATCTTATGTTTACCGTGTGCATATTTGCATTTAAGGATGCGAAACTGTGATGAAATCAATACAAAAAATAAAATCAATTGGCCTAGTTTCAGCTATATTGGCAGCTTTCTGGTTTACGGCCTGTAAAACAACACCGCAGCCCAGCTCGCCGACAATTCCGCAGCCGCAGACTCAAGAGACCGACCAGAAGGCACCAGCGCCACCCGCATCTGAAAACCGCAAGCCGGATTCAGCCGGAGCACAGCAGGAGTCACAGGCGCGTCAGAAAAGCAGTCATGAATCCAAGCAGCCTCCTGAGCAAACGTCAACAGAAACTGCGGTTTATCAGCCGGCAGCATCCAAACAGACAGATCCTTCCCGTTCAGCGCAATCCACTCAAAAAGCGGACGCCGGTCAACCCAAAGCGCCAACCACCGCAAAAGGTAAATTGGACAAGGCCCGGGAAGATTTGCGCGTCAGCGAAGCCACCGAACAAAAAATCGCGGACAAGCTGGAACAGCTCAAAAAATCCGGCAGTGCCTCAGACGAGGATATTCGCAATTATGAAATCTATCATGAACGCGTTGAGGCCATGGTGGCCGAACATCGTAAGAGAGTAGAAGAGATGGAGCGCGCTTATCGCCAGCATACGCCACAAGGAAAACCATCATCTCAGACGCAAGCCGGCAAAGGGCCATCTGCTTCGGATGAGACCATGCCGGAGGGGCAATACAGCCAGGATCAAGTGGCCGAACTGGATCGTCAGCTCAGCGCCTCTCTCAGCCAATTTGATACCATGCTACTCAAAGAGATGGAAACGATTGAAACTCAGTCTGAAGCCAAAATGCGAGATCTGGCGCAAGAAGCAGCTGAGGCTGCCAAACGGTTAAAGGCAAAAGGTATTGATCTGGGAAGTAAAGAATCGGAATCATCGGATGGGACTTCGGAGGAAAGTGCGGAGAATCAAGAGGCGTCGGGCGAACAAGATGGCTCAGAAACCGAACAGGGTGACGTCGATGGTGCAGTGGCCGCCAGTGATCAACCGTTAGGCGAAGGTTCGGGTCCAAAGGGGGGCCGGGGGAGTCGTTACAGCAAAGAGGACGATGATATCGTTGCCCGGCAGCTGCGCGAGGCTGCTGAAAATGAAACTGATCCAGAGCTCAAAGAAAAGCTTTGGAAAGAATATGAAGACTACAAGAAAAACACACAATAATCAGGCTGATAGAAACATTAACCATAAACATAACAGCGCTTCCATGCCCGGCAAAGTCGCTCTGAGGCGCGACACGGAGCACTGGTAAGGATAAATATAAAATGAAAAAAAATGCGCTATATTGCCTTTTCATATTGGTGATCCTCATTGCGCCATGGGGGTGCGCCACTTACAATGCCCAAAAGGTGGGCCCGACCGCAATTGAGCAAGCCACAACGGAAATTCCGGAAGCGCAGCTGCTTGACGTTGGTATAATGGTTTTTGAATCCAAAGAGCTCACACCGGAAGTGGCAAAAAAAGAGGGCACCAACTCAAATATCCGCAATGCTGAAACGCATTTTATTCCTTATCATCTGAAAAACACACTGCACCAGAGCAGCCACTGGGGTGCCATCCAAGTAGTACCGGCTGAGACAAACAGTGTTGATTTATTGGTTAAAGGCAAAATCCTCGAATCCAATGGTGAGCATCTGGTACTGGAAATTGATGTGGTGGATGCCACCGACATGCGCTGGTTTAAAAGGACGTACCGCGCCGAAGCGTCGGAAACGTATTATTCCGGGAACAGGGCGGGAGAAAAAGATGCTTACCAGGACCTGTACAATACCATTGCAAATGATATGGCCAAATACAAAATGAAGCTCAAAGTTTCCCAAATTGAAAATATCCGCACGGTGGCTAAGCTCAAATTCGCGCAGGAGTTTGCGCCGGATGCATTTGAAGGTTATTTGACGACAGATAAAAAAAAGCGTTTGAGCGTCAATCGCCTGCCGGCGGACTATGACCCCATGATGGAGCGCCTGCTGCAAATTAGAGAGCGAGAATACATGTATGTGGATACGCTCAACCAGCAGTATGAAAACTTTTATGCTGAAATGTGGCCCGCTTACGAAAATTGGCGTCAGTTGAATTTAACCGAGCGCGAAGCCGTTAAAAAGATCAAACGGGAAGCAATGACCCGTCAATTGGTCGGCGCACTTTTGGTTGCCGGAGCGATAGCGGCCGGTTCACGGGATGGCAACATGGCCCGTGCGATGGCACCGGCAATGGTGCTTATCGGGGGGCAGGTGTTTATAAGCGGCTGGAATGTGTCAAAAGAAGCCGACATGCATAAAGCCGCCATCGAAGAGCTCAGCGAATCATTCGGTGCCGAAATGCAGCCGGTAACCATGGAATTTGAAGGGCAGCAATACAAATTGACTGGAACCGCCGAAGAACAGTTTAAAACTTGGAAAACCATGCTGCGCCAGATTTATTTTGCCGAAACAGGCTTTGATCCAACCCCTCCAACCGATCAAGCGGAAACGGAACAAGACCAAAAGCTTTGATATTTTTGCATTTTCATTTTGTTAAGGAATGTCGGCGATCGGTGAAGTTCAATACGACGTTCGGCCGCAAACCAGTATCCGAAACCAATTCCTAAAATCACGAAAATGGCTGTGCTTAATCCCAGGCCTTTCATATTTTCGTGATTTTTTATATAGTTGGTCCTTCAAGAGCGTATGGCCTTTTGGTAAACATATTATCTGAAACCCATACAAAAACCTCAAACAACACTCGATAACTGAACTGCAGATGTCTATCGCATGTTGAATTTAGCAAAAGACCAAGTATTGCTTTCCCGCTTTTGCCTGCTGGAGATGATCGGCGAGGGCGGCATGGGACAGGTCTGGCTAGTTTGGGATCAAGAGCTTGAAATCCAAATTGCCGCAAAAATTTTGCACCCGCAGATCGTCTCCGATCAGAATCGCGTCAAACTATTAAAAAATGAATGTCGCAATACCCGTCGATTGGCGCACCCTAATATTGTACGCGTATTTGATTTTCATCGATCCGCCGATTTGGCCTTCATCTCCATGGAATATGTGGACGGCCAAAATCTGAACGATTACCGCAGCCCATTGGAACACATCAGCTTTTCGCAGCTCATCAAGCTGATAAAGCCTGTCATCAATGCCCTTGGGTATGCCCATGAAATGGGTCTGGTTCATCGAGATGTCAAAGCCGCCAACATCATAATTGATCGGCAGCAAGCTCCACGCCTGACCGACTTTGGCATCGCCGGCGCTTTCAAGTCAGGCCAGCAGGCAATGAAAATTACCTCCGGCGGCTCTCTGTTTTGCATGAGCCCGCAACAATTGGGACATCATCGCCCAGCTCCATCAGATGATATGTATGCCCTCGGTGTGCTGCTCTATCAAATGTTGACCGGATATCCGCCGTTCTATCCGGATATCACCCGTGAGCGAATTCGGCATGAGGTTCCGGCTCCCGTCAATCAACGGCTACAGCAACTTGCCATCGATGCAACTATTCCGGATTCAATGGAAAACTTGATTGCCGAGATGTTGGCCAAAAATCCTGCTGATCGCCCGGCGCGCATGCAGGAAATTGAAGCCTTCTTTGATCGGATGTCGAGCCCTGTGATCAGTCAAACGATAGCACCGCGAAGTCCAGCGCCAAAGGTCATCAGTTCGAGGCCAGCTTCAGATCCTGCGGAAATGATTGCGCCGGTGAGCGTAAGTCCGATAAAACACCATAAGGGTTTGCGGCAAAGACCACACGCCAATTTGGTCAAAGGGGCGGCCTTGATGGTTGCTTTTGTCGTGCTGCTGGCCGGTGGATTTTGGTTGTGGCAATATCTGGGCGGTCTGAACAAAAAATCAACCCCACCGAAAAGCCCGGTGAGCAAGCAACAACAAGCGGAATCTGAAAAGACGTCCACACAGACTGAGAAGGCACCGGTAAAAACGCCGGATCCGTCACAGTTGGCCGCTGATAAAAAGAAAGCAGATAACAAGCTGGGCGAATATATGCAGCTTAAACAGAAATTGGAGACCAAAGGTGCTTCTCAATGGGGTAACCAGATTTATGCTGATATGTCGCAATTGGCAGATGAAGCTGATCAGTTTTTAATCGAAAAACAGTATGCCCCGGCAGCCGCAAAATATGCAGCCGCTTCGGCTAAAGCGCAAGAGTTGGTCAACCAGATGGCGCCGGTTTTAAAAAGACTGCTAATCGAAGGTCAAGATGCACTCGAAGAAGGCAACGGTGAGTTGGCTGAAGAAAAATTTTCGATCGCTTTGCTAATAGATCCGTCCAATGCAACGGCCAAAAAAAGTTTGCAACGCGCGAAAAACACCGAGGCCATTATGCAGTTGCTCGAATCCGGAAACCGCCATGAAGCTGCAGGTAATCTTGCTGCCGCCTCAACCGACTACCAGGACGCGGTCAAACTGGATCCGGCTTCAAAGAGAGCCCAGGCATCTCTGACACGGGTCGACGAACAGCTCCGTGAGCAAAAATACCAACAATTAATGTCAGAAGGTCTGACAGCCGTCCATCGCAAAGACCATCAACTGGCTCGCCAAAAATTGCGCCAAGCCCTGAAAATCCGGCCAGAATCGCGTGAAGCCAGAGAATCCCTTGCCCAGGTGGATCAGTCTATCCGTCTGTCACAGATTGAAACCTATCGCAGACAGGCCGCTGCTTCAGAAAAGTCTGAAAACTGGCAGCAGGCCTTTAGCGCTTACCAGAAGGTTTTGGAAATCGACCCTAATGTAGCGTTTGCCGTGCAGGGCAAACAACGCGCATCGAAACATATGCGTATTAATAAACGCCTCGATTTCTTTCTGCAACAGCCGACTGCTCTGGAATCGGATCGTCAGCTTGAAAATGCTCTTGAGCTAGTTGCCGAAATTGAGGCGCTGGAAACGCCCGGGCCGCGCCTTAGAGAACAATTTAATCAGCTGGTAGGTATCGTTAATGCGGCTAAAACGCCGGTAAAGATAGTCCTTGAATCCGATACTTTCACCGATGTTGCCGTATATAAAGTTGGCAAGCTAGGCCGTTTTAGTAGCCGAGAGCTGCGTCTGCGACCCGGCTCTTATACCGTTGTGGGGACGCGGAACGGATACCAGGATGTGCGCAAAAAAATCATCGTCAAACCCGAGCAAGGGCCGATACGGGTCATTATTCGATGTGAGGTTAAAATTTGAATCGAACTTATAAAATCATAGACCACAGCGGCGATCGGACCGTTGCGACGGAAGATTTTCCGATTGTCATTGGTGCAGGCCCGGCCGCTGCGATCATCATCTCAGATGTTGAAAAGGCGACTGAGGCTGCCTTCATCGGTCTATCGCAGCAGCGACCCTTCGTGCAGGCGGGCCACAGCGATGTGGTCGTCCGCTACAACGGGCGAAAATTAAAAGACAGTGTCTGGCTGATGCATGGTGACCGGCTTGAGGTCGGCAGCTGCAGAATACAATTTGAAGCCCGTGGCAATGATTTTATCATCCGAGTTGCGGGCCAAAAAATGGCAGATGTGCCGACCCCAACATCGGACAGCATCCGCTCACCTGAAAAGGCATTGAAAATCGACCCTGTGTCCTTTCGGTCCAAACGAAGACAAAGACGCGCCGGAGCCATACATCGCTATCGCAGATGGCTTAGCATGGCGGTTGGTCTGTGTTTACTCCTACTGCTGGCAATCGGCTGGTTTGTTTTTACCGCCCGTCAAATTACGATTCAAATTGAGCCACAGCCGGAGGAAGTTTCGATCGGCGGCAGTCTGCTAGCCCCTCGCTTTGGCGGCCACTTTCTGCTACGGCCAGGCAAATACACCCTCATTGCCACTAAAGACTGCTATGCTGACATGAAAAAGGCATTCGAGGTGGGAGCCGAAAAAAACCAAACAGTCCAATTTGAAATGGAAAAACTTCCCGGACGCATTTCCGTACAGGCCTATCCAGAGGGCCAAGCGGGTGTGCCGCTGACCGGTGCACGGCTCATAATTGACGGACAAGAAGTTGGCGCCACCCCAATTTTAAACCTGGCGGTTAAAGCGGGTCGGCGAGTGCTGGAAATTCAGGCCGATAATTATCAGGATGTCAAAACCGAAGAGCAAATTATCGGTTGCCCAGAGAAACAGACGTTTGAATATACATTGATCCCCGGCTGGTCGGATGTGTTCATCAGCTCGATTCCAGAGGGCGCTGCGGTATCGATAGACGGCAAGCCCGCCGGCAACACGCCTATAAAAGTGGAGTTGCCCGAGGGCACTTATCGCCTCAAAATAAGTGCTGAAGGATTTAAACCCTGGCAAAAGCAACTGGCTGTGGTGCCCAATCAACCCCAATCCATAAAAGATGTCCAATTGCAACCGGCCGACGGCACCTTGGCTTTGCAAACCACACCATCCGGGGCTAATGTGACCATTGACCGGAAATTTGCCGGGAAAACCCCTTTAACCATTTCTCTACAGGCAGATGTCCAGCATGAAGTTCAAATCTCCAAGGCGGGTTATGAAAACTTGGCCCGAACTGTTCAGGTGGCAACCGGCAAAAAGAAAACACTGGCCATTCAATTGAAACCGGAGTTCGGGGTTATTCAATTTGTGGTTGAGCCACCTGATGCTCAACTTTTTGTCGATGGGAAGAATCAGGGTCCCGTACCGGCCAAATTAAATTTGTTGGCAATCGGTCACCAGCTGGAGCTCAAAAAACCAGGATATGAAACCTTCCGAACCCGGATCACCCCCCGGCCTGGCTTTCCGCAAATCGTAAACATCACCTTGAAGCGAAGCCATTCAGCTCCTGCGGATCCGGAAGGCGTTATCACGGCCCAAAATGGCTACAAGCTAAAACTGGTAGAACCGCAGTCGTTCATCATGGGATCATCGCGACGCGAACAGGGCCGGCGCACCAACGAAACCCTCCGCAATATAAATTTGCAGCGGCCGTTTTATATGGGCTTGAAAGAAGTAACCAACCGGCAGTTTAAACAGTTTTTAGCCAGTCACAATTCCGGGGCCTTTAACGGCCAACCGTTATCCCTGGAAGATCATCCGGTCGTTCAGATTACATGGCAGCAAGCAGCCTTATTCTGCAACTGGTTGAGCGCGAAGGAGTCTTTGCCGCCGGCATACGTAAAAAAAGGCGGTCGCCTCGTCGCTGCCGACCCTATTGGCATCGGATACCGGCTAGCCACCGAAGCCGAATGGGAGTATTGTGCCCGCTTCTCAGGTAATTCGGCCAGCCTCAAATACCCATGGGGAAATCTATTTCCACCGACGACGCCTTCGGGCAATTATGCCGACGCATCTGCCAAAAAGTTGTTGGCCACTGTGCTCGAAAAATACAATGACGGTTTCCCGGGATCGGCGCCACCGGGCAAATTTAAAGCCAACGACCTGGGGTTGTTCGACCTGGGTGGCAATGTAGCCGAGTGGTGCCATGACTTTTACTCGATTTATACCTATAATAGCAGTAAGACCGATGTCGATCCCACCGGACCCTCACAGGGAAACCATCATGTGGTCAAAGGATCGAGCTGGAAACATGCCAGCATAAGCAATTTGAGGCTGGCCTATCGCGGATATAGCAATGGAAAACGCCCGGATCTGGGGTTTCGTGTATGCCGGTACGCAAAATGATCTAAATTGAGCGTTTCAAATTAAAAATATGGAGAATACTTTTCTTTGAGGAATTCTATCGATTTAACATTTTTAATTTGAAACCCAGCGGGGTTGCTGATCTTACTCCGCCTCAGGCGGATTAGATGCCGTTCCGCATAGTATACTATAGCGGAACAACATCTGCCGTGTAGCTGCGGCAATCCTCCAGAGGCGGATCTTCGACCTCGACAAGCGCTCAACTTAGACCCTAAATTGAGCGTTGATGAGAGTACAAAGATATGGACGCAAAAAAACGTTCATCTTTCAAATGGTTGGCCATCGTCATGTTTACGGCAGTGGGTTTTGTGGTGATGGCATATCAACTTCTTCCGGCCGCTGCTGCAGAGGTGATCGTCGCACAGAGCACAAACCAAACAACCGCACCTGAGGAGGAAACATCGTCATCTGAAAGTCAGCCCACTGAATCGAAAGCAGCAGAAGAAAAAGAAACGAACGCAACCAAAAACAGAAAACTAAAGGATTTCCGCCCCTCAGAAAAAATCGAAGCGGAGCAGGCAGTGGACTTCCCCTATGACATTTAGTTTTCAAATAGTAATGGCCTTTTTCCCGATGAGCTGTGTTCTCCGCGTTTTTAAGCTTTCGACGTACGACCAGTACGCCGAAAGCTTAAAAACTTGTGCGGCCGAGCTCATCAAAAAAAATTCTCATTTCTATTTTGAAAACAACCCGATATAAATTAAAAAAACTTTGGACCGAAAACCTCAGATTTTGTTCGAGGGCAAGGCACAAGACGATGAAAAAGCGGAGCGTACACGTCAGTAGGTGAGCATTTTGAAGCGTCTTGATGCACGCCTTTGATGTACATAAAATAGATGTGCAATCCATTTAGCCTGGGCAACACAGCCATCGGGCAAAATATGAGGCTTAGAAACCCATAATATAACCTATGGTTTAAAAAGTATGAAAAAAACATTCCCTTTTTCGTTTGAGTTAATCTACCAAGTTTTTTCTTTGATTGTGATCGTCATCATTGTGCATGCCATCTATGTGGCGGTAATTCGGCCCAAAGCCGATGCCATTTTAGAAAAGCAGGCCATTGCGATGGCCGAAGACAAATCACAGGTGATGGAGCGCTCGGTGTTCGTCCTCATTCGTGATTACGAACAGGAAGCTTGTTTTATTCTGATGTTTTGGGCAATGGCCATTATGGGATATAAGGCCTTTAAAACGTCACGCCAGCGCGCTTTGCTTCAAATGGATCTGATCCCTTTGGCCGAGGGCGTGCGCATTTTACCGGAAGACACCCGGGATGTATCCCGGCAGATTCAAGCCCTGCCGGCTCAGCAACGCGAAGCGCTGTTGCCCAGAGCGTTGTTGGCTGGTTTGCAACGATTCAGCACTACCCGCAATATTCAGGATGTGGCCAGCGCCACCCGCGCCTATTGCGATTCGGAGGCCGAACGTCTCGAGTCTGAACTATCCATGATTCGTTATATCGCTTGGGCCATTCCATCGGTTGGCTTTATTGGAACGGTGCGGGGCATTGGCGATGCACTGGGCCAGGCCCACAAGGCCATCGAAGGCGATATCTTTGATGTCACCCGCAGCTTGGGCGTGGCCTTTAATTCAACTCTAATAGCACTGCTGATCAGCATTGGCTTGATGTTTTTGCTGCACCAATTGCAGCAAATGCAAGAGCGCTATGTGCTGGATTCGCAAACCTATTGCGATGAAAACCTTATCAGTCATCTATACGTTAAGTGAGGTGTCAAGTGACAGTGTTCAGGTGTCAGCATCAGAAATATCTGAATTTCAACTCGATCAAACCTGACACCTGACACCTAATGGCATAATTATGAATGCTGGGTTTAAAGCTTGTAACCTAACAAAAACTTAAAGAAACGAATGCATGAACATGAGCGTATTAGGATTAGAGTTGAGCGATGCCGGTATTCTGGTCGCCGGAGGCGATCCACCCGGACTGCTAAAACTCGATGGTAACAGCGTTGAAAGCCCCGGGTTTGCTCTACCAGAAAAAAAAAGGTTGGTCGTCGGCATAGCAGCTGAAAGAAAAGCACACCAATATCCCCGTCAGATTCTCAATCATTTCTGGGACCAATTAAATACCGAACCCCTGGAGCAGCACATTCCATTTGCACACAACCACGCTGAAATTGCCTTCGAGCATCTTGCCCATATCTTTCAGAACGTCAAACCGCACGGATCCGAAATGATTATAGCCGTGCCGGGGTTTTATACACACAAACATTTGGGATTGATTTTGGGGATTACGAAAGAATTGGCCATCCCTGTAAAGGGTTTTGTTCCGCTCGCTGTCGCCGCAGTTCCGAATCAGCTGCCACAGGGGTTGTTGCTGCACCTGGACCTGCATTTACAGAGATTTGAACTCACCTATCTTCAGCGCAAAGACCAAATAAGCCGTGAGGAATCACTGTCCGTTGAAGGCAGCGGTCTGAGTGCCCTATTCCGAAGATGGGTGGATGCCATCGCAGAAGAATTTGTCCGCCATACCCGTTTCGATCCCCTGCATCAGGCCACCACCGAGCAAGAGTTATACGACCGCTTACCTGGAATTCTCACGCAGCTCAACCAAAAGCCCTCAGTTCATTTTGAAATGACAGGCGGTTCCAAGGTATATCACATAACACTGACAACAGAGCTGTTTTCAGAAGTCGCAGCTCCTATTTTCGATAAAATCCGCAGCCTGATAGATCGGTTCTGCGATCGCTATGGTAAACATGCCCCGGCAAGCGTTTTGTTGATCACCGATCGACTTGCTCGTATACCAGGAATCCACAATGTGTTGACCGGCAGTCATCATCGCAACGTTATCACGTTGCCCGCCGGGGCGGGTGCTCTGGGAGCCCTATGGTTTTTGGATGCCCTGCGCGATCAACGACATGAGAGCAGCGCTCCGTTTCTGATCACCCGGCCCTTGCCGCATGAGCAGCAAATTTCGGTTGAGGCGCCCCGTCAACCGGCTGAAAGGCAACAGCGGCCCACGCATATCCTTTATCGCGACATCGCCTATCCGATTGCGCAGAAACCGCTGCCAATTGGCTTAGAAACACCTCCAGACGGGTATGGCATTAAAATCCGCGGTCAAATTGCCGGCGTGTCCCGTAAACACTGTTCGGTTCAACGGAGTGGTAATACCGTTGTTTTAAATGACCACAGCACCTACGGTACTTACGTAAACGAAAAACCGGTGGCTGGAAAAAAGAACTTGGAGCTTGGCGAGGTGATTCGTGTCGGCACACCGGGCGAAAATCTTAGATTAATTGCATGTTTGGATGGCGAAACCGATGAAACGTAGAGCCGTCAACGTATTTAACCTATCTTTTTTGGATATCATAACCTGCGGGCTGGGGGCTGTCATCCTTTTGTTTGTGTTGGTCAATGCCAAAAGCGCCGCCCAGCGGGATTCGATTACCTCGGATTTTCGTGCAGAAGCCGAGCGTGTTGAACAGGAAGTCCTCGATGCCAAAAAAGAGCTGGTCCTCGCACGCAATACATTAGAGCAGACCGAAGCGCAACGGGTGCGTACAGAGGGCCTTTCTCGCAAAATCATTGAAATACTGGAACAAAAAAAAGTCGAGTTGTCTGATCGTCAAGAAGATACGCTAGCGACCACCGAACATGTCAATAAATTAAAAGCAGATCTGAAATCAATAGAGGAAGAGCTCAAACGCCTGAGAGCCGGGGCCAAGACCGAGGATGATCAAGGCTCCCGGCTGCGAAAATTCCCCGGAGAAGGAGACCGTCAGTATTTAACCGATCTGAAGATGGGCGGCAAGCGGATATTTATCCTGGTGGATGCCTCCGCCAGCATGCTGGATGAAACGGTCGTTGGCGTCATCCGGCGCCGCAACTTGAGCGCCAAAGAAAAACTGAAATCCCCTAAATGGCAACAGACGGTCGCCACCGTCAACTGGCTTGCCACACAGCTGCCATCGACAAGCCAGTTTCAAATTTACGCCTTTAATGAAGATGCCAGTCCCTTACTTGCTGGCACGGCAGGAGCCTGGTTGGATGCTGGTAATGTGGACCAATTAAACCAGGCCGCCAACGGCATTCGCAGCGTCATTCCGCAAAAGGGTACCAGTCTTTTGAATGCCATCACCGCCCTTCGCACGATGAAGCCTGCTCCGGACAATATTTTTTTGCTGACCGACGGCCTGCCGACGATGGGAAAGGGTAAACCCTGGCGCAAACGGGTGTCCAGCGATAAGCGCCTGAGTCTTTTTAAAGCTGCCATTGGTGAATTACCAAAGGCGCCGGTTAATGTCATATTATACCCGATGGAAGGTGATCCTCTGGCGGCCGATGCCTATTGGCGCTTGGCCAAGCGCACCCGCGGATCATTTTTTTCACCGTCAAAGGATTGGCCTTAAGTTCGGCGAAAGGCTCAGGGCGCAAGGATGACGGTAAAAACAATAACATTTTTAGCCTTGGGCCGTATGCCGTGTGCCTTGGACCAGTTGGGGTTGTTCAAGAGAAAATCGAAATCAAGTAGTTAAAATCATGAAAAGACCTCGTAAAAATATCCAGATTTTTAGCTTATCCTTCTTGGATTGCATTTGCTGTGGTTTCGGTGCGGTAATTTTGCTGTTTGTTCTATCTAAATTCGCCGAACCCATGATCATTGAAGAGGTTAAGGAAGATCTGGAAGCCAAGATTGTTAAACTGGAAGAAGAGCTCGTCGAGATTCGGGGGGAAACAGCGATACTCAACCGGGAATTGACAGCGAAAAAAGAACAGTTGTCAGAAGAAAAAATCCGACTGGCTCGTCTGCAGGGCGACATATCCAAAATCAAGGGTCAATATGCGGCATCAAAAGATCGGGCCCAGGTCCAGAATATTATCGAGGGGCAGTTGGCCCGTGCAATGCAGGAATTAACTGAAGAAATGCGGCGTCTGCTCAAGACACAACCCCGTAAAATCGAAAGTTCCATCGGTGGCATTCCAGTAGACAGCGAGTACATCATTTTCATCATCGATACATCCGGCAGTATGCAGCGCAATGCGTGGTCTCTGGTCCAGCGAAAACTAAGAGAAACGCTGAATGTATACCCGAAAGTTAAAGGCATTCAGATCATGAATGATATGGGTGAATACATGTTTTCGCAATATCGCGGCAAGTGGATTCCAGATTCACCGGCCCGCCGGCGAGCCATTATTTCGCGGCTCAGTTCATGGCGCGCTTTCAGCAACTCCAGCCCGGTGGAAGGCATCACAGCCGCCATTCGGGCCTTTTATGCCACAGACAAAAAAATAAGCCTGTATGTTTTTGGAGATGAATTCAGTGGGCCGCGCATGCAGCCGGTTGTTGATGCCGTAGATCGTATCAACAAGCGAACAAAAGACGGTTCCCGGCGGGTGCGAATACATGCCGTCGGCTTTCCGGTGGTAATGGGAAAAACAAACATGCGGGGAAATACGGGAGAACGCTTTGCGACGCTGATGCGCATTTTGTGTCACAAAAACGGCGGCACTTTTGTGGGGCTAAATTCAACGAGACCATAGAAAGGTTCTGGGTTCAGAGGTTCAGGGTTCAGGGTTAAGTTATTTTGGCCACTGGCTTCTCGGTCCCAGTCGTTAACCGCTTTATACTACAAGGTGCAGCTTGAAAACCTCAACAAGCAACCTTTGAACCCTGAACCTTTGAACCAGTCGATTGAACCGCAATACCAATAATATTTTGGCAACTCCTATTCAAAGGATATAGGCGACAAAACAAATGAACCTGAAATGCCCCAAATGCAACCAGGCGTTACCGGAAGTCAAAACGTTCAAGTATCGTTTTTGCCCGCATTGCGGAGCCGAAATGGCCCCTGAACCAGAGAAACTCGATGAGGCCTATTTGACCATACCGCCCGATTCACCGTTGCCGCAGGCAGACCAAAAGCCTGATAATGCAAAGGCTAAAACGGACCATAAATTGGCTGAGGCCGTGCGGTTGGACGATCATACCATTGCCCCGCAACCCATCACCCCTCAAAACCGACCCTCCATCAAACCGCCGGCTCAACCCCCGCCTTCCAGTTTCTTCCGAACCCCGCCCTCAGAGAATTATCCGCCGCCACCCATACCCACAAAAAAGCAAGTTAAAAAAGCCCAGCCACCGCCACCAGAACCCTCCCCTAAAAAACCGACAAAAAACCATCAAAAGGTCATTATCGCTATTTTGATTTTACTGGCTTTGGTAATTTTAATATTAGGTGGGTTGTTTACCTTCTAATATCGTCCTCGTAGCAAAATACGAAACACTGCGGCGAGAAGGATGTGGCAGTTCGGATGGTACATCGCATTCGAATACAGGCGATTCCGAGGCAGAATTTTTAAGTTTCACCGATAGTATGATATTCAATGAAGCGATCCAATTTCAGGCGTTGTTCAGATGTTAATTTTCCAAACTTCAATCCGATTTGCCGCATTTTGACGCTACTGAAACTGAATTCACTCTTGATTTCAAAATCAGATATTTTTTTAAAGGGCACTCTATCCAGATAAAGCCCCGCACGACCCAAAATGATCTTTAGCTCTTTCGCACTTTCAAGCTTCTCATCGCCGTCGATATACCGGAACGAAAGGCCCCGGATACTGATATCTTTAATCTGACCCAATCGGCTTTCCTGATCAACCAGGGCCGCAAATGCACCTTCCGCAGCTTTGAACCGTTTTTGCTGTCGCCGCTCCGCTAAGATCTTAACTGCTGGCATCATCAACACTCCGACTTCTGAAAAACAGAGTTTTCGGTTTGCACGCTAATCTATATTTGATGTGGATTCGTCTTGGCCGGTGGGATAAAACGTACCGCTTTCATTACCCGGGGTAGGCCTCCAAATCAAGCTAAAATTTCATAAATCAACCTTTTTAAGCCTTCAGCCGGCTGCTTTTAAAAAGGTGTCAAAATATCGTTAATTCTTTGGTTTAAGCGTGGAATTCCGCTTGACAAAAGCGGTCAACCCTATTAATCAATATCCTTTTATACAAAAAAATTAAGATCGCTCGCAGAGGCGAGACGATCTAAAACTAGCAAATCAGATTGAAAGGAGATGTAAACAAATGGCTAATTTAATTCCACCTCATGGCGGAAAAGGACTGACCTGTTGCCTGCTCGAGGGCGCTGAGCTGGAAGCTGAAAAGAAAAAGGCTGAGGGCCTTAAGAAGATTTCGGTTTCACCGCGTGAAAAGGGCGATTTGATCATGATGGGTATCGGCGGATTCAGCCCGCTGACCGGCTTTATGACCAAAGCGGATTGGAAAGGCGTATGTGATAACTTTCTGATGGCTGATGGGACGTTTTGGCCCATCCCGGTGACCTTATCGGCGTCAAAAGAGGATGCCGAAAGCATCAGTGAGGGTGATGAGATTGCCCTGTATGACGCCGAAGGCGATGAAATCATGGCCACTATGACGGTCACCGAAAAATATGAAATGACCGAGGCGGATAAAAAGTTTGAGTGTGAAAAAGTGTATATGGGTGAAGGCACTGCCACAGCTGAAGAGTTTTGGAAAATTGCCAAAGACGATCACCCGGGTGTTCAGATGGTCATGGAGCAGAAAGATGTCAACCTTGCCGGACCGGTTAAGGTGCTCACTGAAGCCGAGTATCCCACCAAATACGCCGGTGTCTATATGCGGCCGGAAGAATCCCGCAAAATGTTTGAAGAACGCGGTTGGAGTGAAGTGGCTGCATTACAGCTGAGAAACCCCATGCATCGTTCCCATGAGTATCTGTGCAAAATCGCCGTTGAGGTTTGCGATGGTGTTTATATCCACTCGCTGGTCGGAAATCTAAAACCGGGTGACATCCCGGCTGAAGTCCGCGTTAAATGCATCGATACCCTGGTTAAAAATTATTTTGTTGAAGATAAAGTCGTCCAGGGTGGCTATCCGCTGGATATGCGTTACGCCGGCCCCAGAGAAGGTCTGCTGCACGCGACTTTCCGGCAAAATTATGGGTGCTCCCGCATGATCATCGGCCGCGACCATGCCGGTGTGGGTGATTTCTACGGTATGTTCGAAGCCCAGACCATTTTTGACAAAATCCCGACTCCGGAAGAAGAAGGCAAAGCGCTGCTTTGCACACCGTTGAAAATCGACTGGACCTTTTACTGCTACAAATGCGACGGCATGGCATCATTGCGAACCTGCCCGCATGATAAAGAAGACCGCGTCCTGCTCAGCGGGACCATGCTCAGAAAGATGCTTTCCGATGGCGAAGCATTGCCGGATCACTTTGGGCGTGACGAAGTCGTTGAAATTCTGCGTGGATACTACGAAGGCCTGACCGACAAAGTTGAGATCAAGCTGCACGGAGCTGCTACCGGAGATTGATTTGATCATCTAAAACACGCGCAGAAATCAAAAGGGAGCCGCCGCAAGGCGCGCTCCCTTTTCTTTTATAGAGGTTTCAGGTGTCAGTGTTCAGGTGTTTGTCCTTCTAAGTGTCCCTGACACCTGACACCCGACACCTGAAACCAACAAAAAAGGGGATGCTTTACAGCAATCCCCTTTCAATTTGTGTTTTAAGCTTATCTCTTAGAAGTTTCTTCCAGCGTATTCATTATACGCCATCGCCACCGTCCGGTAAACCAGATGGGCCAGCTTTGAAAACGGCAGATAGGCAAACAGGGCCCACACCAAAATCAGATGCACAAAATAAGTGGCAAAGGAAATAAAGGCCCAGTCGGCCAGCCGGGTCAGTTGGGCGCCCATGCCGGTGACACCCAGCCCAAAGGCAAGGTAAACCAGATACCAATCAAAATATTTGGAAACCTGATCTTTTTTGGCAAGGCGATTTTTGATCAGCAAGCTGGTTCCGACAATCAGGGCGATACCGCTGATGTTTGCCAGCCATTTGACCGGATTCATCTGGGACCAGGGGCCATGCAGCGGGCCGCTGGGAAGCAAATAGGACCCATACATGACGACAAAGAAAATATTGGTCACGATAAACAGCCCGATAAAACCCCATAATGTCAGAAAGTGAGCAATTTCGCGATTCCTATTTTCAGTACAGTCCGAAAATTTGCGATGGAACAGAATGGTCGGAATAACCTTGATCAACGATTCGATAAATCCGCGAACCTCGATGGTTTCTTTATTGGTTTTACCTTCAACCAGCGCATTTTGATGCAAATCACCCAAAAACCGTTTGAGACCCAATGCAAAAACCGCCACGGCAAAAATGGCTGCCGGCAGCATTGTCATGTCCACCAGCCAGGTTGAGAAAAATTTCCAATGTTTGATGCCTTCGCTCATATCCGGTGTGAAATCCAACAACCCGGTGATGGTACCCACAACCAGGAATAAAAGTGCGGGAATGGCCAGCAGGATCGGCAGTTTCTTGGGATCTTTCAAGGCTTTGGCAAGTATTTTCGGTTGCGCATACTCCTCGATCGCATAGGATCGCACCGCAGCCAGAACATCCGCCGGCTTGGCCTCACGCGGACAACGGGTAGAACAATCGCCACAGTTGTGGCACAACCAGATATCTGAATTGCCCACCAGCTTGTCTTTTAAGCCCCATGAAGCGGCTATCATTTCTTTGCGGGGAAACGGTTTGTTATCCGGCGAGATGGCGCAGGCCACCGAACAGGTTGCGCATTGATAGCATTTTTTGAGGTCTTCGCCCCCCAAGGCGCCAACTTCTTTAATAAATTCCAAATCAGGCTCGATAACATAAGGTTCAGCCATATTCTTACCTCCTCAACCAATTGAAAATTGATTGTACCCTATAAAAATTGTTTAAACCCGATTGAAGCATTCTCAATCGAACATCATCAAATATTAGAATCCCTTAAAGGGGTTCGGACCCATTTCCTCAACAGAGGCCACAAAATCATCAATGATCTGCGGAAGCTTGTCATATTCATCGATGGCCACCTGGAATTGGGCCACGCGTTCTTCTTCAAGCGCCAGGCTCGACAGGGCATCGCCGATTTTCTTCATGCGGATTTCGGCCAACTCACTGCCCTTGACGAAATGACACTGGTAGTCGTCACCGTGTTTGCAGCCCAGCAGAAACACACCGTCCATACCCTGGGCCAGCGCGTCCTTAATCCAGATCACATTAACCGATCCCAGACACCGTACCGGTATGAAGCGCACATCGGCTGAATATGAGAGCCGGTTGAGCGCCGCAATATCCAGGGCCGGGTAAGCATCATTTTCACAGATTAGCCCAAGGATACGCAACGGCGGCTCTTCATAATCGTCTTCAGATGGCACGCCAATAGCTTTGACCATCGATCCGATGCTGTCAATGCTGTAATCGGAAAAGTTGATAATGCGCTCCGGGCAGCAGCCCATACAGGTGCCGCAGCGACGGCAGCGTGCCGGATTCGGCTTGGGCGTTCCCTTTTCATCGTCATCGATGGCGCCGAAGGGACATTCTTCAGTGCAGCGTTTGCACTGGGTGCAGCGCTGAAAGAAAAAGTCGGGAAAGGTCATATCGCCTGATCGCGGATGAACCGAAACACCGCGGTTGACCGATTCCAGACATTGAATCGCTTTCAAGGCCGCTCCGCTGGCATCCTCTACGGCTTCTTCGGTGGTCATACTGCGCCGAATGGCCCCGGCGGCGTAAATACCGGTTCGCTGCGTTTCGTAAGGGAAACAGATAAAATTGGAATCCGCATACTCGTCAAAGAGTGCGTTATCACGAAATCCGGGTCCCTGGCGGTAAGCCAGATTGATCACCGGGTCATCGGCGGTTACCGGAACCATACCGGTTCCCAGCACCACTATATCGGCTTTGACCTGAACCTTTTCACCCAGCAGGGTATTGTCGGCTTCAACAATGAGACCGCCACCGTTTTGCGAAACGCTGGTGACCTCTCCTTTGGTTAAAAAGATTCCCGGATCCTGCTGAATGTTTTTGTAAAAGTTTTCCGTCAAACCCACGGCACGCATATGCTGGTAAAAGACATAGGATTTGGCGTCTTCATAATCTTCGCGCAGATACTTGGCCTGTTTGAGCGCCACCAGGCTGGTCACCGCACCGGCATAACCAAAGTCTTTGTCGTCTCCCTGACCGGGGCTCTGAATGAATACAACGGATTTGGCCTCTTTGCCGTCTGACGGCCGCACAATTTTACCGGCAGCGGCAATCTCTTCAAACTGGTGGTTGGTGACCACATCGGCCATCTGGCCATAGCCCAGATGGGCAAATTCATCATCTTCCGGTTCATACGGGCGCCAGCCGGCCGCCAGAATGACAGCTCCGAATTTTTCGCCATTGGGATCCAGCTGCAAAATGTCCTGCTTGCCCTTGTTGTATTCCATAAAGGCTTCGTGCATTTTTTCGGCATCCAGTTCCTGGCCCTTCTCATCGACCTTCATCTCATCCGGCAGGGGGAACGGAACGTCGAATTCGGTCCTATCACCTGGCTTTTTAAGGGTTACTAAAAAATCACCCGGTTCCCCGGCGATGCGGCCGACCACGGTCTCGGTTTTGACGGTGATGTTGGCATACTGGCCCAGTTCCTCGATTTTTGATTCGATCGCCGGTGGGATCAAATTCTCATAGGGATATGCGCCGGGCAGCTGTTTTCGCCAACGGTTGGCATTGCCACCTAAAGACGCTTCTTTCTCAACGATAGTCACCTCATACCCGATTTTGGCGGCATCGATAGCCGCGGAGATGCCCGTTATACCACCGCCGATCACCAGGATCTTTTTATTCAGCGCCTCCAGCAGATAAGGCTCAGGCAGCTCTATTTTTTCAACCCGCGCCATACCCATCTTTAAATAGTCTTCAGCCAACAGTTGAACGTGATCGACGAAATTTTCATCGTCTTTTTGTTCTTCGGTGGGAGCCGGATATTTCGATCGCGGATGGGTCCAAACCACCCCTTCTCTGAGGTTGACCCGATCCACGATGCAGCCGTCAAAACGGAAAACATCGTACAGCACCCGACGGGAACAGGCGGCAATGACCAGCGTGTTGACGCCTTCATCGGCAATATCCTTTTTAAGGAGTTCAACCCCGGTCTGACCGCATAATATCGGGCAGGTTTTAACCGCGAGACCTTCCTCCTTGGCGACATCGCCCAGCTTTTCAATATCGATGGCGTCTCCGATCCCACAACCTTCGCAGATATATACACCGTATTTTTTATCCATGTCTAACTTTCCTCCTATCTGCTCACCAGGGTTTGAATCGCCTTAAGGGCCATTCCGGTAGCATTTTGGTTGGATGAAACCACGTCAGCCGGTTTATTGGCGCAGCCAGCTGCAAACATACCGCCCTTTTCGAAATCATTGACGATAAATCCATCATCATTGTAGATTAAATCAGCCGGAAGTTTGCCAGCGGCCACTGTCGGCTGCATACCGGTGGCCAGAACGACCATCTCCACTTCCTGATGGACTTTTTCACCGGTTACCGCATTTTCGGCCACTACGGTTACATTTTGGTTACCCACGTCCGCACTGACCTCGGCCACTTTGCCCTTGATCAAAAAGATGTTTTCATCCTCCTTAATCGATTCATAAAAGCGTTCATAACGATAACCCGGGGTCCGCAAATCGATATAGAAAATGTATATCTTGGCATCCGGATAGCGCTCGCGCACATAGGTGGCCTGCTTTAAAGATGCCATGCAGCAAATATAGGAACAGTAAGGCAGATGATTTTCATCCCGGGAGCCCGCGCACTGGACAAAGGCAACACTTTTGGGCTCTTTGTTGTCCGAGGGGCGCAGAATTTTGCCCTGGGTGGGCCCGTTAGGCGCGGCCAGCCTTTCCATCATCATATTGGTGACGATGTTCGGATATTCGCCGAAACCCAGATTGTCGATCTGGGCGGCATCATAAGGCTGCCAGCCGGTGGACCACACAATGGCGCCGACGTTCAAATTCAGGGTTTTGGCTTCCATTTCAAGATCGATCGCATCATACTTGCAGGCTTCCTGAACCCGGGCGGCATCGGAGGTGCCGATGATCTCCGGCGCCACCACATACCGGGCCGGAAAGGCCATCTCAAACGGCAAATATGCGCCTTTAATCTTTTGCATCCCGAAATCGTATTCGCTGTCGATTTCCGCCTGACAGGCTTCGGTACAGGCATTACAGCAGGTACAGTTCTCATTTACATACCGGGGATTGACTTTGACGGCCACTTCATAGTTGCCCGCATCGCCGGAAACCGATTCGACTTCCGCCAACGTCAAAACCTTGATTCGGGGATTATCTTTAATCCGTCTGTAATTAATTTCCAGGCCGCAGGTGGGCGGGCACAACTTGGGAAAATATTGATTCAGCTGTGCGACCCTTCCTCCCAGATACGGATTTTTCTCGACCAGGAACACCTCATACCCCACTTCGGCAGCTTCAATTGCCGTGGTCAGACCGCTGATACCGCCGCCAACGACTAATATGCTTCCGCTTGCCGGAGCTGCTTTTTCGTCAGTCATACTTCCCTCCGCACTTTTAGTAAAGTTCGATTATGTGTGGCAAACCTTCACCACATAAACTCCAATTTCTTCTCTGTGTGTCCCAATTTGATGTTAACTTTCAGGTGTCAGGTGTCAGGTATCAGTCTTCAGAAGACAGAGGTCAGACGACAGAAGACAGATTGAAAAATTTGTAATGGAGACGCTTTATCTGTCCTCTGTTTTCTGTTCTCCGACATCTGTTCACTGACACCTGACACCTGAACACTGAAACCTATTAATGAAGTGTGAAGTAAAGAGAAATGCTGTCAGCCTCTCGCATTGCATTAATGCCACACGAGCGCCAACAACAAAAACCTCCAGGTGTCAGATGACACCTGGAGGCATCTGTTGGTTAATTATTATTGATTCGTCTACTTCTGAGCTGATCCATTAGGCATCCGGAATGATCTTGACATAATCTTTCTTGAAGACATCCCATTTCTGCTCTTTGGGATCAAACTTGGAATTGACAAAGCAGAACCAATTTTCGTCATCCTGGCCCGGATAATCGGCTTGATAGTAAAAGCCCGGATAACGGGTCTCTTTACGGAACTGAATGTGACGCAGGTGCGATTCAACCGTCCAGATGCGGTGCTGAATCTCCCAGGCTCTCATCAGTTCATGCAGATCACCGGCAGCCAGTTTTTCGTTATCTTCCCGCATGGTGGCCAGCAGATCCATGACGATCTCAAGGTTCTTGGAGGTCGTCTGGTAGTAAGTGGAGGTTCCGGCACCATACTCGTGGGTGGCCTTCATCATACGATACATCATGCCGTTGGGTTTGATGTATTCGGGATTGATGTCATCGTCGGTGGTGTAGGCACAATTATCCAGATAATGGCGTACGGGTTTGTAGACAATGTCGACCAGTTCGTCAGCTGACTGGCTGATGGCCGGGGAATAATCGGCGTGGTCTTTGGCATAGCGGACCATTTCTTTGACAGCCATTCGACCCTCGGCATGGGAACCGGAGGAGAATTTATGACCGGAGCAGCCCACGCCGTCACCGGCGGTGAACAGGCCATCTACTGTGGTCATACGGTTGTAAACCTTACCATTGGCAGCTTTGATCTTGTATGCATCCGGCACCCAGTCAAAATCCGGGCCGGAGGTCCACAGACCGCAGCAACCGGAGTGGGATCCGAGCAGATACGGCTCGGTGGGCATAACTTCAGAATTTTTCTTTTCAGGCTCGGTATTGGTGGCGCACCACAGATTGGCCTGACCGCAAGTCATATCCAAGAAATCTTCCCAGGCTTCGGATTCAAGATGCTTGAGCTCTTTTTTGTCCATGGTCTTGCCGAGCTCGGCCAGAGCGGTAACGGTATCCATGATAATGGGCCCGCGGCCCTCTTTCATCTCAAAAAGCATCAGGTGGTTTCGCAGACAGGTCGGTGTAATGGCTGCGGTTCCATAAGGCGCATATTTTTCCAGCTCGGCTTTGGCGGCATCGCTGCCGGCAAAGGCTTCGCCCAGACCGTTGAGGGTTTTGGCCTTGAACAGCAGGAACCAGGCCCCCACCGGGCCGTAACCGTCTTTAAAACGGGCCGGGGTGAAACGGTTTTCCATCATGGACAGCTCGGCGCCGACTTTCATGCACAGGGTGTAGGTGGAACCGGAATTCCAGACCGGATACCAGGCGCGGCCCTTTCCTTCACCCACTGAGCGCGGCTGATAAATATTGACAGCCCCGCCGCAGGCTACCATCATCGTCTTGCATTTGATGATGAAGACTTTGTTTTCGCGCACGGAGAAACCCACCGCACCGGCGATTTGATTTTCTTTGTTGGCATCCAGCAGCAACTCAACGATGAAGACCCTTTCCAGAATATTTTCTTCACCAATGGCCAGCTTGGCTGCTTCGGCCACGATGCGTTTGTAAGATTCGCCGTTGATCATGATCTGCCATTTGCCCGTACGCACCGGCGTGGCGCCCGCTTTCAGGGTGCCCAATTTCTGGCCTTTTTTACCATCCAGGTTTTTGCCGTCTTCGGTTTTTTTCCAGATCGGCAGGCCCCACTCTTCAAACAGATGCACGGAGTCATCCACGTGGCAGCCCAGATCAAATATCAGGTCTTCGCGCACGATGCCCATCAGGTCGTTGCGGACCATGCGCACATAATCATCAGGCGTGTTTTCGCCGATATAGGTGTTGATGGCCGAAAGGCCCTGGGCAACGGCGCCGCTTCTTTCCAAAGCCGCTTTATCCACCAGCAGAACGCTCTGGTCATCAGACATCCATTTTTTAGCTTCAAAAGCAGAGCCGCAGGCAGCCATACCGCCACCGACGATCAAAATATCAACTTCACGCTCCTCAACTTCAGGGTCCCTTACAGCTTTGAGTTCCCCCAATGGTTTATTCGGTAATGCCATATCTTATCCTCCTTGATTTATAGTGCTAATTGATCATTTACTTTAACTTAACTAACCACGCGTCGTTAGACAGTTGCTTGTGGCGTCGGAAGGGTATAGCCGTCGGCTTCTTCGGTTGACAGCAAGCCGCTTTCCAGATCCTTGCCTTTCAGCTCTGCATACGCATTGGCCTGTCCTTCGGGAGTGGTCCGGATGGGGAACTTAAAGCGTTTGATGGTTCCGTTACGGAACTTGCAGGTCCACATAACATCTTCGGTTCCCAGCATCGGCATAACACTGCTTCCCAGGGGAACAAAGTCGGCATAGCCTCTGACTTCAATTGCCTGGGTGGGGCAGATCTTGACGCATGAGAAGCATTCCCAGCACTGATCCGGCTCCTGGTTATAAGCCTTCATCTCGTTGGGTTCAAGAACCATCAGGTCATTCGGACAAATGTACATGCAGGCAGTTTTGTCCCCGCCTTTGCATCCATCACATTTTTCGTCTATTACATAACTTGGCATTTATCATACCTCCTAAAATTAATGTGGTAAGTAATTGTGGCAAACTTTAACCGTCAAGAAGAATTACGTGGTTGCACCTCCCTTCATATAGCTAAGTTTTTATTGAATTTAATGGGCTATTTATCGGTTGAACCGGTACCCACCGGTTAATATTTGAGAAAAATCAGGGATTTTTACGGCCAAAGGCAGTAAATATTTCCTATAAAATCAGCAAGATACAGTTTGTCCAAAGGGGAAAACATATCATTGAACTTTTACCTTGTCAAGGGTTTTTGGCCCCGCAAAAACCAAAATTTCAGACAGTTATGAGACAATGTTCGTAACTTCTATCGGCTGTATTTGGCCGGTTAATCTATTACTATATGTTGTATTCGCTTCCCTAAATCCAGCTGAAAAAAAATTCAAATCAGAAATTCCTTTGATACACTGTTGAAACCTGATATCGCAAGGTTCAGGGGTTTGGGAAAATGTTAAATTAGTTTTGTTTGTTTAATTGGTTGAATTGGTTGGCTTAAACCGAACCAATTGAACAAATTTAAACAATCAACCCAATTAAACAGAGGAAAAAAGATCCCAGATGATATCTGACACCTGAAAGCTAATGCTATAAGATTGGAGGTTAAGAATATTTTGGACGACCACCTGTATCCCATACCGCCGGACGGAAAATTCCGGTTTGCTTGTTCTCCTGAAGTGGCTTGTTTTAATGAATGCTGCCGGAACTTGAATCAATTTTTATACCCTTACGATATCTTACGCCTCAAAAAAGGACTGGAAATATCGTCCAGTGAATTTCTGGAGCGCTACACAGTCCAGCACATCGGGCCCGAATCCGGGCTGCCAATGGTGACACTGAAAGCCTCAGATGAGCACCGGCGGATATGCCCGTTTGTTACCCCCAAAGGATGCCATGTCTATCCGGATCGTCCCGCATCCTGCCGCACTTATCCGCTGGCGCGGGCCATCGCCAGCAATCGTGAAACCGGAAAAGTCACCGAACATTTCGTGTTGATTAAAGAGCTGCATTGTTTGGGCTTTAAAGCCTCTAAATCGCAGACCGCGAGGCAATGGACAGACGACCAGGAAATTGCCATTTACAACCATTTCAATGATCAGATGCTGGATATCATCCGTCTGAAAAACCAGCTGCGGCCGGGCCGGCTGGATCTAAAATCCCGCCGGCTGTTTTATATGGCGCTTTACGATCTGGACCGATTCAGAACCCAGATATTTAAAAACAAACTTTTAGATCAGATTGAGGCGGACCCGCAAAAACTGGCTTCGGCCAGGACCGATGATACGGCCTTGCTGGAAATCGGCATGGCCTATGTTAAGCAGGCGTTGTTCAACTCATAGGTTCAGAGGTTCAAGGATTTTTTACATTAGTTTGATTTGTTTCATTGGTTGAATTGGTTGGTTAAAACCGAACCAATAAAACAAATCAAACTAATTAAACATATGTAACACCTGACACCTAACAAACATAAAATAAACACGGTGGACGAAATGGAACTTCAGAACAAAGTGGCTTTAGTGCTGGGCGCCATCAAGGGTATCGGTAAAGGTATCGCTCTGTCCCTGGCGCAGGCCGGGGTGAAGGTCGCCTTAACCTACTTTGACTGGGAAGAAGAGCTGCCAGCGTTGAAAAAGGATTTGACCGCTGAAGGCAGCGATCACCTCATCTTGATGACCAACCTGCTTGAAACCGCAGCCATACCCGCAATGATTGATGCGGTAATCGAACGTTTCGGACGCCTGGATATTTTAATCAACAATATTGAGCGCGGCGGCTGGCCGGTGGTGCATGGACCTTATCAGCAGCAGCAATGGGATCTGGAAATGGAGACCACCTTGCGCGCCAAACGCTGGGTATTTGATACTGCCCTGCCGCATTTAAAAGCCAGCGGCGATGCGGTTGTTATCAATCTGTCTTCCATCGCCGGTGTTGTCGGTCGGTCCGGTCCTGCCGGCATGGTCTTTAACGAGGGCTACGCTGCCGCCAACCGTGGCGTGTCTTTGCTAACCGAGACCTGGGCACGCATGGGTGCCCCACAGGTGCGGGTTAATGAAATCATGCTCGGCTTTGTTGAAACCCGGCACGCCCGGCAAACCAGAGGCTGGGGGTTGCTCACAGCCGATCAAAAAAAAGCGATTATCGATCACACGCTTTTAGCGCGTACCGGCGTCATTGAGGATGTCGTTAAGGCCGTCAATTTTATCATCACAGATGCCCCATTTATGACCGGCAGCGTTATACGGCTTGATGGCGGCTACATTCTCGGCGGTGAGGTCGTGCCTGATATGCCCAAGGGCGTCCTTTAAAAGCAATAAACCTCTCGCAAAGGCGCAAAGACGCCAAGAGTTTTTCTATTAGTGATTTTTTCTTTGCGACTTGGCGGCTTTGCGTGAGAAAAAATAAAAACGATAGAATTCCTTTAATTTTTTTTAGGTCGTCTCTAACGCAATCTGATTTTTTTGGTTTTAATGCCCCACAAAAAAAGCTGCACCCAATCCATGCCGAATTTAAGCAGCGCCACATCATCTGTTTTTATTTTTTTAAGCAGTGCGGATTTAACCTTGTAACGCTGCAAAAAGCTGCTGTTAAGGACAAATTCACGAAAGCGGTCAATATTATAGGTGGCCATAAATGCCATTTTGGCGCGGGATCCTTCCGGTCCATCAACACCCCAGGGATCATCTATAAACAGTCGCTTAAATTGCGCCCAGCGGATTGTCATCCGTTGATAGCTCTGGGCATCCTGATCCTCGGCCCAGCTGGCAACATTCCACTGGTCATCCTCGTGCTGCCCCAGGCAAAATTCCGGCGGCCGGTAAAAAAAGATCGGGGTATCTTTTTTGCGGGTGGCATCATACTGAACGCCCTGCTCGATGGGAAAGGAGCGGCAGGTGTCCGGGCGGTCGGCATAAACCGAGCAGCCGTAATTCGTCAGAAAAGGACAGGTTTTCTCCTGGTCTTCAGACATCCGCAGCAGCACTTCCGGGAAAAAATTGCCCGGGCACAGGACGGCATCCACGTGCTGCTCTAAAAATTCATCCGAGGAAATTTTTAAAAAATTTTTTAACCGCAACACGTCGTAGGGATACAAAAACAGGTTTAAATTTCGGCAGCAGCGGTTAAAACAGCCAATTTCCGGATAGCAGCGAAATGAAAACGTATCCTTCTCGTCAATCTGTCTGCCCGGCAGATCATCTTTTTTACCAATATCGATATACTTCATATTTGCGACTCACATGGCCCAAGTGCCCGGTGCATGGAGAAAGGAATCATTTAATCGCAAACTCTTATCCCCGTGCCCCAGTCCCCGCGCCATTTGCATGCAAGACAATCATTTGCGCTATCGACATTTTAATTTTTGTTGTGAAGTCCATTGAGCGCCTGACATCCTGCTCAAGTTTAGCCATCTCACGATAGACGGGTGTACGATCAAACCCAACATAACGCTGGTGACCACAGCGCTCGCCAAAAGTGCTGCAGCCCGGGCCCATAATGTTTGGCTGACCGGGTTTTCGCAGCTCGTGGGGGAGTCCATGCAGGCGGCAAATCATGGGGCGATAAGAATACAGGATACAGCGCGTATCAACATTAAGGGGGCACATCATTCTAATCGCTGCCGGGTTGTCGTGGGCTTTTTCAATCGCATCAATCACGGTTAAAGCCCGCTGTTTTACCTGTTCGTCGACATCGGCCTTGAGGGTCATCAGGCCTTGTTTTAGATAGGCAACCTCAATGACGGTGTGATGATAAAACCGCGTCCGGCAGCAATTGTCCTGGCATCCATCGCAGGTAAAGCCGTATTGTTTGGCCGCTCGGTTATAAGCATCGTCCATGCTGGCATAGATCTGCTGCAGCCGTTGAATAAAAACAGCCAGATCAGGGGCTTCAATACGCTCTATTTCATGAGATAAGTTCATTACTTTCATAGATATCTGGGTTCTAAACGACGGGAGATGGAAAAAATATACTCTGATAAAGGTTCATGGCGTAGCGGTCGGTCATGCTGGCAATCAGGTCACAAACGGTGCGCTCTTTGCTCTGATTGTTGTTGTTGCCCCCCAGCATCTGCAATTCGCTTAATTTTTGACGGAGCATCTCCTCATGTTCCAAAAAATAGGCGTACAAATCGGACAGCATTTTTTTGGCTTTTTCAAAATCCTGATGCACCTGCGGGGAGCGGTAAACGTTTTCATAAAGAAATTGCCTCAATGCTGTCATAGCGGCATAGATCTTATCATCTATCTTTAGATGCAGCTCTCCATTGTGGGCCTTGCTGGAAGTGATCAGCCCTCGAATCATGGTTTCCGCCCTCTGGGAATGCGTGCGGCCCAGCGTATCCATGCAGATCCCCGGCACCTGTTCGGAGCGGATAACACCGCTGCGAATGGCATCCTCCAGATCATGGTTTAGATAAGCCATAATATCGGCTATGCGGACAATGCGACCTTCATACGTAATGGCCATCTTGTCCGGGTCATCGGGCAGTATCTTTCCGTACCCCTTGGAATGCTTTAAAATACCATCGCGAACCTCATATGTGAGATTCAACCCTTTTCCGTTGTTTTCAAGAACCTCCACCACCCGCAGACTCTGAACATTGTGGGAAAAATCAGCTGAATATATCTCTCTTAAAACCGTTTCACCGCTATGACCGAAAGGCGTGTGGCCAAGATCATGCCCTAAAGCGATGGCTTCAACCAGATCCTCGTTTAAAAACAATGCTCGGGCCATAACCCTTGCCATCTGTGATACTTCCAGCGTATGCGTCAGCCGGGTGCGGTAATCATCACCCAAAGGTGCCAGAAAAACCTGTGTTTTATGCTTTAAGCGTCGAAAGGCATTCGAAAACACAATTCGATCCCGATCCAGCTGAAATGCGGTTCGAACCGAGCAGGATTTTTCGTCAACAGCACGTCCCTTTGAATCGGAGCTCAAACACCCGAAAGGAGCCATGAATTTTTCCTCGCGGCGCTCATATTCTTCGCGAATGGACATATAAAAACCCTTAAAAGGTTTGGCGTTTAAGATCTGCGAATTTGATAATTTCGCCAAGTTGTCTTTGAACCCTTGAAATTTTAAGCAAAAAGCTAATATAAATATCTGTATAGTGGTTTGTAAAGGAATATTTAATTTACCTGTTAACTGGAAACAATAGCTTCCATATTGAGATCGGGTCAGGCATAAACTATGGAAGGTCATCACCTCATACTGGGCGAACTGGTCGATTATATCTCCGGCGAGGTCTTAAAAGATACTCACGACGAGCGCCACCGTCAGGATATCGCACGCCGACTGGTCGAGCAAAATGGGTATGCCAAAACAGATATCGAGCCCCGCAAAGCATTGGTGGCTCAAGCCGATGACAAAAAGGCGGTTTTGAAAGTTGATTTTATCATCACTCTAGCAGGACAGATCTTGATGGTCGTCAAGTATGCACCCGGATCCTTAGTCACCCGTCGGCGATCGGCACTGGCCGTATCGCGGCTGATTGCTCCGTATCAGGTTCCGGTGGTTGTTATGACCAACGGTCAGGATGCTGAAATCATCAGCGGGCCATCTGGTGACGTCATCGACTCGGGTCTGGATGCGATCCCCTCTAAACGGGAATTAACACAGCGTCTGGCCGGCAAGACCTTTGAATCGATAACAAAACACCGAGCCGAAATGGAGTCCAGAATCCTTTATTGTTATGAAGTTGATGACAGCTGCGAATGTGATGAGGATATCTGTCGGTTGTAGATGCCCATGTCACTCGTTATGATTTTTTAACCGGAGTAGTCACTAATGTTGCTTTATTAGGTTTCAGGTGTCAGGAAACATCGAAAACATGCAACCGTTACCTCATCTGAGTAGCAAGAACTTGAAGATAGCTGCCGAAGGCCTGACACCCGACACCTGAAACCTGAAACCAACTATTTGATAAGATCTAAGAACTGAAAACCGGCACACAAGCATAAGGATGTCTTGATGGATGACGAATTCTATATGAACAAAGCATTGGAGCAGGCTCGCATGGCGCTGTCAAACGGCGAGTTTCCCGTCGGATGCGTCATGGCGCTGGGTAACAACATCCTGGTGACCGGCGCCCGGGAAGGCACCACCGGAGATAGCGTTAATGAAGTCGATCATGCCGAAATGATGGCCCTGCGAGAGCTGAGTCGCCTGGATCGAAACGTAAATATGAAAGAGGTCTCGGTGTTTTCAACCCTTGAGCCCTGCCTGATGTGTTTTGGAGCACTGGTCATCAGCGGCATTGGCAGGATTGTTTATGCCTATGAAGATGCGATGGGCGGGGGCACCCGTTGCGATTGTGCCCCTCTGCCGCCATTGTATAAAGAAAATCAGATCGAAATTATATCCGGCATATTGAGAAGTGACAGTCTTGAATTATTGAAATCCTATTTTTCACAAACCGAACATACCTATTTAAAAGACAGCTTCCTGGCCGCCTATACCCTGGACCAATGAAAACCGCTTTGCAAATGGGGTTATTTTGATCAACATTTCAACTTAATCACAGCACGTTTTTCTTGCATTTTTTTCTTGCATTTCTTAATGTTGTTATATATTGGAGATTTTAAAAATACTGGATTTGAAGGAATTTAAAACTTAATATGTAGATGACCCAGCGGGTATAAAGGCAGGCTGATTGCCAACCTGAATAAGAATGGGGATTTGTGCCATTCTGTGTTGACTGCAACCTGGCGTCATCCCAAATGAAACCATAGATGAGGAGGTGCACGCATAGCTGTTCCCAGAAGATTTCAGAGACCCAGACGCACGAACAAAGCAAACATTAATCAAAGAATTCGAGCAAAAGAAGTCAGATTGATTGACTCTGAAGGCAACCAAGTCGGTATCATACCAACCAAAGAAGCCCTTGAAGCTGCAGCTGAAGCAGGCCTGGATCTGGTTGAAGTATCACCGAATGCGAATCCCCCGGTCTGTAAAATAATGGACTATGGCCGCTATCGTTACGAGCAAACCAAAAAGAAACATGAGGCCAAGAAAAAACAAAGTACTTTTCAGCTCAAGGAGATAAAGGTTCGCCCCAAAACCGGTGAGCATGACCTGCAGGTTAAAATCGGCCATATAAAAAAATTCATTGGCAAAAAAGATAAGGTCAAAGTCAGTGTTATCTTCAGAGGGCGCGAAATAACACTTTCAGAGCTGGGAAGAACGGTGCTTCAAAAAATAATTGATGAAACCGAAGAAATTGCCATGATAGAGCAGGAGCCCAAATTTGAAGGTCGAATCCTGGTCATGGTTCTGGCACCGAAATAGCTTGATCTTATATCAAAAGTGTTCTAAATACGACCCGTAAAGGGCGTTGCCCCTATATCCAACTGAATATTTCTCAGGGTGGCGTGAGCCGAGATGTGTGATTGCTCACGCCATCTATTTTTAAAATAGTAAGACCAAAGGAGTGTCCTAGATGCCTAAGATAAAAACCAATCGCGCTGCCGCCAAACGCTTCCGCAAAACCGGCACTGGAAAAATCGTCTATAATAAGTCCTTTGCCAGTCATTTATTGACCAAAAAAACGACCAAGCGAAAACGCTCTTTGCGCAAAGGCAGAATCGTTGACAGAACCAATGCAAAGGCCATAAAATTATTGCTACCCAACGGCTAAAATTTCTAATTTCTAAATGGCTCTTTTCCCGATGAGCTTCGTTCTCCGCGATTTTCCGCCTTCAACGTACTTCAAGTACGCCGAAGGCAAAAAACCTTGTGCGGCCTTGCTCACCGAAAAAAGCCCTCATTTATAAATTAGAAATTAAACCAATATCAGAGAATTTGTGTTTCAGGTTCACTTCAGTGAAAGTGATTAGGCGCCTCGTTGAACACCTTAATGTTTAGGATCAAGATGTGAAATCCCGCCGTTACCTGGGCGGGGCTCTCGAACATGGGAGCGGCTTATAAAACCACTTTACTTTTTTATAAAAGTTAATAGTTTGACGATAGCTTTTATGATTTATCGATAGAGAGGATAAAATGAGAATCAAACGCGGCTTCAAAGCCAGAAAAAGACGGAAAAAAGTTTTAAAATTAGCCAAAGGATTTCGCGGTGGTCGCAGCAAATTGTTTCGCACAGCCGCAGACGCGGTGGATAAATCCCTAATGTACGCCTATCGCGACCGGCGCCAACGTAAGCGCGACTTTCGCAGGCTCTGGATAGCGCGTATTAATGCAGCCGCGAGGATGAACAAGCTGTCATACAGCAAATTTATGCACGGTCTCAAACTGGCAAACGTTGATCTGGATCGCAAAGTTCTGGCTGACCTGGCCATTACGGATCCGGCCGGTTTTACTAAAATTGCGGAATTGGCTGCACAAAAACTTTAACCTGAATTTGCATGAAAATTAATGAGAACTTGCCATTCTTTTGGCTGGTAGCATGAGAAACAAAACGGTAAAGTAGTTGCTTATACCGGTTATTACATGGAGAAAAATCATTTTATCTCATTAATTTTCACCCTAAAAACAACGCGGCGAGCCAGAGGCTTTCATGTGCTGTGTTATTAAGACCGAGGTATAGTTAACTATAACCTCGCCCTTAAATGCCTCGCACATAAAAACCTCTGGCCCGTGCAAACTTCAGGTTAAACCATGATTGATCGTTTCAAATTTTGAAAATGGATAACTCCATTGATCAAATTTATCAGGAAGCCCTGGACGGGCTTAACACGGCAACAGACCGCCAGGCAGTTGAGGATATTCGCGTCCGTTATCTGGGACGCAAAGGGGTTATCACTCAGTTCTTAAGGAACATTTCAAACCTACCCGCCGAACAGCGCCCATCAGCCGGCCAGCAGGCAAACCAGGTTAAACATCTGCTGGAGAAGGCCTGTAAAGAGACCGCCCAAAAGCTTGAAAGCACCGCTAAAGCCGCCGAGGCTGGCATTGATGTTTCATTGCCCGGCCGACCGGCACCGTCCGGCTCAACGCATCCGATTACCCAAATCAATCAGCGCATCTGCGACATTTTTACCCAAATGGGATTTGACATCGCTGAAGGGCCGGAGGTTGAGTTGGATTATTATAATTTTGAGGCGCTCAATTTCCCCAAAGATCATCCGGCCCGGGACATGCAAGACACCTTTTTTGTTTCCGATGATATTGTTCTGAGGACGCATACATCTCCGCTTCAAATTCGCACCATGGAAAAACAGCAACCACCGGTGCGGATCATCATGCCTGGCAAGGTCTATCGTTGCGATTCGGATTTGACCCACACACCTATGTTTCACCAGGTGGAAGGCTTGTTGGTGGATGAGAATGTATCATTCGGGGATCTGAAAGGCACACTGACCGCCTTTGTCCATCAGATGTTTGACGAGCAAACAAGCCTGCGTTTTCGGCCGGGATTCTTTCCTTTCACCGAGCCCAGTGCCGAGGTCGATATTTTGTGTGTGATGTGTCGGGGCAAAGGTTGTCGCGTATGTTCTCGAACCGGCTGGCTGGAAATTCTCGGTTCTGGAATGGTTCATCCGGCCCTGTATGAAAATGTAGGATATGATGCCGACCGCTATACCGGTTTTGCCTTCGGGATGGGTGTGGACCGCATCGCCATGCTTAAATTCGGAATAGATGACATCCGCAAATTTTTTGAAAATGATGTGCGGTTCCTATCCCAATATTAAACAAAACGTACAACATACAATCTGGAATAGAAGTTTTAGAAAATAATCTCAAAAGCGGGTTCAAGGTATTAGAATATGTTCGATAGCAAGGCGCAAACCGATTCGAAAGTTAAGTCCGCCTCAGGCGGATTAGTATTCGAGCATTTCGAATCGGTTTGATGCACACCTTAGTGTTCATAAAAAATAGATGTGTAATCCATTTATCCTGGGTAACACAGCTATCGGACATTAGATGATGTCTTGACCCTTCTTTTAGGAACTGAATAAATGAAAGTTAGTCTCAGCTGGCTCAATGATTATGTAGGCATCAAAATGGCACCGTCGGAATTGGCGGATGCACTGACGATGGTTGGACTCGAAATTGAGTCGGTATCCGAACGCTACCGTTATCTGGATACGGTCTTTGTCGGTCGAATTGAAGCGATCGAACCGCATCCCAATGCGGACAAACTGCACCTGTGTCGGGTTGATACCGGTCGCGGAAAAGTTACGGTCGTCTGCGGCGCGCCCAATGCTGAGCTCGGAATGTTATCACCGATTGCACTGCCGGGCACCGAATTTCCGGAAGGTTTTATTTTAGAACTGAGCGTTATCCGTGGACAAACATCCGAGGGCATGCTTTGCAGTGAAGGTGAACTGGGACTGGGGGAGGATCGCAGCGGCATTATGCAGCTTGACCCAAAGCTGTCGGTCGGCGACCCGTTGGCCTCCGCCCTGGAACTGACAGATACCGTTTTTGAAATCGAAATCACCCCCAATCGCCCCGATTGTCTGAGTGTCCTCGGCGTGGCGCGCGAGATCGCAGCCATTCAAAACAGTCGTCTGAGGTATCCGGATTTTCAACTCAATGATGCCGACGACCGCATATCCCAACTAACATCCATACAAATTGAAGCACCGGACCACTGCCCGCGCTATGCCGCCCGCTTACTTGCGGATATTCAAATAAAACCATCCCCCTTCTGGCTACAGCAGCGACTTTTATCTGTTGGACTGCGACCGATTAATAATATCGTGGATGTGACCAATTTTATTTTGATGGAAACCGGTCAGCCGTTGCATGCCTTTGATTTTGACCGTCTGGCGCAAAACAGAATTGTGGTGCGAACCGCCAACAAAGGCGAAACTTTTATTACCTTGGATCAAAAAGAGCGTCTGCTGGACGCAGAAATGCTGATGATCTGTGACGGCGAAAAACCGGTGGCCATCGGCGGGGTCATGGGAGGTCTCAATTCCGAGATTGAAAACGATACCACCCGGGTATTGCTGGAAAGTGCCTATTTTAATTCGGTCAGTGTTCGTCGGACATCAAAACAGCTTGGTCTGAGTACTGACGCTTCTTATCGCTTCGAACGCGGGGTTGATCCGGGGGGAACCATTGCGGCGGCCAACCGGGCCGCCAAGCTGATGGCTGAAGTCAGTGGCGCAAAAATTATCTCTGGTTTGATCGACGAATATCCAAATCGACAGACTGTCAAAAGTCTGAAGCTCAGCACCAAAAAGACCAACCGCTTGTTGGGAACACGTCTGCAACGCAGGCAAATTGAAAAACTTCTCAAGTCCATAGAATTTGCGGTAAAGCCCAGCGATACTGAAAAAGATACCCTCAAGGTGACCTCTCCGACTTTCCGGGTGGATATTTCAAGACCCGAGGACCTGATGGAGGAAGTCGCCCGTCTATACGGGTATAACAATATTCCAACGACATTTCCGCAAATGCCAGCCACCGGGCGATCATCTACAAAAGAGATCCAATTGCGCAACCGGGCCCGTCAGCTTATGGAAGGGTTTGGTTTCCGCGAAACGGTTAACTACAGTTTTGCCCATCTCCAATCGGGTGACCATTTGAGAGTGGCTGACGCTGATCCGCGCCGAAAGCTCGTGCATATTTTGAACCCGCTGACCGAAGATCTGGCCGCCATGCGCACCTCTTTGGTGCCCGGATTGTTGCAAACCACACATTATAATTTGGCCCAGCAGATCAAAAATTTAAAAATTTTTGAAATTGGCAAAATTTTTATCCATAAAGATTCGCAACAGCTACCGACAGAAACGGAGATGGTCGCCGGGCTGTGGACCGGATCCCGTTATGATGCGTCCTGGCATGGTCAGGAGACAGCCTGTGATTTTTATGACATCAAGGGTGTCGTCGAACGCTTTTTAAACGCACTGCAGATCGATGATGTCCGGTTCAGTCGACTGTCTGATAATGAATGCAGCTATACCCAACCCGGCTACAGCGCGCAAATCTTGTGCAACCAGATCCCGTTGGGGTTGGTGGGGCAAATTCATCCGCGGGTGCTTGCCACTTTCGACTTGGAGCAAACAGCATTTTTATTTGAGCTCAACTTCGACCATCTGATACCACTGCTTAAGGATTCAACAGTTTCCAGACCGATTCCCAAATTTCCGGCTGTTTTCAGGGACATCACCATCATCGTAGACAAGGCACTTGAAGCCCAAGAAATTGTCAGCACCGCCGGGAAACAGCCACATGAGCTGGTGGAAGACATCAACTTGCTAAGTGTATTCGAGGGAGCTCCTATTGCTCCGGGCAATAAAAGTGTATCGCTGCGAGTGACCTATCGGTCAGCTCACAAAACACTTGAAGACGAAGATGTAACGCCCATCCATCAATCAATTGCGGATAGGTTGGTTGAGACATTTAATGCCAGTTTACCGACCTGATCGCAACAATCCTTACAGGGTCTTAAAAATGCAAGATCAAAAATCAACGCCTATGGACATACCCGACAAACTTTATTTCAGGATTGGCGAAGTCAGCAAAATAGCCCAAATCCCCGCTTATGTTTTACGATTTTGGGAAAGTGAATTTTCTCGGATTCGACCGAAACGAACCGCCGCAGGTCAGCGGTTGTATTCCCGGGCTGATATCGAGCTGATTTTAAAAATCAAAACACTGCTTTACGAGAAAAAGTTTACCATTCAGGGCGCCCGACAGCATTTATCTGTCAGATCGCGCAAAAATGAGGCAGCCGAAAAGCACTTGCTGGCGGATTTGCATGCAGAACTCAAATCCATCAGGGATATGCTCGACTGAATTCGAGCTCTGAATGTTTTTTCGCTAAAATCTGAAAGCAACGAATTTACCACGAAAGCACGAAAAATAAAAAAATTTCGCGCTTTCTCAATTTCGTGTTTTCGAGGTTGGCTTTAAACTGTATTACCTCAAACCGGCCCTCATTCCAAGTAAACCGTTTCATATTTATTGAATTATATTGACAACGGCCCGATTTTGTCATAATCATTTAAGGTGAAGAGCGGGCATAGCTCAGCTGGTAGAGTACAAGCTTCCCAAGCTTGGTGTCGCGAGTTCGAATCTCGTTGCCCGCTCCAGTTTGGTTCGTTTCCTTTTAGTTGGCGAGGGTAGGACTTTTTAGGGACTGTGAGATGGAATTAACTATTACCTTATGGTCGGTGTCATGAACTGATAACTTTTACCGCGCAAAGGCAAAGGTCTACCTGGAGTTAAGGAAACGGGCGTCAGCCCGTTTTTTGTTTTTTCAGGCTAAGCTAAATAGATTCGGTGAAAACGAAACAGCGTAAATTTAAGAAAAAAAAATCGGACAACCGGAACAGGTCATTCGGGCCCAAAAACGAGAAAGAGATCATCAAGCAGATAGGGGCATTGGCCGAACCGCTTTGTGACAGCGAGGGTTTAGAGCTGGTGCACATCGAATTTCAGCGCGAATCCGGTGGCAGGATCTTACGCTTGTATATTGACCAACCTGCAGGCGTCAGCCTCGACGATTGTGTCAATGTCAGTCGCCAGTTAAATGATCTGCTCGATGTGAAGCTTGATGATATCGGACCTTACACATTGGAAGTGACATCACCAGGACCGGAGCGGCCCCTGTCTAAGTTAAAGGATTATGAGCGTTTTAAAGGCCGCAAGGCGAAGATAAAGACACAGCTGCCGATTAATGAACAAAGGAACTTTACCGGTGTTATTGTGGGAACATCTGCTGAACAAATAAAATTGTTATTTAATGAAAAAACCGTCGACATCCCGTTTGGTTATATCGCCAAAGCGCGGCTTGTCGATGCTGATGGAGAAATCTGATGCAAATTTCAGATATCAAACGTGTTGTTGAACAGGTCAGCCGGGATAAGGGTATCGAACGAAAAGTGTTGATCAAAGCCCTGGAAGAGGCATTAAAATCTGCCGCGCGGAAAAAATTCGGCAACAAAATGGATATAGAGGTCCAATATAATGAAGATTCCGGAGAGATTGAAGTTTTTCAATTCAAGGATGTTGCTGAAGTCGTGACTGAACCGGCCCTTGAAATCAGTCTGGAAGAAGGCCGCAAGCTGGATCCGGGATGTGAAATCGGAGACAGCCTGGGCACAAAAATGGACACCAGCACCTTCGGCCGTATAGCGGCGCAGTCGGCCAAGCAAGTCATTATCCAGAAGATGAAAGATGCCGAAAAAGATGCTGTTTATTCCAGTTTTGTTGATCGCAAAGGTGAAACCATCAACGGTATTGTGCAGCGTATTGATCGAGGGGACATCATTGTCAACTTGGGGCACACTGAAGGTATCGTTCACGTTCGCGAGCAGGTTCCCAGAGAATCCTATCGACGCGGAGACCGCATCCGGGCATACATTTTAGATGTCCTGCATGAATCTCGCGGACCACAGATCATTCTGTCGCGGACCCATCCGAATTTTCTGATTCATCTGTTTCGCACTGAAGTGCCTGAAATCAGGGAATCAATCGTAACCATTATGGGAGCAGCTCGTGAGCCGGGCATCCGCGCCAAAATTGCAGTGGCCTCCAATAACTCAGATATCGACCCCGTCGGCGCCTGTGTCGGCATGAAAGGCAGCCGCGTCCAAAATGTCGTCCAGGAGCTAAGAGGTGAAAAAATCGATATCATCCCTTGGCATGTCGATCCGGCCAAATTCGTATGCAATGCGCTGGCGCCAGCTGAAATCTCCAGGGTAATTATCGATGAAGCCAATCAGACCATGGAGGTCATTGTGCCGGATGAGTTTTTGTCGATTGCCATCGGCAAAAAAGGACAGAATGTCCGATTGGCGTCAAAATTGACCAGTTGGAATTTGGATGTCAAAAGTGAAACCAAATACACGATTGCTATGCAAAGCGGATATGATTCACTGGTTGCTTTGCCGGGCGTTGGCATCAGTATGGCGGATGCGCTCTATGAATTAGGCTTTTATTCAGCCGAAGAGGTCGGCAATGCTACGCCGGAAGATTTGATTCAGATCAGGGGGATCGGAGAAGAAACGGCCAAAAAATTGATTGCCGCCGCTCAAAAAGCTGTCGAAGAAACCGAGCAAGCTGAAGAACTGGAAGAGGACACCGTAAGCAACGATGCGGACACCGCCGAAATAGATGCGACCGAGAGCGATGAAGCCGATGCTGCTAACCAGGCGCCTGTTGAAGAGAGCGAGCAAGCTGAAGAAGCAGCCAATAGGGAAGCCGAAGCAGTCAACCAAACGGATACAAGCGAAACCAACGATTCCAGCGACGAAGTGCCGTTGGATGCTGAAGCACAGGATAATCAGTCCGCATCAGAGGAGGTCGACGAAACGCCTGGTAATGCAGCTGAAATTTCCGAGACCGATAGTGCCAGCGATACTGAGCGCTCCGATGAAGAAACCGATAAGGCTTAAACGGATACCAAAGATCGTTAGTGAGGATCGTCAAGAAATAAGAACATCCATTAATAGTGAATGGATCGATTACTGAACCAACAACTATAGCGCCGGGTGCGGCTGCCAAACAGTAGCCACATAGCGGTACAGAACTAACTTTTTGGGGGAAACAATGGCCAAGCTCAGGGTGTACGAACTTGCCAGAGATTTGAATATGACCAACAAGGTGTTGATTGCCAAGCTCAATGACTTGGATATCGACGTAAAAAGCCATATGAGTGCCTTGGAAGAGGACATCATTACCAAAATCAAATCTTCTCTGTTTGGTGCCAAAGAAGAAACCGTTGAAGAAACACGGGTAAAACCAACAGTCATTCGGCGGCGTCGCAAAACAGTTAAAGTCGAAGTGGTCGAGTCTTTAGATGCAGAGGCAGAGGCGCAGGAAACTGATGCGGCTGAAACCCAGGCGGATACCGTATCTGAAGAAGCGGACGCAAAGGCTGCTCCAGAAGAGATTGCTGAGGAAACGGTTGAACCCGAAAAGGTGGAAGAACCGGTCTCTGAGGAAAAATTGGTCGTCAAAGAAGAGGCCAAACCCCCCAAGGTTCGCAAGAAAGAACCTTCGGCTAAAATTATAAAACTGCCAATCAAACCGCCCGCAAAGCCATTAAAAGAGAAAAAGGCCGCTCCGCAGAAAGCAAAAATTCAAGCATTGCCTTCCCGCAAAGATATAGCTGAAACTCCAGCGAGGGGAGATGAGCCTTCGACGGCGGATAAAAAGAAAAGAAAACGCAAGAAAAAGTATGAAGAATCCGAAGTCGACAAGAAGTTTCTTAAGAAGAAAATTTCATTCCGCCGAAAAGCAGTAATAGAGGGTGAGGATCTTTACGGGGCAGGATATCGACCACGCAAGCAGCGCAAGATGGGTAAAGGTAAGAAACCTACCGGCGGTCAAAAGACTCAGATAACGGTTGCCAAAGCGATCAAGCGACGCATTAAAATTGATGATGCCATTGTTCTATCGGAACTGGCAAAACGCATGGGAATTAAAGCTGGTGAGATCATTAAGTTTATGATGGGGATGGGCTCCATGGCCACGGTCAATCAAACCATTGATTTTGATACCGCCACACTCATCGCCAATGAATTTGATTATGAAGTGGAGCGCGCCAGCTTCGAGGAAGGGGCCCTGATAAAGCAAGAAACCGATGACCCTGCCAAACTGATACCGCGTCCACCGGTTGTTACCATCATGGGACATGTCGATCACGGCAAAACGTCTCTGCTGGATGTCATTCGTCAATCGCGAATATCAGAAATGGAAGCCGGCGGAATAACGCAACATATCGGCGCCTATCTTGTAGACACGGATAAGGGGCACATCGCCTTTTTAGATACCCCGGGGCACGAGGCCTTTACGGCAATGAGAGCACGCGGGGCCCAGGTGACCGATATTGTAGTTCTGGTAGTTGCAGCCGATGATGGTGTCATGCCGCAGACCAACGAGGCGATAAATCATGCCAAGGCCGCGGATGTCCCCATCATCGTAGCCATCAATAAAATAGACAAACAGAATGCCGAACCCGATAAAGTACAGCGTGAACTTGCCGAAATCGGTCTGACACCTGAAGATTGGGGCGGGGATACAATTTATGTCAAAGTATCGGCTAAAGAGGCTGAAGGAATTGACGAACTGCTCGAAATGATTTCGCTTCAGGCTGAAGTTCTTGAACTCAAAGCCAACCCCGACAAACTGGCCACGGGTCATGTTGTTGAAGCTAAAGTCGACTCAGGTCGGGGATCCATCGCAACCGTTTTGGTAAAAGAAGGTACGCTGCGCGCGAGTGACCCGGTCGTTTGCGGTATGCATTATGGCAGAATCCGGGCAATGCTTGATGACAGAGGCAGCTTGATTGAATCCGCAGGGCCCTCGATACCGGTTGAAATTGTTGGATTGTCTGGTGTGCCCATGGCCGGCGACGAATTTTTTGCACTAGATGATGAAAAAAATGCCAAGCAGGTCAGTGAAAATCGACAGCAAAAACAAAGATCAAAGGAGCTGGCCCAATCGAACCGCTTGAGCCTCGATAAGCTTTACGAGCGCATGCAAGAAGGTGAAATCAAAGATTTAAACCTCATCATTAAAGCCGATGTTCACGGTTCAATCGAAGCCTTAAACGATTCGCTGACGAAACTTTCCAATGATGAGGTTAATGTAAACGTTGTTCATTCCGCCAGTGGTACGATCGCCGAATCCGATATTTCCCTGGCGACGGTTTCAAATGCCATTATTATCGGTTTTAATGTACGTCCAACGCCAAAAGTCCAGGCTCTGGCCAACGATGAAAAAGTGGACATGCGGTTTTACAGTGTCATCTATGATGTCATCAAAGATGTCAAAAACGCAATGGCTGGAATGATGGCATCCACATATGAGGAGCAGGTATTGGGTACGGCGGAAGTCCGCGAAGTTTTTCAGATTCCCAAAATTGGTAATATTGCCGGCTGTTATGTAACCGATGGCAAGATTGAACGCGGCCAAAACCTGCGCCTTTTAAGAGATGGCGTTGTGGTGTTTGAAGGCAAAAATTCTTCGTTGCGCCGCTTTAAAGATGATGTCAAAGAAGTCCAGGCCGGCTATGAGTGCGGCATCGGCATAGAGCATTTTAATGACATCAAAGTCGGCGATACGATTGATTGTTATTATATGAAGGAGATTAGGCCCGAAATAGAATAAAAACTGTTTCAAGCCATTCATGTTTTGTCCGCTGGACTGCGTTATAATTTGGTTCAAAATACTCGCGTACTATCGTGTACGCTCCGCTTTTGAACCATATCAAGCCTTGCCAGCGAACAAAACCTAAACGCCTTGAAACAGTTTTAACTTATATTAAAAAATTGCTTCTGACAGAGATCCTCTTGTGGGGAGTTTAAAGATAAAACCTAAGTTTACAACACAGCGGCCCTTTCAGAGAATAAAAAGACTATGGTCGTAGGAATTGGAACGATTACCTTTAGACTGCATGACTGCCGCTCTTTAAAGGGAAAACGAAAAGTGGTTCGGGCGATCGTCAGTCGGCTGCGCAATAATTTTAATGCATCGATAGCGGAAGTGGCATCAAACGATATACATCAGCGCGCCGAAATTGGCTTTTCGATGGTCGGCAATGATAATGCTGTCATTAACTCAAAACTGGACAAGATCATTAATATGGCCGAAGACCTCGGCCTGGCGGAAATTATTGACACTGAGATAGAAATCATTCATTTATGATCCCTTTTGCACGATCAGACCGGGTTAGCGGATTAATTCAAAAAGTATTATCTGAGTTAATACAAAAAGATATCAAAGACCCGCGGTTGACAATGGCTACCATTACCGGAGTAGACGTTTCGCGTGACTTGAAGCTGGCCCGCATATATTTTACGACCCCCAAAGGCGAGCAGAAAAAAGATGCGGCCATCAAAGGGTTTAACAGTGCCCGCGGGTTTATCAAGCGGACCCTGGCAAGTGAGCTGGATCTAAAATACATGCCGGATTTGAAATTTTTTTACGATGAATCCATCGAGTATGGTGCTCAGATTGACAGCTTGATCAAAATAGCCAAAGAAAAAAATGGAGAAGATTCTTAAACACATTAAGACCAGCCGAAGCATTTTGGTCGCATCACATGCAGAACCTGACGGAGATTGTCTCGGTTCGCTGGTGGCGCTGGGATTGGCATTGAGCAAACTTGATAAAAAGATCACCATGTTTAATCCAAGCCCCATACCAGCCGTTTACCGATTTCTGCCGGGTGTTGAACGCATCGTAACACAAATCAAAGAAGCTGAAGCCTATGATTTGGCCATCATACTGGATTGTGGCGACATTATCAGAGTCGGTGATCAAAGTGCCCTTGTTGACCAGATAGCAGTCGTGGTTAACATCGATCACCACGTTTCCAACACCGGCTTTGGGCACATCCAGCTCATTGATACCGATGCCTGCGCGACTGCTGAAATCGTCTATCGATTGATCAATGCGCTTGATATCCCTTTTGACAAAGCAATTGCAACTTCCATTTACCTTGGCATATTAACGGATACGGGCTCTTTTCGTTTTTCAAATACCAACCCGGCGGCCTTTGAGATCAGTAAAGCCATGACCGACATTGGTGTTGAGCCCCACACGGTGGCGCAACGTGTATTTGGAACCTATTCTTTGGGACGTATCAAACTGTTAAATATGGCCTTAAATTCGATTGAAATTTCAGGAAACGGCAAATTGTCATTGATGACTGTAAGCCGCAGTATGTTAAATTCAACCGGAACGAGTACCGAAGATATAGACGGTTTGATCAATTATGCGCGCCGTATTGAAGATGTTAAGGTTGCAGCTCTTATCCATGAGATTAAAAACGGAGCCGGTAAATTTACCAATATGAACCGCTACCATGTCAGTTTGCGTTCGGACAACACGGTAGACGTTGCTAAAATTGCCGGTAATTTTGGCGGTGGCGGTCATACCAGTGCTGCCGGATTTCAGATTGAATCAACTCTGGTGGCATTGAAAGAAAAGATCATCGAGCTGGCAGATGACCTATAAACCGACCGGTTAACGCGCGAAAGGATCGCGTTCGTAAACCGCGCATGAAAAGAACACCCCATGCAGGCACAGCAGCAAAGCGGGATAATCGTTGTCAATAAACCTACGGATATCTCCTCTGCAAAGGTCGTTGCAAAGGTCAAACACCTGTTAAACGCGAAAAAGGTTGGTCATGCCGGCACGCTGGATCCCTTCGCAGAAGGTGTTTTGGTTTGTTGCATAAATGACGCCACTCGCTTGGCGCAGTTTCTGCTGACGGGTAATAAAACTTACGATGCAACCCTGAAGCTGGGAATCGAAACCGATACGCAAGATTCGACCGGAGCTGTTATTGCCACCAAAGCGGTTAGGGGCTATACGGAAAAAGAGATAACATCGACTGTTCAAAAATTCATCGGGTCGATTAAACAGCAGCCACCCATTTTTTCGGCCTTAAAACACAAAGGAACACCGCTATACAAATTGGCACGGCAGGGTCGACCGGTTCAAAAGCCGGCGCGACGCGTTTATATAACAGACATAAAAATTCTTGAAATAAATCTGCCGCTGGTTCATTTAGAGGTGTCGTGTTCCGCCGGAACTTACATTCGCACCTTGTGTGCCGATATCGGCAAGCAGCTGGGATGTGGCGGCCATTTGCTGGCCCTCAAGCGCACCGAGAGCAGCGGTTTCACAATTCATCAGGCCATATCGCTGCCACAACTGGAAAAGCAGGCAACAAACCGGGCATTTAATGGCAGTATAATCAGCATGACAGATGCCCTGGCAGATATGCCGGGGTATACGGCCGATCAAGATTTGAAAAAAAAAATCAAATATGGTCAGCCGGTTCAAAAAACAGATATTGATCTGGATCGTATGCCAGCAGATGTATTCAAACAAGACACTTATCTGAAAATTATAGATGCCAACAATGCATTGCTGGCTGTGATCAGGTATTTGAAAAACCAGGACAAATTTGCTTACACCTGTGTTTTTCAAAATTAAACATGACAGAAGCACCATCAAGGACCATTATCCGAACAGGAGGCTGTAACAGTGGTTTTCGACACAGAAGAAAAAAAGAAATTGATTGACAAATTCAAACTTCACGAGACAGACACCGGATCGCCGGAAGTTCAGGTCGGTTTATTGACCTACCGTATTTCCTCCCTCACTGAGCATCTAAAAATTCACAAAAAGGATCATCATTCCCGCAGAGGTTTGCTGATGCTCGTCGGCAGGCGCCGCAGGCTGTTAAACTATGTGAAACACAAAGATGTCAATCGCTACCGGGCGATCATCGATACGCTGGGGCTGAAACGGTAAATTGCAGAATCGGCGCATCCCTTTCGTGTCAAATTTCAACGGTTTCAGCGCTGGAATCTCAGACCGTTGCGGACCGGCGCGGCAACGATACATGACATATTCGCTGCTAGAAACCCAATTCTTAAGACATTTAGAATTGATCGCTCAAGACCGTTTACCGTAATGTATTTTAAATTGCCAGATTGAACAGCTGGCTTAATGCCAACTTAAAATGACGGCATGGTTTACAATTTAGGAGAAAAAATGGAAATTTTAGTAGAGGAAGAACTGGGAGGCAAAACTCTCAATATCCAGGCCAATAAAGTTGCCAAACAGGCATCCGGGTCCGTGGTCGTCCAATATGGAGACACGATTGTCCTCGTCACTGTAGTGGCTGCCCATGAAGAGAGGATATCAGATTTTTTGCCCCTGACCGTAGAATATCAAGAAAAAATTTATGCCGCCGGGCGCATTCCCGGTAACTATTTTCGTCGTGAAATTGGACGACCTAGTGAAAAAGAAACCTTAACTGCCCGCCTGATCGATCGACCGATAAGGCCCCTATTTCCGAAAGATTGGCGCTATGAAATTCAAGTTATTGCAACCGTATTATCCATGGATCAGGAAAATGACCCGGATACGCTGGCAATGATCGGCGCTTCGACGGCACTGGAGATTTCAGACATCCCATTTGCAGGTCCGATTGCCTGTGTGCGGGTGGGCCGCATCGACGGTCAGTTGAAAATCAATCCCCCCACATCGGAACTGGAAAATAGCGATATCAACATCATCGTTGCCGGCTCCAAGACCGGTGTGGTGATGGTGGAAGGCGGCAGTGATGTGGTCAGTGAAGCCGATATGCTCGAAGCGATTTTTTTCGGTCATCGCGAAATGCAGCCACTGATTGATCTGCAGCTTAAACTAAAAGAAACACATGGACGGCCGAAAAGAACGTATACCCCGCCGGAAAAAGATCCGAAGCTGGTCGATATGCTGAATGAGACGGCAGCCGCGCGGTTGCGAGAAGCAATTTTAATCCCTGAAAAAACAAAACGCTCAGCAGCCGTACGCGAACTCAAGGCCGAAATATTTGAGAACCTGGGCGAAGACTATGAAGACCGCAAATCGGAAGTGTACGCCATATTAAAAGACCTGCAGAAAAATATCAGCCGAGACCTGATTTTGAAAGAAAACCGTCGTATCGATAATCGCAAATTCGATGAAATCCGACCGATCACCTGTGAGGTGGGGTTATTACCCAGACCTCATGGCAGCGCCCTATTCACCCGTGGCGAAACCCAGGTTCTGGGCGTATTGACACTGGGCTCCGGACAGGATGAGCAACGGGTTGAAACATTGTATGGCGAAGAATTCAGACCCTTTATGCTGCATTATAATTTTCCGCCATATTCTGTGGGCGAAACCCGGCGTATCTCCGGCCCGTCGCGCCGTGATATCGGACATGGCGGGTTATCGACCCGCGCGATCGAAAGAATATTGCCGGATAAAGAAAAATTCGATTATACCATTCGACTGGTCTCAGAAGTTTTAGAATCCAACGGTTCTTCTTCTATGGGCACCGTGTGTTCCTGCTGTATGGCCTTAATGGACGGCGGAGTGCCCATCAAGACGCCGGTGGCCGGTATTGCCATGGGCCTGGTAAAAGAAGAGGATCAAGTCGTCATTCTTTCTGACATCTTGGGAGATGAAGACCATACCGGTGATATGGATTTTAAGGTGACCGGCACCGAAGAAGGAATCACCGCGCTGCAAATGGACATCAAAATCCACGAACTGTCCAAAGAAATCATGCAAAAGGCTTTGGAGCAGGCCCGTGTGGGACGGATTCATATCCTCAACAAGATGTTGGAAACCATTCGAGAGCCGCGCAAAGAAATTTCACCGTATGCACCGACGATCACCACGATTAAAATTAACCCGGACAAAATCCGTGAGGTCATCGGACCCGGTGGTAAAATCATTCGCGGCATCCAAAGCGAAACCAATACCAGTATTGAAATCGATGATTCCGGAATGGTAAAAATCGCCGCCTACTCCAAAGAAGAAGGCCAGGCGGCAATTAAAATGGTGGAAGATCTTACCCAGGAACCCGAAATCGGCGCTATCTATGAAGGAACCGTTGTCAAAGTTACTGATTTCGGTGCTTTCGTGCAGATCCTGCCGGGTACAGATGGCCTGGTGCATATCTCTCAGCTGGCCAATCGGCGCATCACCAAAGTAACCGATGTTGTCAAAGAGGGGGATTCGCTAAAGGTCAAGGTGCTGGAAATCAGCCGGGATGGCAAAATCCGGCTCAGTCATAAAGCTGTCCTGGAAGAAAAACATGGCCGCGAACGTAAATAAGACTGAGTTAAAAAATGGTATCCGTATTTTAAGCCAAAAAATGCCGCACACCCGTTCGGTGTCCATGGGTGTTTGGGTCAGTGTCGGGGCCCGCGATGAAAAACCGGCTGAAAGCGGGCTTTCTCATTTTATCGAGCACATGATTTTTAAGGGCACCCAACGGCGATCCGCCTATCAGATTGCCAAAGAATTCGATGCGATCGGTGGTCACACCAATGCATTTACGACCATGGAAAGTACCTGCTATCATGGCAAGGTAATGGACACCCACTTGGATACCATGGTCGATATTCTCTCTGATATCTTCTTAAATTCCGTATTTGATCCCCAGGAAATCGAAAAAGAACGACCGGTCATACTGCAGGAAATCAAAATGGTCAAAGAAAGCCCGGATGAGTATGTCCATCTGCTTTCTGGTAAAAACTTCTGGGGGGACAATCCTTTGGGACGTTCCATTTTGGGCACTCAGGAAAATATCATTCAGTTTGACGCCGATCAGATCAAAAATTATTTCCATCGTCTTTATCAACCGGATCGAATTTTGATATCGGTTGCCGGCAATGTCGACCATGCACATTTAATCAATCGACTGGGGCCGGCTTTTGAATCTATCAAACCCGGCAATGGCATCAACGATCGTGTCACCCCCCAAAGCCAGGGTCTGGTCAATTTGAACTACCAAGACCTGGAACAGGTTCACATTTGTTTGAGTACCCCCGGGCTAGCCGTAAACGACCCGGGTCGTTACGCCTGTTCTCTGCTCAACACAATTCTTGGCGGCAATATGAGTTCACGCCTGTTTCAGCAAATCAGGGAAAAAAGAGGATTGGCCTATACGGTGTATTCCTTTATGATGTCCCATGTGGACACCGGTATGTGCGGCATCTATCTGGCGGTGGATCCCGCCAGAGCTCTGGAAACCACGAATCTGGTGCTCCAAGAATTAGATCGGTTATGCGCCGAACCCGTATCGGCTGCCGAGCTGAAAGGAGCCGTTGAGTATACCAAGGGCAGTCTGCTGCTGGCATCGGAAAGTAATGAAAACCAGATGGTCCGCTGTGCCCAGAATGAAATTCATTTTAAACGTGACATCCGGCTGCAAGACGTTATCAGGCGTGTTGAATCGGTAACAGCTGCAGATATTTTAGAGCTTTCTCAAAGCCTATTTGTCAGAAACAAAATTGGATTAACGCTGCTGGGGCCGGATAAGAACGATAAACCTTTCGAAGATGCTCTGTATAAATAACCCCCTGGTTCCGGGTTCAGTGGCTTATAAAGGTTTCAGGTTTCGGGTGTCAGGTGTCAGGGAACTGCGGATCACATCGAAATTCAGATTCTCATGGAGATTATTAACGCCAATGGCTTCAGGACCAGCTTGGAACGCATTGGAAAAATTACTGACACCTGACACCTGAACACTGACACCTCATCATGATGAACGATTCACCTGTGATTAAAATCTTGCGCTTGCGTCCAGAAACAGATGCTGATATGCCCCTTCCCCGCTATATGACGCCACAATCAGCGGGCATGGATGTGTGCGCAGCCATAGAGCAGGAACTTGTTTTAGATAAAGGCGCTCGCGCCTTGATACCCACCGGCTTTGCGATTGCCCTTCCAACAGGCTATGAGGCCCAGATTAGGCCGCGCAGCGGATTGGCCGTCAAACATGGCATCGGGCTAATCAATTCCCCTGGAACCATCGATGCCGATTATCGTGGTGAAATCAAAATTGCGGTCATCAATTTAGGCACTCAGCCCTACACTGTTAAGCGCGGTGACCGCATTGCGCAAATGGTCATTAAACAAGTGACCATTGCGCAACTCGATGTGGTCGAAGAATTGGATGAAACCGAGCGCAATAACGGAGGATTTGGGCATACGGGTCAATAAAGGTTGGCCGGTTGAGCCTGTTATGCCCGTTGAGCCCGTTGAAATAAGGCAGTTTTATTTAAATACCGTCTAACCGGCCAATAACGTTAGTCGTTATTGGAAGCTATCTCAAAAATGCATCTAACGCTCAATGGCTGCGTTAAAAACCGATTCAAAATGCTCGAATACTAACGTGTATGCTCCACTTTTGAATCGGTTTTCGCCTTGCCCTTGAGCGTAATCTACTATTTTTGAGATAGCTTCTGGTTATTCGTTTTTAGGGGGTATTGGTCGCCAGGTATTGGGTATTAGAGATATGTGGTTTGGTGACATATTGTTTTGATATAATTCTAATAACAAATAACATATAACCCATAACAAATACATTGAAACTTGAATTACAAAGAGATCGGCAGTGCGCTGATTACAATCTGGCGGTGTGTGTTTTGGCCAGCGGCAGCCGGGGCAATGCCATTTTTATTTCTGACGGCCTTACCGGCATTTTACTGGATGCCGGGCTTTCAGCCACTGAATTAAAACGCCGGCTTAAATCAAGGGGCTTGAACCCCAACGACCTGGATGCGATTCTGCTCAGCCATGAGCACAGCGACCACATCCAATCCGTCGGTGTGCTGTCCCGCCAGCTAAAGCTGCCGATATACCTCAGCAGCAAAATCAAAAAAAAGGCACTGCTTGGCAATTCGGTGCATGAGCTCCGACCGTTCCAGTGCGGCGTTTCATTTCAAATCAACAATTTAAACATCCATCCATTTACCGTTTCCCACGACGCAGCCGATCCGGTGGGATTTACTATCGGGCAAAACGGCCGCCGCATCGGCATCGCCACCGATCTGGGCACTGTCACGCCCCAACTCAAAAAGCGGCTGCAAGATTGTCATTTACTCATCCTGGAAGCCAATCATGACCCGCAAATGCTGCTCGACGGACCATATCCCTGGCCCTTAAAAAAACGGATTCAGGGCCGGCGCGGGCATCTATCCAATCAACAGTCAAAACGTCTGCTCCAACAATTGCAGCATAGGGGATTAAAACATGTCATCCTGGCGCACCTGAGTGAAACCAACAACAGCCCCCAAAAGGTTCTGGCTGAGGTATCTGAAGTCTTTAACCGCTGCAAACCGCGTTTGACGATCGCCAGCCAGCACCGCAGCAGTGAGATTATTTACCTTAAATAAGGTTTCAGTGTTCAGGTGTCAGGTTTCAGGGTAACCCGTGTAATACCAACAACTTCAATATCAATATGCCGCCATCATCATTTATTTCTCGGGGTCAACGATAGGCTCTCCAGGCCTTTTGCTGACACCTGACACCTGAAACCCAAAAGGTGTAACGCCGCCCACATTGACATCCTTTCTAGAGTGACTAGGTTAAAATACAGTCTATTTTCTATAATATCATTATTAATTTCAGTCGGTTTCCCAAATTATGACCTGCTCTGCCATATTGCGGCAGATTTAAATTTATCACGCAATATGTATATCCATATCGGAGGTAAATAACGTGGCCAATAAATACGCAGCCCGGAAAATGTTTGATGAGGGTGTTGCGGCTTATATAAAAAAAGACTTTAGGAAAAGTGTTGACCTGTTATCACGCGCCATAAAATACGATCCCTCACTGGCTCTCTTTTATGTCAGTCGGGGAGCAGCCCGTTTAAAATTAGAAATGGCGTTTGACGCGATAACCGATTTTGATCGCGCCATTGAGCTCGACGAGGATTATGTCCGGGCTTACCATTTACGCGGTTTGGCCTATGAAAAATTGGGTGAATTCGCCCGGGCTTTTCAAGATTTCGATCGCGCTCTGGAGATCGATCCTGAATATGGCGCCGCCTACCACAGCCGTGAAACCATGCTGTCAAAACCAAAACAGCCTGACCAGGCCTTTGAAGATTTTGAAATGGTCAATCACCTGATGGCCATGCGCTTAAAGCACTTTGATGAAAAAGTACCAAGCGATCTGGCAATCTAGGATTCAGAGGTCAGAACACAGAAGACCCGGCTTCGCTTTGGCAAGCTTCGCCGCGGCAAGCAGAGGTCAGAGGACATAAGAATCAGCGCGGTTCGATACCCTCAGCGCTGATACCATGGATATAGTATTTGGCATCATTTAAAAAGTGTAGAAAAATCACTACAAATGCAATCGATGCTTGCATCATCAGCGGCTTATTTTGGTACAAAATATCAAGTTGACGGCGCAGCACTTTTTTAGAATTAGAAGCAAAATAGGTAGAAAAAAGACCGTCCAACAGCTGTTCGCGGTCGGGTTTGGTGACCATATCTATGCGGCCACTAAAGCAATAGGTCATTGCTTCTAAGATTAGTTTGCGCTGTTCAGATAAATCCTTGAAATGATAGCCGAGAAGGTGCATCAGGGTCCTTTGCGCTTCCTGTAAACTGGCATCACAAACGGCCTCAAAAAGGACTCGCAGGGCTTGGTCATTGCCAATGGATTGATGCTGACGAATCAAAGAAAGCAATACCGTATTCTTAAACAACTGATGCAGCCGACGGGCGCCGTTCATGACCGATGCCGGCGCATGATCATTGGCAGGAACATACCCACGATAATTATTGACAAACATTAGCTGAAATATGTTTTTAAAAAAATCAACGCCCGCCAGAGGATCTTCCAAGTCAATGCGCATATCCAGCGTATTGTCCAAGCGATCCGCTAACTTAACATGCACAAGCTGCGGCGATTGGCTGGCACTTTCAAGTAGTCGGCCGATATATTGGTAGTAGGTTTCCCTTTCAGTTCGCGTTAGCGCTATGATATGATTCAGCAATACAGCTTCATCCTCATCCGGCATTCGTTCCAGAAGACTGTATAGCCGGCCTTCCATGTCCTTCCATTGAGCTGCATCGAAATCATTGGAACTGATATCTTCCATGATATCGTGAAACAGAACACTCAACAGCCCAACAATTTTCAATGGCTTTTGATAGCGTGCAAAAATCGCCGTCGCCCGCAAGGGATGCAGCACCGCCATGGGGCCCAGGTGACGTCTTTTTTGCCGATAGGCACTGAAAAGATAGCCGAGCGCATCCATTAAAAGACCCTTTTTTTCGCGGTCTTTTGAAACATTCCGGTCCAGGGCTTTACCGCCAATGATATACATCATGACGTTATAGCGATTTAACGATGCAGCGCTCAGATTATAGTTGAGAACTGACGATAATTTTAAAAATTCTGTCAGATCATACTGAGACATGGGTCATTCCCTTTTGGGCGGTACAATCGTGTACACTATATTGGCGCCAAAACCATTGAAGGGCAAGACTTTTTTTGGCTACCCCTTTCTGGCTAGTGGCCATTACAAGGTTCCAGGTGTCAGGTTTCGGGTGTCAGGCATTCGGTGGTCCGTATCGAGCCCTTGCTACCCGGTAGAGATAACGGTCTAATGTTTTGGTTGTTTTCTGATTTGAATCTTGTGTTCCCTGACACCTGACACCCGACACTTATTAAGAACCGGAAGCAAGGATTGTGATGGATAGGATATAGAATTGAAGAATGAGTATGCCGCTTGGAAACAATTTGGGCACGAAACGGAAGGCTTATTGAAACTCGGTAGCTAATTTATCAACTGAGGTGGCGATCTCATCAATGACCGGATCAAATTGGGCTTTATCCAATCCCACATAACTTAATATTTTCGGATCGAATTCAGCAAGTGATGCTGCATTGCCTGACGTAAATCCGGCTTCTTTAGCGGCGATATCCGCCAGGTGGACGACTAGTGCCAGCTCGTTATTCCCTGAACGCATGGGGGAGTGGTGATAGCGTATGGCCAGCGATTGGGTTTCGGGATAGCGCCAAAATCGTGAAGCGCGCGACATAACCTCGGCATGATCAAACCCTAAAATCATCTTTTCCGCTTCAATAAAATTTTCTGGCGTCTTTTTTAAATGGGCATTAAAATCTTTCCTGTGCTCCTCAACATAAGGGTCGAGTATAATTTTACCGGCATCATGCAGTAACCCGGCAATGAATGCATCTTCAACCAAATCGCTGTTGATTTTGGCGGCGATGATCTTGGAGCCCAATGCAACTGCCAGCGAATGTTTCCAAAAATCACTGGGATTTAATTGATAACCCTTTAGCTTTTTACTTAAAAGCCTCGATGAGGCCGCTATGGTAATCAATTCTCCGAGCGTTTTTTGCCCAAGTAAGATGGAAGCATGCTGAATCGATGACACCATACCGCTTAACCCATAATAGGCAGAATTGGCCAATGCCAAAACCCGCGCAACAATGGCCTGATCATGTTCGATGACCGCAGATAATTCCTTCAGGCTCGAGCCGGGGTCTTCCATTAATTCGCGCGCCTTGAGAATAATATTGGGCATCGGTGGCAATTCCACCAGACTGCGCAATATTTTGCTTTTCAGTGACAGGATCTCAGGTTTATCCTGGTTGTCGTTGATTGTAGAGGCTAAGCGTGTCTCCTCATCACCGGACGCCGTTTGAGAGTCAGGATGCGGCAAACCATCCGTCGGCAGCGAGAGTTGAACATGCACCTCGGCTTTGCACAGAGAACAGGCAAGTTCCAAGGCCCGTTTGTGGGTTACGATCAAATCACCGCTGATCGCACTGATTCTAAGGCATTTGGGGCATTCAATTCTCATAATAAATATTTTTCAGTAATTCGGCGATTAAATCAAATCCCACCAACCGGATGTCGATAGCGCCTTGTTGCCCGGTCGGTTTTTTTTAGTTTGTAATTTGCGTAATGTATTGTCATTGAATCAGTTCTTCGGCCCGACAGGTTCTGAAGAAGCGTTGATATTGCGCATGAAATCAAGATCGCTTTTGCTTCTTTGAACCATGAGGGTTTCCACCTTTTTTTTATCAAGACCCATCAAAATTTTGTAAGCATTATACTTGGTCTTGCAAAAGAAAATATCGAATGGCTCTTTTCTGGCCTCAGCACGGTAAATGCGAATGCCGGGAATATCATCTGTTTGTATGTATTCGCTATCAGCATTGATCAGCAGGGGTTCAATATCGCGTTTATTCAGCCAGGGTATGCAAGCGCCTTCCATGCCCAGATCCGGATCCATGATAGAGCGAATTTTTTCGGTCACACCGCCAACCGCAAGTATTATATCACCGGTCAGGGAACCGGTCACGCCATAGCGCTGATTGACCGGCTTTTTCACAAAATCAGATATGAGCGCGATATCCATGGCAACGGAGGCGCTGTCACCTTCCACCCCGCCGTGGGCCTGAATATATTCCACATACATTTCATACCCCACATATGGGGCTCCGATTTTGTTCAACACCTTTTTAATAGAGGCGCGCACGTTTTGTGCTGCCGCTTTGGCGATATCACCGATTTTACCAGGTGCAACCACTCTGTCAGCAACACCCAGATTAATCTGGCAATGTATTGGCAGGGGTTGACCTAACATCTGGCTGCTGGAGTTAGAATGGATGACAGCCAAACCGACAACATAGCCGATTGAATCGGTCATTGAGCTAATATATTTTTTTAAATATTTTTTCTGCTGACCGAATTCCTGCGAAAGCCCTCCTTCCAGACTTAAGTGTTCTTTGAGTGCATGTTTAACATGCCGTGCTTGAACCAGGGTTGAATTTTCAAAAATTGCCTCAAACTCGGCGGATTTGATCACACCATTTATGGGACGCAAAATACTGCTCAACTTCCCATCCGAAGCCCGGCACCTCAATTCTTTTATAATCTCCAAAACGGCGCTTTTATCAAACTCGCGCTCTTGCAATTTAAAATCAGCGGGAAGTGATTTCCCGTATATGGTTTCACTGCGCTGTTTGACACTTTGGTAGCCTTCGGCTTTAATGACATCTCCCCAGGAATCTTTAAACTCAGCACCCAGATTAATGATTTCTTGTTTCACATATTGGGCAACCTGGCGTATGTTTTCGGTTGTCTCCGGAACGGCGCTTTCCATGCGGATGATTTCGCCTTTATCTTCAATGCGGCTTAAAAACGCTCCCTCACCCTCTTGCTGCAAATGCTGCAGGGTGTCATGGTTGCAGCAGGCAACAATGATATTATCGGCTTTGAGATGATTTTCTGAGCGGTCGGCAGCGCCGCTGCCCGTATTGCGTCCGCCTTCAAGGATGTAACGCTTGTTTTGCATAACCTCTAGCAATTCCGCCATGTATCCAACCTTGATCAGGGTTTTTAATTCATCAATATAAATAATCGGTGATTTAGCATGGGCCCCCAGGTAGGCCCGTTTGTGACAGGGCGTTTCAAGATTGCCGGATTGATACGGATCATGACGAAACCCGCCTTTCATGTTTCTGGCATCCGGTTCTGATACCCTTGCCATCAGGTCCATATCTTTGCGGGGATCGTATAAAATATCCGGTACCATGTCATATAAATGCTTGACGGCATTTCGGCGGTCAGCGATGGATTCCCTTTGGATTTTCTCCTGCGCCCGGTGATTGTTTTCCTGCATATACATGAAAATGGCACCCATTCCGGTTAGCCCGGCAGCGATAAAAGCAGGAGAATAAAAAATGCCGGCGGTGGCTGCAATGACCGTTGCCCATAACAGCGCCCGTTTCGCTTTGCGGGCCGATTGAATTTGATCTGAAAGATTAAACTCATCAACGGCATCTTTGGCCGCATCAATTGCTTGATTGAAATTGTCAAGGAGTGGGTCGATGATATGCGGATCGTCATAAGCAATGCGCACATGGTTTTTATCTTTACCTGGAAAGGCAATGATGGCTTCCTGGGATCGCAGATAATCACCCAGGGATTCTTCCAAAACTTCCTTAAACATATTGGCCAGCATAGATTTGCCGGTTCCCGGTCTGCCGACCATGAGGATGTGACCCCTGTTTTGAGCAATTTTACGAATCGCCCGCTTGGCTTTATCCTGGAAAATGACCCGCTCGATGGGATCTTCAGGAACATCGATTTGAGCGGTATCCGCAAAAAAATCAAGTCGTTCCTCGAGGGTGTGAGGATAATCCAGCAATTCCTTTATCCACTCATAATCATTGTCTTTATAGTCACTCTTCATGGTTGAAACCTTCTATCGAATCCAACAGATAAAACATGCCGGCTTCAGAACCTTTGACGCGGTTTTGGATCTCATTATGAACCTGCGGTAATTTTTTCCGGAGCATGTCTAAAGCTCTTAAATCGTGTAACACTGATATCAGTGTGGTCATATTTTCCTCAAGACCATTGCCCTGAGGTATATAATTAAAAGAAATTCCAATTTGCATATAATTCAGCGCAGGCCGAATTAAATTCCGCTGGTGGTTATCGATTTTATTGTCGCTTAAAATTTCCCGATAAACTTTAGGAAATGGTGACTTGGCATAATTGACCTCAAGTTTTTGGTTAAAAAACAACTTCACGGGTTTGGCCTGCTCGCGGATGCACTTTTCAAAGGCCTTTATTAATTTTTGGTCTTCTACCAACGCCTGCTGCAGCAAAAACATGTATTTAAGCAAATCATCGTTATCCAGTCGGAATTCGACCGCATTATTTGAATTTAAAACGCAGCACTGGGATTTGCCGTTACGCTCAAAAACCATCAAACGGTGGATCTGCTCGGATCTGAAAGCCCGAAAGTCAAACCCGCGCATCTCAAACAGACCGTCGCCGATATACGCTTTGCGGAGCAATACACCCACATTCTTGGATATATAATTTTGCATGTATTTTAATTTTTCTTCGATGCTGCCCTGAAGCTTCAAATAGGTCAGGCTACCGCCAAGGTCTTTGCAGATGCCGATAACATGTGCAATTCGATAAGGATCAATTTGGGCCAGGCGCCGTGCAACGGCATCATAGGCGCGTAAGGACCCGTAAATGTTAAATAAATAGCTTTCTAAGGTTTTGTCCCTAAGCGGTGGTATCCATATCTTGTTATGGGATACGAGCACCTCCGGCGGGATGAGATGGCTGTTCCAAACCCGACGCAGACGGCGAGGTAAAAGACGTTTTAATTTTTCAACAATTTTAGTTGTCGTTCGCTGGGGATAATGGATTTCACATCCGATGAGCCGTTTTTCAACTTCAATAGGTTGGGGATTCAATAGATAATAGGCGATATCGGATATCTGATATTCCCGAACATTCTGATTGGCTTTGCCACCGTCAATTTTGCTCAGATCAAATTGAGAATCCCGGCCTTCAGTGATAATCCAAATATTGGTATTTAAACCGCTGAAAGGTTGCGCATTTTTCAGTGCTGACACGGATGCTCCCTCTTACATAACAGTCCTAAGTCAGGCCGGATACAAATCGACCCAGCGATCCGGTCACTGATGGTCTCCTGCCATCGCAGACTGGCCTCGCTTGATGCTTATCGGTATTTGAAATAACGGGTTAGATTTAATATCGGTAAAATTTTTAAAGACTTGAAACTTAATGTGGTATTTGGCAGGCGATGATATCGTTTGGTGGTCTCATTTACCATTTGCAGACCCTTTCAGGTCCAATGCACTGCATATAGCGAAAACTGGCATTTCAATGTCAAAACCGTGACTCCGGAAAAATTTTCTTAGTGAACAGCCTTGCACCCACAATCAAGCAATTTGATAACCTATCGATATCAAACAACTATTTTCTGTTTAAAGTTGAAGCTGCTTTTGGTACAAATCTTGCTACGATAAGCATAGCCAATGAATGGATTAAAAAACAATAGGAGGTTTCGACATGTTTTATAGATGGGTTCTCATTGCTTTTTTGGGTCTTTTTTTAGTGAGTTGTGCCACCATGCCGGCCGCGGGGCCATCCCAGCCGCAGGAGGTCGTGGTCAAAGTTCAGGCTGCAGATCCGACCCAGGTCAAAGTTAGCCAGAACGATAATAGTGAGCGAATCAACAGATCGATGGAAGTCCCCAATCAGGAAGGACACCTTTCACAACTGTCTTTTATTTCTAAGGACAAAGCCTTTGTTAAGATTTTTTCAGGCCTTTCGGTATCGGATGTCACACGCCTGTGGAACGATCTTTGTGTTTTGGAAAACAATACCGATATCCGGGATGTTAACTTATTTATTAATTCACCCGGCGGCGATGCATTTTCAGGACTGGCGCTGGCCGATCAGATTGAACGCGCGCGGCGAAAGGGATTCCGTATTACGGCTCATGCTTCGGGAATTATCGCCAGTGCGGCCGTACCGGTATTTGCCGTTTGTAATCAACGGTTTGCAGCCCCAGGAACCATTTTTATGGTGCATGAGGCCGCATTGTGGAAATGGCCGGGACGCGAAACGGCATCGGATATCCGCTCGCAAAACGAGCTGATGAGTCTGCTGCGCGAGCGCTATATCAGCAAATTGACCGCCAATACCAAGTTAGATAAAGGCAAATGGGAAGAGCTGGAAAAGAAAACGACCTGGTTCAGCGTTGAAAAAGCATTGGATTGGGGCTTGGTCGATAAGATCGAATAACCGACGATGTCCACAGCCAAAAGATAAAATTTGATTGCTCATCTTCAGATGCTACGCTTGACATTCGCTGCATTTCTTGAGCGCCGCGGCAAGAAGGCCGCACCCAATGATAAGCAGCGTATTATTCATGGAAGCAATAGTACTGGAAGGTGTAACCATCTTAGAAGATGGGAGTGGAACCAACGTAGCAGCGTATTGTCGAAATCCTCAACATCCCCAAAATAGCAACGCTTAAAATTCAAAGAGAGCTGGCCCTAAACATAACACCTGGGCCGCTCTCTTTTTTTTGCAATGTTGTGCCAGTTAAAGTTGCTGAGGATACTGTCGCAAAAATTGATCCACCAGATAGTCACGAATATGCTTGCGGGCTTCATCGGTTAGATCCTCAAATTCAAGACCGATCTGCAGCGCTTGGCTGGTTTGATCCGATTCGCGGGCCCAATCCACTCGCCCGTTGACCCACAGCGGCATCTCAGCTACTGTATTATTCTGGTGGGGTATCAGTGAATTAATATCAATACCAATTTTGTGACCTGCAGCAAACAAGGCGTCAAGAAGGGCTTTTTCACCATTTTTAATCTCTATGCAAAGCCCGCCCTGGCTTATATTTTTGGTTGTTGCCAAGTAGGTTTGGCTCGTCGGATTTCCTGTAATTCTTAATTGCACCTCGAGCGCTTTTTCCAGTCTGACATAGGCTCTGCGTTCACTGCCGTTAAACTGTTTTGCTTCCATTTCATCTCCCCCTATCGCCAAGAATCCGTCATTAAGGCTGGGTCAGCCTTACCCATCCGTGCAATGGCAAACGACATGGGATAATTCAGGCACCCGCACGGCAGCCCTTTGCGAAACTTCAGGCACTGCGCTGGTTTGGATTTTGGGTGTTTTCTATTTGGAATTTTAATTGAAGCTATCTCAAAAATGCATCTAACCCGGCAGAGGCGGGCAGGCGCTCAATGCTCCGCCAATATTGGTGGCGGATTACAAACAGATTCAAAATGCTCGAATACTAATCCGCCGGAGGCGAACGCCACTGTTGAATCGGCCTGCGACGAGCTACTCTCGGCCTGTGTTCGAGTCGAAGGCAGTCGTGCCGTTTGCGCCTTGCCCTTGAGCGTAACCTACTATTTTTAAGACAGCTTCTTGTTAAATTGGCTAAAGCCAGTTTTGTCCCCAGTTGTGTGTTTCTTTTACGGAAGGCCAACAATGCAAAGGGTGCAGTGTAGTGCAGGATGTCCTCATTTCTAACTATAGCTAAAATTGACCGAAAAGGCAAATTTACTGCACAGAGTTGGTTTGGCCAGTTTAGTCCGTTGAGCCAGTTAAAAACGGATAGATATCTAATTTTTATTACGGGAAACGGGCTCAACCTTATGGCGCAATTTAGTCATTAAAATTCGGTGGGTAGCGGTTTCTGAGCGCAACGTCACTTTGGAGACGGTAATGTCAAATTCAAAATGAAAAAATTTAAAAAGATCTTGGCCGCCTTTTCTGATCTCCCACACAAGAATGACCTCACCGCCGGGCCTTAGATGGGATTTGAACAGGTGCAGAAGTGCATTAAGATACTTTTCTTTATAAGTAACTTCAGATGCGACGATGCAATTATACTGGGTCTTTAGCTGTGGACGGAACCAGTCCAGCTTGATAATCGGAAAATCCGGACAATTATTGTAGTGAGCGTTAGCCCGGGCAAAATTTATGGCGTGCGGATCATATTCGGACAGGGTAATCTGGTGGCCGAAGGTTGCGGCAACAATACTGACCTGACCGACACCACCACCGATTTCTAAAAATCTGTTGCTGGCATCCGGCGGCATATCAGCCAGATATGATGACAGCACCCACGACGCCGGCCAGATTTTTGCCCACAGCGGAAAGTCATAAAATACATCGTAGGGATTCAGAAACCGATGCAAATATTTCGGCAGCAGGAAGCTAAATTTCCTATTATTAATGACCATGTCGGTGGTCTCGGTTTCGTACGTCTTATGAAATTCTTCGAGTGAGAATACCATATCAGCTAAGTCTGTTGCCTTAATAAGCAGATATCTTTGACAATGCTGTTCTTTGCGTACCACATAAAAATGCCTCTGTAAAATATTTATCAGCACCGCGGTTTTTCGGTCGCTTGGCCCATTGTAATGCTGGTATTGGCAAAAGTGCATCGATATGATCGGATCGGGTGGTAAAGGGTTGATATCACCTCAACTTCACTGAATTTTACCAGCAAAAATATGGGTTGTAACTGGCGATAACACTTCTTATATTAGGCGTCGATTGAACGTTGCCCGAACACCAGTCCAGGAGTCCTTATGAAGCAAACCTATTATGTCGACGGTCAATTTGTAGATGCAACGGAGGCAGTCATTCCGGTTGACGACCTTGCGATTATGAGAGGATATGGCGTCTTTGATCTTTTGCGCACCTTAAACGGTCGGCCGTTATTTCTGAAAGAACACATTCAGCGACTTGAAGAATCGGCACGACGTATCGGTATTAAGTTGCCATGGACGCAACGCCAACTGGTCGACATTGTCATAAACACCTTACATCGCAATTCCTTTCAGGAGTCCAACATTCGCATTGTGGTGACCGGCGGCTCCAGCCCTGATTTTATCACTCCCCAGGGAAAGCCCCGGCTGCTGGTTCTGGTTACCCAGGCCCCGATGCTGCCCCAAGAGTGGTATATTGATGGTGTAAAAATCATTACATTTTTTTCAGAAAGAAGCATCCCAGGCGCCAAAAGCATTGATTATGTGGCCGCAACCATTGCCCTTAAACAGGCGCGTGATCAAGGCGCTATAGAGGCCGTTTATGTCGATCATAACCAATACGTGCTTGAAGGTACAACCAGCAATATTTTTGCATTGATCAACGGTTCGCTGGTCACACCAGGAAAGGGAATTTTAAGCGGTATTACCCGTAAAGCTGTTTTGCAACTGGCTGCAAAAACACTTACCGTCGAAATCCGCGATCTGGATTTAGATGAGCTCAGATCAGCAGAAGAAGTGTTTATTACCGGCACCAACAAAATGATCGTTCCGGTCGTCCAAGTCGATAAGCGCACCATCGGCAAGGGGCGCCCGGGCCAAGCCACCCGGACACTGATGCACGCCTTCAGCAAACAAATAGATGACTACCGTCACCAGAAAGCCGGGTAGTCGAAAAATTATAGGCGGCAGCGCAAATACATCTTTGCATGGGTGCCAACCTTTGCTATAACGTGGCTGAAGCAGACGAGTTCATATGCTGTATTGAAAAACGCTATGCGAAACTGATCAAAATTCCGCAACAGCGACCATCGGTTGCTTTCGGAATGGAAAAATATGAGGAGGCCCTGTATGTCGAGTAATGACACCTACGATCTAATTATCATCGGTGGCGGACCGGGGGGATTGACAGCCGGCATTTATGCCATGCGCGCTGCACTCAAAACGGCTCTCATCGAATTGGGTGTACCCGGTGGCCAGATGAACAACTCCGATTCAGTTGAGAACTGGCCCGGTGATGAACACATCGGCGGTTCTGAGCTGGGCGTCAGATTTCATCAACACGCCCAATCTTATGGATTGGAGATTCTTTCTCAGGAGGTTGTGGAACTTGAACCCGGTCTCGACATTCACACCGTTAAGCTCGCCAACGGCGACCAATTGAGCGCCCACGCGGTTATCTTGGCAACCGGCGGCAGCCCGCGCAAACTGGATATTCCCGGTGAAGAAGAACACTATGGCAAGGGTGTTTCTTATTGTGCGGTTTGTGACGGTTTTTTCTTCAGAGACAAAACCGTTGTAGTGGTTGGCGGTGGTGACACGGCTGCAGAAGAAGCCCTCTATCTTGCCAAATTGACCAAACAGGTATATCTGGTCCACCGCCGCGATGCCTTGCGCGCTAGTGCACTTTTGCAGCAACGCGTCAAAGCTGAATGTAAAATCGAGATCTTGTGGAACACGGTGGCAACAGAAATCAAGGCCAATGATGAGGGTGTATGCGCAGTGGATTTACAGGATACGCAAACCAGTGAAAAAAGAGAGCTGGCAGCAGACGGTGTATTTATTTTCATCGGCTTCGAACCGAATAATAATCTGGTACCGGCCGGAACGAAGATGAATGCCGATGGTTATGTAGTCACCGACGAAAAATGCGAGACCAACGCCCCCGGAATTTATGTCATCGGTGATCTTAGAGAAAAAGCATATCGACAGATCGTCATATCGGCATCCGATGGCGCCACGGCTGCGCTGTCAGCTGCTCACTATATTGAAACACGAAAATCTGAAGAAGCCTGCGAATTGCCTGAAGAGCTCCAAACCCAATAACAGTAAATCCGAACAGCTTCGTGTCCTTGGCCGTAAATCTTATTCGGGTTATGATTAAATCCGTTCATTCACCGCGAAGCGCACCAAGATGCACGAAGTTAAAATAAAGAATTTTTCATTCGTTACTTTGTGCCCTTCGTGAACTTCGTGGTAAAATCTAATGATAAGCTATTACTGATATTATTAAGTGCAGCGTAATATGTCCGGTGTGATGCGTTTATTGTTGAAATTTCTAATCTTAGCCATCATGCTGCTAGGCTTGCCGCTGATAGGGATATGGGCGGCTGGATTCCCGCTTAGCGATTATCTGGAATTTCCTCCCCAAACCCGTTATGTTCGTCACGCCCCATTTTCCGGTCTGGCATTTCTTATTTACAGCCTTCTTATTGCTGCCTGCACGACACCGCTGATTATTCGCGCTTTAAAACCAGCGCCGCAAAGAGCACCCAACATTCAGCGACATAAACGACCATTTCCAGCATGGGGATGGCTTGGCCTGATCCTGGGAATAGGGACCTGGATCTTAGCATGGTCGCGATTCAGCTGGTTTGCCGCATTACAGCCGCACACCTTTACCCCTCTGTGGGTTGCCTTTATTATCGTCATCAATGCATTTGGATATCGGCAGAACGGGTATTGCATGCTGCTTTGTCGTCCGATTTTTTTTCTACTACTTTTTCCCATCAGCGCTGCCTTTTGGTGGTTTTTTGAATATCTGAACCGATTTGTGCAAAACTGGTACTATATCGGACCCGAGTTTAGCGCCTGGGAGTATTTTTGGTACGCCACCTTGCCATTTGCTACGGTGTTGCCAGCAGTATTGGGCCTCAGAGACGCGTTACGGTCTAGCCGATGGCTTCCGCTAAAGTTTGACCATTTCAAACCGCTGCAATTACAGCATCCCAAAATTATTGCCGCCCTGCTACTTGCACTGTCCGCTGCAGGACTGGCCGGCATCGGGGTCTGGCCCAATATCTTGTTCCCGCTGCTTTGGGTGGCGCCGCTGCTCATTATCCTATGCCTTCAAACACTGATGGGCGAGCGACATCTTTTAACCGATCTGACGGTGGGAAATTGGACGCCGCTAGTGGCCGCTGTTTTGGCAGCATTTATCTGCGGCTTATTCTGGGAAATGTGGAATGTGTTCAGCCTGGCCAAATGGAAGTACAGCATTCCCTTGGTGCACCGTTATCAGATATTTGAAATGCCGCTGCTGGGGTATGCCGGCTATCTTCCTTTTGGTCTGCAGTGTGCAGTGGTTGGCAGTTTGTTGGAAAATATCACACCTGCGCCCCAGTGATGTTGGCCTTTGCATGGACCAATATGGCCAGGCACAAAAATCGCTTTTACCACAACAAATCTTATATTTAATCTTGACATACCCCCACATATTGTATATCGCGGAACAGTGTGGTATACTCTAACTAAGCGCTTAAGGTGCCCCACTTCACGCAAAATTGGCGGACTGTTTTTTTCATGTCAGCGCCAAAAAAAATAAGACAAGGCCAAGCATAAAACCGCTCAGGGTGAAGACGGCTTTGAGAATTCCGTTGACGACCATCAATATGGGTGCACTGAATGCAAAGGCCATTGTCCTTATGGTTGTAAAATAAATCACGGAGGTTGTTTCTTTTCAAATAGGTATTACCATCTGAATCTGCCCGATACGCGCTCTGCAACGAAAAGCTGCTGATGCGCACAGGGCGTTGGCTGTAGTTGCTCACTGGCTAAGAAAATGTTGATCAGGTTTTAAATATATGCATAAGAACATTGGATTTATCTCAACTCGACTTGCCGGCACGGATGGTGTTTCACTTGAATCCAGCAAATGGGCGGACGTTCTGCAGCAAAGCGGGCATAAATGCTTTTGGTTTGCCGGTGCGGTAGACCGCAAGACGGAATATAGCTTCCATGTTCCTGAAGCCCATTTCAAAAACGAGCAAAATCAATGGATCAACCAGCAGGTCTTTGGTCAAAAGGGACGCGAACAGCCGGTTACAAGGGCCATCCACGAGCTGCGCTCGCGTCTGAAATTTAAGCTTCATGAGTTCATCAAAAAATTTAATATCGACCTGCTCATTGCCGAAAATGCGTTAACCATCCCCTTGCATGTGCCTCTAGGATTGGCCATTACGGAAACCATTGCAGAAACACAATTGCCGACCATCGCGCACCATCATGATTTTTACTGGGAACGCGTCCGCTTTTCGGTCAATGCCGTTGGTGACTATATCCAAATGGCATTTCCGCCAAATCTGAACAATATTCGGCATGTCGTCATCAACTCAGCTGCACAGGAACAGCTGGCCCTGCGAACCGGAATTGCTTCAACGATCATTCCCAATGTGTTGGATTTCGAAAATCCGCCCAAAATCAGCAAAAAGCGAACCGACGTTTTTCGCCAATCCATTGGCCTTAAAAGCGATGATCGCATGATTTTACAGCCCACGCGTATCATTCAACGCAAAGGTATTGAATTTGCGATTGAACTCGTCAAGGAACTTAAAAATACGCAAAATAAGCTCGTCATATCCCACGAAGCCGGGGATGAAGGTTTTGAATATGCGGAATGGCTGAAGGAATATGCCTGTGAACATGATGTCGATCTGCGCCTGGTCTCCATTCAGGTTACAGACCCGTGGTCGGAGAACGGTAACAACAGCACCAAGTATTCACTATGGGATGTTTACCCGTACGCTGATTTTATTACTTACCCCAGCTTATACGAGGGCTTTGGCAATGCCTTTCTAGAGGCCATTTATTTTAGAAAACCGATTCTGATCAATCGCTACTCCACGTTTGTGCGCGATATCGAACCGCTGGGATTTGATCTGGTGGTGATGGATGGCTTCCTGTCCAAACAAACGGTCCAAAATGTAGTGGAAATTCTGGGATCAGCAAAACGCAGAAAAAAAATGGTCAAGAGCAATTATGAGGTCGCCTCACGCCATTACTCCTATCAGGTGCTGAGAAATCAACTTTCCAGCATTCTACAAAGTTTCTTTGGTGACACTATCGGGCAGCTCACCTCCCAGAGCCGTCCGGCAAAATCCAAAGGATATCTGTACATCAATTCACATCAGGTCATGTACAAACATATCGACAGCCAGCGCTGCGGCCCCAATCCAAAAAAGAAAAGTTCAAGTGCACGGCGTTAAGCACAACTCC
>JAAUYK010037912.1_pt1 | contig 59150 bp, 54 predicted proteins | sample 7278021 | NCBI WGS metagenome assembly JAAUYK01 (sample SAMN14350223, study PRJNA611818) | marine sediment metagenome | isolation source: surface marine sediment (1.8m) | place: French Polynesia: Moorea | collected 2018-08
CACAGCGACCGGCGCGGCAAGTCGGCCGCCTTGACCACGGGAATGGCGCACGCGCTGACGCAGGGCGCCGCCGCCGTCGTCACCCTGGACGGGGACGGTCAGCACCGCCCGGAGGACCTCCCGGCTTTTCTGCGGCAGTTCGCGAAGACGCCCGGCCATATCGCGATCGGTGCCCGGGACATCGGCCGTGAAAGCTTTCCCGGCTCGCGCCTATTCGCCAACCGTTTTGCCAACTTCTGGATTTCCTGGGCCTGCGGCTATCCGATCAAGGACAGCCAGTGCGGTTACCGGCTCTACCCCCGCGCCGTCCTGGAGCTGGTCGAGCCCAAGTACGAACGCCTCCAAGGGTTCGTTTTCGAGAGCGAAATTCTGATCGATGCCGCCAGCGCCGGATACCGCAGCGTCCCGGTTTCCATCCCCGCGCTCTACGACCAGGTGACCAGACGCGCGAGCCACTTTCGCCCCGTCACCGACATTTGGCAGATTACCGTGATGGTGACGCGGAAGCTGGTTTCCCGGGGCCTCTATCTCGACGGGTTGGCGGCGATGACGCGGCAATGGCTGCTGGCGCGCAGCCGCCGCTCGCTGCCTGGCGACGCCTCCGAGCCCCTGGACCAAAACGCTGCCGAGCGCGCACCCCTGGGCAGACGCGCCGACAGCTAGAGCGGATCTATATGCCTTGCCCGGAACCGCGAAGCGTTTCCGTTAGAACATGATCCGCTTTAGGCGATGCCGCCGTCGATCGCGATGACCTGTCCGGTAATGTAGCCAGCGCGTTCGGAGGCGAGAAAAGCCACGAGATCGGCGATCTCTTCCGGTCGGCCCGCCCGCTTCATGGGCACGAGGCTGGCGATACTCTCGGCCGTGAAGGCTTCCCGCGTCTCGGGCGTATCGACCACGCCCGGTGCCACCGCGTTGACGGTGATCCCGCGGCCGGCGCATTCCAAGGCGAGCGACTTGGTCGCGCCGTGGAGTCCGGCCTTGGCGGCCGCGTAGTTCACCTGACCGCGATTGCCCTTGATGGCCGAAAGCGAGGAGAGATTGACCACGCGGCCCCACCGCGTCCTCATCATTGGCAGGATCAGCGGCCTCGTTACGTTGAAGAAGCCGTCCAGCGTCGTGCGCAGCACGTCATGCCACTGCTCGGCTGACATGCCCGCGAGCGGAACGTCTCGATGCAGACCGGCGTTATTGACCAATATCTGGATCGGCGCGTCGGCGAGCAAGGCTTCCAGCCGCTCACGGCAGGCTGTCTCGTCGGTCACGTCGAAGTACACCGTTTCGGCCTGCCCACCGGCCTGCTCGATCGCCGCGGCGACCGTCTCGGGTTGCCGGTTCCGGCCGCTGCCGTGGACCACGACCCGGCGTCCATCGCGCGCCAAGGCATGACAGATGGCCGAGCCGATGGCGCCGCTGCCGCCGGTTACGAGGGCCCGAAGCCCACTCATAGAAGAAAAACCGCGGCTTCGCCCGTGAGCACGTCGGCATCTCCGGATTGCAGTCGGAACGCGTAGATCGAACGATCCTGGACTGCCATCAGAACCTCCGCGCGCACCGCGAGCTCACCCGCCACATCGTCGAGCCGGTCGGTCGACCAGGAGACTTTCCTGACACTGGCGAGCACGCCGGGACGGGCCTTGGATCCGGCATTCAGGGTGCCGTGCACCGCCATGGCCTGGGCGGCATATTCGATCCCGCAAATCACCGGCAACAGACCTCGGCGGCGCAGGGGATTATCCGGATCGAGATGGGAACGTGTCGCGCAGACGATCTCGCGCTCGCTACAGGAGGCGATCCGGTCGAGCAGCACCATCGAGCCGTCATGAGGCAGCATCCGGGTGATCTCGCTCCGGTTCATGTCGGCGTCAGCGCCAGTTCCAGGTGCCCGTTATCGGGAAACCGCATAAATACCTGCCCCGCGCGGCCCCGCACAATCGCTTCCAGCAGCGGAAGTCCGCGGCCAGCGGGATTGCCGTACCAGAGCGGCCGCAGTCCGGGGTCGCTCGGCGGCGTCTCTTCGACCCGAGGGGCGCCGGCTCGCCAGGCAACCTCCAGCTTGCCGTAGGCTGCTTGGTCGCCGGCGGGCGCCATGACCATGGCGAGGGCCAAGGGATGCGAGAGCGGCCGTCTGGCATGAAGCGGCTCGGGGAATGGGGTATCGAACGCCACCAGAAGCACCGGCCGGGCTTCCGTCACCACTTGCGCGGAGGCCTTCAGCAGCGCCGCGGCGAAAGTATAGTCATAGGCCGCTATGCTCGTGCTCGGCAGGTGGCAAGAGGTGGCGATACACCAATAGCCGACGGCCGCATTGTGCACCGAGTTGTGGAAGTGGGTCGGCGAAACCAGCATCTCCGGCTGGCTGAGCGCTGTCAGGATCCGGTGGACCTCCAGGCCACTGCCGCCCGAGGAGCCGAACACCACCGCAAGCTCGTCCGGCCGGCGCCCCGACCGGTCGACCGCTTCGAGCGCGACTCCGAGGGCAAGACGCACTGACGCGCCGCAGCGCCGGCGCTCACGGCTCGGCAGGATCTCCGGTGCTGGCGGCTCAAAGGCCTGCTCGCGGTAGGCCGTGTCGCCGCGCAGCACGGCGCGGCTCTGGTCCCAGCCTTCGAGGCCCGGGCCCAAGACGCCGATCGCGGTGATCCCGACCTTCACGGCACGGACCGACCGAAGACCAGGCTGCAGTTGTTGCCGCCGAATCCGAAGGAGTTGCTCAAGACCCGCGCGACCGGCTTGCGTTCCGTGTCGATCTGAACCCTGCACCGCAGTTCCGGGTCGATTGTTGTGAGGTTCAGGTTTCCGGGCACCAGCTGTTCCTCGAGGCAAAGCCAGCTGATTACGGCCTCGGTGATGCCGGCCGCGCCCAAGGCATGCCCGGTCCAGCCCTTGGTCGAACCGGTTGCGACCTCGGCGCCGAAAATCCGAAAGACCGCCGAGTCCTCGACGCTATCGTTTGCGCCGCTCCCGGTGCCGTGGAGATTGATATAGTCGATATCGCCCGGACCGATGCCTGCCCGCTCCAGAGCCGCGGCCATCGCCAAGGAGGCGCCCAAGCCCTCTGGATGGGGCGACGACATGTGGAAGGCGTCACTGCTCTCCCCGTAGCCGAGCAGTTGGGGTCCAGCGCGGGTAGCCCGTTCCGGGCGTTCGATCAGGGCGAAGCCAGCAGCTTCCGCGATCGAGATGCCCGAGCGCGCCGCGTCGTTCGGCCTGCAAGGGCCCTTGGATAGCAGCTCGAGTGCGTTGAAGCCGCGCAGGGTCATCAAGCAGAGGCTGTCGACCCCGCCCACCACGGCGGCGTCGCAGATGCCGGTTTCGATCCACTGCCAGGCATCGGCGAAGACCTTGCTGCTCGAGGCGCAGGCCGCCGAAACCGTCGCACTCGGCCCCAAAAGCCCAAGGTATTCGGAGACGAAGCAGGTCAGGGAGTAGTAGTCGTGGGTGCGCTGAAAGTCGAAGTCTTCCGGCAAGGGCGCCGCTTCGTCGGGCCGCCTGCGGTAAGCATCCTCGCCTTCACCGACGCCCGAGGTGCTGCTCCCCATGATCACCGCGATCCGCTCCGCGCCGTAGCGCTCGACCGCCCCGGAAACGGCGGAGGCGAAGCCGTCGGTTTCCAAGCCCATCTGCGCCAGACGGTTGTTGCGGCAGTCGTAGCTGCTCAGGTCAGGGCGGATTTGGCAGTCCTCCACCCCGTCGACCCGCCCAATGAAGGTATCGAGGTCGGCCCCGTCGTAGTCGCAGGGGCGCAGTCCCGAAGTGCCGTCGCAGAGGGCCTTCAGGGTCGCGGAGCTGCCACGGCCGGCCGCGTTCACTGTCGAGTAGCTGGTGACAACCAAGGCGCTCATCGCGACTTATACCCTGGCTCGGTTCGCGTAGATGACTGCTGTTATCAGGGAGAATAGCGCTCCGAGAGCCACCGTGACACCGATGCCCCGCAAGGCCGGAACTTCGGAGGTGGCGAGTATGGCGAAGACGCTGAACGAGGTCGCGCCGCACAAGACGTTGGCGCGCAGGGTTCGGGCTCGGGACTCGTCATCCTCGGTGTTTCGATCGAAGAAGAGAGCGTAGTCCAGCCCGACGCCGAGCACCAGCAGCATGGAGAGCAGGTGGAAGAGCGACAGCGAGATGCCGGTCAGCACCAGGGTGCAGGTGGTGAGCGTGACCGCAATGCAGACCGGAAGCAGCACCCGGAACACGCCGAGAGTTGATCTCTGACCGAGAACCAGGACCCCGATGGCGACGAGGAAGCCGAGACCGAGCCAGAGAAAAGCTTCCTCGCGATAGTCCGCCACCAGAGCCTCCGATCCCGCCTTCAGATCGAGAAGCGCGAGGTCTCCGCGGCTCTGCGCCGTCACGAATTCGGCGAGATCGGCAGGGTCGCGCACCCCGGTCGGGACGATCATCGCGACCCAGGTTCCGCCCTGGCGAAAAATCAGCGGATCGACCCGCCAACCCAGGCCGGCGGCCCGATAATCCTCCAGAGTTAGCGTGGGCGCCGCGGACGCTCGCGCGACGTCTTCGATGAAGGGCTCAAAGAGATTCTCGCGAAACGGCAGGCCCTGGGTCGCCTCCTGCAACGCGGAACGAAGCTCCGGGACCGCAGGCAAGGCTTCGCGGCGCTGCGCCTGGCTGGCCGAACTGGGCAGGTAGCGCGCCAGAAGGTCGAAGCCCAAGAGCCGGCCCTGGTCGCGCAAACGATCGAGGGCCGGCATCATCGCCTCCGAGCGGCGCAGGAGCGCTTCCTGCGACCCGCCCCGCAGAACCATCAGAAAGCGCACGTCGGCGGCGCCGATCTCCCGCCGGAGATCCCGGTCGAGAGTCCGCAGGGCCGCAGCCGCCGGGCTGAGGTTGCGCAAATCGCTCTCCCAAATGCTCTGATCGCGCACCCAGACGAGGCAGACTCCCAAGACGGCGACAAGGGCGAGCGGAATGCGCAAGCGCGACAATCCGGGAGAAGCGGCGATCATCCGGCGCCACGAAGGCCCCGGGCCGGGCATGGGATCCCCGGGCAGGACCGAGGGCAGGAGAAAGCGCGTAACCAGCGCCGCAACCGGCAGTCCAACCACAGCGAAGAGTCCGATCTGACCGAGCCCGGGGAAGCTGGAAAGGGAGAACGGTAGGAAGGCCGCCATCGTGGTGAGAACGCCCAATCGCAGGGTGCGCCAGACCCGGACCGGTGAACCCGCAACGCCGCTGTGGCTGACGACGTGAATCGGGTAGTCGACCGCCACGCCAATCAGGGTCGCGCCGAAAGCCATGGCGATGCCGTGGATTTCGCCGAAGGCGAACTGCACGGCAAGTGCGCCGGCGCAGACCCCGAAGCCGAGCGGCAGGACCAGGACCGCGACCACCGTGGGAGAACGGAATGCCAGGAACAAGAGCGCCATAACCAGAGCTATGGAAAGGCTGGAGAGGTCGTGCATGTCCTGCTTGATGGTTTCCCTGGCGGCCGCGGCGAAGACGCTCGGCCCGGAAAGAATGAGATCGAGCGTCCCGGCCGCGTTGATCTTCGCGAAGGCGTTCCTGATTAGGCCCAAGATGGCCTCTTGTTGGTCCAGGTCGAAGCCCTCGCCCTTCGACCAGAGCAGAAGGAAGGCCCGGCGCCCGTCTTCCGAGAGCCAGACGCCGGCACTGCGCCCCTGTCCTACGCCCGCGGTCCAGTAGCCTGCCACTTGCTGCACGCGGCCCGTCGGGTCGCTCGGCAGGTAGCGCTTCGCCAGTGGCCCATAGGCCGTAGCCAAGGTAGAGAGGGTCGACTGCAGCCCGGCGCGCAGAGTCTCGACCGTGAAGTCGCCGGGTTCGATCGCCGGATTGAGGAGATAGCGCTGCTCGTGAAGAAATGCGAGTTCACGCTGGTGGGATTTGAACTGGCCGTTCGCGACAAGGTGAAAGACGCCGCTCTGCCTCAAGGCCGCCGCCAGATCTCCGCTCGCTTGCGCCAGGGCCTCGCCCGGGGGGCCGTCGATGGCAACAAGGATCAGGCCCGACGAGGGTCCGCGCTGCAATCTCTCGGCCAGAAGCGAGACATCGGGGGAGGGGTTGCGCGGGACCACGAAGCTGAGATCGCTGCGCAATTCGGCGACGTTGAAGACCAGCGCGGCGCTGGCGGCAAGCAGGGCGAAGAGGCACCCGAGCCTGAAGACCCGCACCAAATTCATAGGCGGCTACGAATGGTGATCACGGAGCGGTCGCCGTTAGCCTCCACGATTTCGATGCTTCGGATCTCATTGGACCGGCCTTCGATCGTGACCCCGTCGACGGCTTGGCGCAGATCATTGGAATCCGGGATCAAGCGCAGGGCCCAGGCCTGCTCGGAGCCCGTCAACTGAGTTTTGAAGGTCTCGTTCAGCATGGGCAGGTCGCCGGTCAGCGTCGCTCGCAAAGCCAGGATCAGTGCATTCAGGACCGGCTGCTCCGAGAGCAGGACGCGGACCGGCGGATCGACTTTGTTCATCTGGATCGTAACCAGATTGCCTTCGATGATCGCCTGCTCGAGCCGTGGGCTGGTGACCCGCCGGACCAGTTGACCCTGCTGCGTGTAGGAGAGCGTGCCTTCGAGCCGCAAAGGCTCGGTCAGGTACTGCAGATATCGTTCCTCGGCGAAGCGGTAAGTGCCGGGGCCGGCTTCCGAGACCAACTCGGCCAGGCGGGTGAGATTCCAGTCGGCCGCCCGGCCGGCATCAGGCACGCAGCAGAGCAAGAGAACAAACAGCACCCCCTTGCACTGCGGCCAGAGGGCGCCAAGCGGCGGCCGCCCGCCCCATCCTTGATGGCTAGCGGTCATCCTTGGCGAGGTCCCAGAAGTCGTAGAAGTTCGACCAATTGTAGGGTGCCAGCCGGCAGTAATGCTCAAGGCGCGACGCATAGTGATCAATGACGCGCTGGAGGTCATCCTCCTGATGCCGCGGATCGATCACGACCTGATCGGCGAAAAGCTCGAGATGAACTTTGTAGCGGCGCTCCCCCGTATAGAGGCCGCAGAAGATGATCACCGGCACCTTGAGCATGGCCGCGAGCAGCATGGGCCCGGCAGGCAGATATGCGGGCTTGCCCAGCAATTGGGTACGAACCAGCTTGTCGCCCTTGGTGCTGCGGTCCCCGAGAAGCCCGATCAGCCCCCCGCTCTCAACGTGCTGCTTGACGGCCAGCATGGTCTCCGGACGACCCAGGGGTATGATGTCGCTCGCCAGCTCCGGGTTCAGCGACCGCACGAGCGACATGACCATTGGCGAGTTGTCGGGATACATCAATACCTTGATTCTCAAATTCCGGGACGGCGGCGCGACAGCCCGCAAGGCCTCGAAGCTGCCGATATGGGCGCCCAGCAAAAGGCACCCCCGTCCCTTTTCGTACTGCGTGTCGAAGACTTCCTTGCCCTCCAGCACGAGATCGAAACCATCGACGCGACCCGTGAGGAAATAGACGCGGTCCAGCGTCATGCGGCAGAACGTCAGATAGTGCCGATAGACCTGGCGCAGGGATGCCGGACGTCCTGTCGCCAGTGCCAGGTACTTCCGCGAGGCGCGCCGCGTGGCGCCGGAAAAGACCAGGAAGTAGGCGGCGATCGGATAGAGCAACAGGCGGCCCAGGGTCTCACTGGCGCTGAGATTGAGCCAAATAAACAAGCGGGTCACGAAATCGACGCCGCGCTCGGGCCGTTCCTGCCAGGCGGACTTGGTCACAGCCTTAAACGCATTCCCCGGTCTCGAGCAGGGCTACCATCACAACCGCCCCTGCCGCTTCACAGGTGACCTCTATAGCGCCATCGCCGCGCCGCGCCAATCGAAGCCTGCAGGCTATGCCTGGCTCCAGCGGTGCCCGGAACTTGGCGGAGAGCAGGCGGCCGATCCGCAGACCGGACGAACGCTCGGCGAAATCCAGCACATGGTCCAACAGAACCGCACCGGGGACGAGGGGCCGGCCGGGAAAGTGCCCCGCCAGGGCGGGATGATCTGCCGGGATCACCAGGCCTTCTTCCGCCGGCTCCATCAGGCGGCCCCCGCGACCCTTGCCGCGAGGTCGACCAGGGCGGCCTGTGTCAGCTTGCCGTTGTCGTTCCTGGGCAGTCCCGGCACCCGATAGATCCGGCGCGGCACGAAGACCGGGTCGAGCGCCTTTCTGAGCGCCTCTCGAATGTCCTTGGACCTGGCCTCCGGCGCGACGACGAACGCGATCAGGCGCGCCGGCCGCGCCGCTTCCCCTTCGTCCTCCAGGTAGAAGGTGCCGTCCACCACGCCATCGATCGCGTTGAGCACGGCGTTGAGGCCTGCCAGTGAGGTCCGCTTTCCGGCCACGTTGACGTTGTCGGATGTCCGCCTGCGCAACAGGAAGCGGTTGGGAGCCAGGAGATCGACCATGTCGTTGAGGGGTACCGGCGCGGGAAACTGCGCCCCATGGACTCGGCAGATCCCAGCATCTTCGCGGAATGTCAGCCCGTCGCAGGCCAGCCAGGCGGTCTCTTCGACAGTCCGGCGGGTCGCCACGGTCCCGGCTTCAGAGAACCCGAAGATCTCATGGATCCGCGTGTCGAATCGCTGCTCGAATTGCGCCGCCATCTCACGGCTGAGCGGCGCCGTCGCCGAGATCGTCATGTGCAGGGGCGGCAGGCGGACTTCGCTGGCGAGCAAGGCCCGCATATGGATCGGAGTCGTGACCAGGATGCGTGGGCCCGGGACTTCATCGAGGGCACGCGCAACGTCGGCCGGGTAGAAGGGACGCCCCGCATGGACCGCGATCGTGCTCCACAAGGGCAGGGCGATCGAGGTTTCCAGACCGTACATATGCTGCGACGGCACCGTGGCGACCACCGTGCCGCCGCCGAGCTCGAAGCGGTCGACCAGCGCACGGGCGACGAAGCGCAGCATGCCCAGGGACTTGAGGTGCGGCTGGGGCTTGCCGGTACTGCCCGAGGTGAAGACCATGAGACTGCCGCGCCGCGCGTCGGCATGGAGCAGTTCGGCAAGCGGACCGCCTTGGCCGAGGCTCGGCGTCACATCCAGGGGCTCGAACGGATGATCGCCCCACGCGGCATCGCCGATCGCGTAGAGCCCGGGCAACGCCCGCTCGAGCTCATCGGCGAAACGGCGCGACCGGTCGTTCGGCAGAACGACCGTTTGTCCCCGCAGGATGGCCGCCAGGGTCCCGGCCAGGAAACCGTGACGCCGATCGCAGAGGTTCAGGACGTAAGGCCGCTCGGGCAGGGCTCCCGCGAGACAGGAGGCGTCCGCGAAGAGCCTGCCCTGGGAAACCGCGCGCCCCCGGTCCCAGAACACCGTACGCTCCGGGTCCCGGGAGGCGGAAAGGGCTATCGATCCTAAGCGGTCCAAGGCTCTCTGCTAGGCATCGGCAATCCAGGCGGAGGGGCGTAGTGCCGCGCGCAAGGTCAGGAGCGGAGAAAGCGGGGTCCGCCCGCCGAAGCGTCGCGCCCGATAGCCGTGCTCTCCGAGAAAAATAAGCAGAACCAGAAAAGGCACTCCGAAGTTGACCGACCAGGACCAGGTCGCCAGATCCGCCCAGAGGGCCAGGATGATCGAAGCGAGGAAAGTCAGCGCGAAGAAGGCGGCCCAGACCCAGGTAAGGCCGCGCATATAGGCGCCAAACTCGGGCGAGAGCTCGCCGACTTCGAGCCGGCCCATCTTCTGGATCAACGCCTCCCGGCCGGGCAGTAGCGTGCGGGCGAAAACCATCAACATAAGGCCATTGGCGAGGATCGGCGGCAGAAACACAACCTTTCCGACGGCGGTCACGCCCAGGGAGAGGCCGAACAGCAAAGCCGCGACGGCGACGCCGACGACCAGCCAGGCGGCCACGGCGCGGCGGCCGGACCCGACCATCCGGGCTAGGACCCCGTTCATGAAGCAGACGGCGCAGAGCACGGCGATGCTCGTCGGCGCCAGGTCGGTCAAAGCCACGCCATGGATCGCTAAGACGAAGAGCAACCCGGGCGCGGCGCGGGCAAGCACGCGGCGAAACGGGATCGAGGCCGTGAGAGGGTCTGTCTCGGAGTGCCGGGTTCGCTCTGTCATGCCCGCCGCGACCAAGCGCTACTTCGCCCTGTTGCTCTCGACATGCGCGGTCAGGTTGCGCAGGGTCGCGAAGATCTTCTTGTTCTCTTCGTCCTCGGCTTTCAGTTCGAAGCCGTACTTGCGTGAGATCTCCAGCGCCAGTTCCAGGGCATCGATGGAATCGAGGCCGAGACCCTCATAGAAGAGCGGGTCTTCCGGCGCAATATCTTGCGGCGAAACCTCCAGATTGAGGGCCTCGACGATGAGGGCCGCGACCTCCTGTTCCATAGCCGTCAGGCTAGACAAACTTGATCTCCGTAAACGCGCTCACTCACTGCACCAAATCAATCAGCTTCCTGAAATTAAACAGGTTTTCCCACGGCGGAAAGCCCTAAGCTGCATGCAATCGCAACCAGCTCAGAGTGCCGGGCAGCCGTTGCGCGCTGTTGTTATGCCAAAAAAGTTAGCGGAGTAAAAATCTAATCGTGCTGCCCTTGCGCGGGGGCGATTCCCGCTTGAGAGCGTTCCGCGCGTTGGCTACTAATTTGGGCTGAGGTCTCTCTCGCGCGGGGCCTTCGGTGGCTCGAAACCGGCTGGAGCTGAGGGCGTGACCATTACAGACGCGCAAACGGAACACCGTGGCAACGGGCCTTTACCGGCGGCGTCCTCGTCCTGCGATGTGCTGGTGATCGGCGGCGGGCCGGCCGGCTCGACAGCGGCCGCGCTGCTCGCCGAGAAGGGCTGGTCGGTGACGGTCCTGGAAAAGGATCGCCATCCCCGGTTCCATATCGGCGAGTCCCTGGTACCGATGAACCTGCCGATTCTGCGCCGCCTGGGGGTGATCGACGAGATCGAGGCCCAGGCCATGTTCAAGCCCGGAGTCGAGTTCTGTGGCCGCCACCACACCGGTCCCGGTACCACCTTCTACTTCGACCGCGCGGGTGACGGCATGGATTCATATGCCTATCAGGTGCGCCGCTCCGACTTCGACGAGATCCTGCTGCGCAACTGCGTGGCGCAGGGCGCTGAGGTGGTCGAAGGCGTCAAGGTGACGTCGGTCGAGTTCGGCGAAGACGAGAGCTCCCTGGTGCGGACCCGCGACGAGTCCGGCGTCGATCGTGAGTGGCGCGCTCGCTTTCTGGTCGACGCGTCCGGCCGAAACGCCTTCCTGTCCACCCGGCTCGGCCTGAAGAGGAAGAACCCGCAGCACAATTCGGCCGCGGTGTTCGGGCATTTCGAGAACGTGGAGCGCAGGACCGGACGGGACGAGGGCAACATCAGCCTCTATTGGTTCGACCACGGCTGGATCTGGATGATACCGCTGCGCGACGGCGCGATGAGCGTGGGCGCGGTCTGCTGGCCCGACTATCTGAAGCAGCGCAAGGGCAGCGTCGAGGAGTTTCTCTGGGAGACGATTCAGCTCTGCCCCGGCGTGCACGAGCGCATGAACAACGCGAGGCTCCTGGGCGAGGCCACCGCGACCGGCAACTATTCTTACGAGTCCGAGCGCATGTGGGGCCCGGGCTACGTTCTGCTGGGTGACGCTTTCGCCTTTCTCGACCCGGTCTTCTCGACCGGCGTCTACCTGGCCATGAATTCTGCCGAGAAGGGCAGCGCGGCCGTGGACGCCTGCCTGCGCAGCGGAAAGACCGAAGAGGCGCCGCTCGCTGCCCTCGAAACCGAGGTCAGGCGTGGTCTGCGTCGCCTGTCGTGGTTCGTCTATCGCTTCACCACGCCGGCGATCCACGACATGTTCCTGTCGCCACGCAACGAGTTCGGCATGGTACGGGCGGTCATCGCGATGCTCGCGGGCCGGGTCTTCGGCCCACGCATCGACGTCCTGCCGCTTTTCATGTTCAAGGCCTCCTACTACCTGACCGTGGCACTGAACTGGAGCCGGTCCCGCGCACTGTCCCGGCGAAGGCGGGACAACCTTCGCCTGACGGTGCCGGACAACACGGGTCCCGGCCGGGTCGAGACCTGAACCAGCGGCAGCCGGACCGGAGCCGGCTTGGAGCCGCCGGCCCCTGCCCCTCCTTTACCCCTTGACATAGAGCGCCTCCGCGCCCTCACGATGGCTGATCGACGAGGGCCAAGGACGAGGCTTTGAAGCAGGTCGGGCAGTTTCCGCGGCGGGTCAGGGAGATCGAGAACGCCTGGATTCCCATGCCGGACGGCTGCCGGCTGGCGGCGCGGATCTGGCTGCCGGCCGACGCCGAGCACGACCCGGTGCCCGGCATCCTGGAGTACATCCCCTATCGCAAGCGCGACGGCACGGCCGACCGCGACGAGCTGACTCACCCCTACTTCGCCGGCCACGGCTACGCTTGCGTCCGGGTCGACATGCGCGGCAACGGCGAGTCCGACGGGCTGATGTGGGACGAGTACCTCGAACAGGAGCAGGACGACGCCCTCGAGGTGATCGCCTGGATCGCGGCCCAGCCCTGGTGCAGCGGCGCCGTTGGCATGATCGGCATCTCCTGGGGCGGGTTCAACGGGCTCCAGGTCGCCGCGCGCCGACCGCCTGGCTTGAAGGCCGTCGTCACGCTCTGCTCGACCGACGACCGCTACGCCGACGATATCCACTATAAGGGCGGCTGCCTCCTCAACGAGAACCTGGGCTGGGCCTCGACCATGTTCTCCTACTCGTCGCGTCCGCCCGACCCGGCCCTGGTCGGCCCTTCGTGGCGAGAGGTCTGGCTGGAGCGCCTGGAGAAACAGCCGCTCCTGGTGGCCAACTGGCTGCGGCATCAACGGCGCGACGACTTCTGGAAGCACGGCTCGGTCTGTGAGGACTTCCAGGCGATCGAGGCCGCGGTCTTCGCCGTCGGCGGCTGGGGCGACGCCTACTCCAACGCCGTCCCGCGGCTGCTGACCGGCCTCCGGGCGCCCCGGCTCGGCCTGACCGGGCCCTGGGTCCACAAGTACCCGCACTTCGCCGTGCCGGCGCCGGCGATCGGCTTCTTGCAGGAGTGCCTGCGCTGGTGGGATCACTGGCTGAAGGGCGCGGCAACGGGCATCATGGACGAGCCGCTCTACCGCGCCTACCTCCAGGAGAGCCTGCCGCCAAGGACCTTCTACCGGGAGCGGCCCGGGCGCTGGATCGCCGAAACCGAGTGGCCTTCGCCGCGCATCGAGACGCGGCGCCTGCATCCGGCCCGCGACGGCCTGCGGGACGAGGCGCCCGCCGAGGCCGCCATCACCCTGGCCTCGCCCCAGACGACCGGCCTGGCGGGCGGCGAGTTCTGCGCGATCTGGCTCGGCCCCGAGGCGCCCGGCGACCAGCGCTTCGACGACGCCGGCTCGCTGGTGTTTGACACCGACCCCCTCGAGGCGCGCGTGGAGATATTCGGCGCGCCCCGGCTCTCGCTCGAGCTCAGCGCCGATCGGCCCTGCGCCTTCGTGGTCGCGCGGCTGTGCGACGTCGCGCCGGACGGGGCCTCGAGCCGGATCTCCTATGGCGCCCTCAACCTGACCCACCGGGAGGGCCACGAGCGCCCGGCGGCGCTGGTGCCCGGGGAACGCCAGCGCGTGGTGCTGCAGCTCGATGACATCGCCCACGCGTTCCCGCCGGGACACCGCATCCGCCTGGCGCTCTCGACCTGCTACTGGCCGCTGTTCTGGCCCTCGCCCGAGGCCGCGACCCTGACGCTGTTCGCCGGAGCCTCGGCGCTCGACCTGCCGGTCCGGCCGGCGCGGGACGAGTCGCTGCGGCCCTTCAGCGAGCCCGAGGGCGCACCGCCGCGGGCCCGCGAGACCCTCCGGGAGCCGTCCAACAGCCGCGTGGTCGAGCAGGACCAGGCGACCGGCGAGACCTGGGTCAGGATCAACGACGACTTCGGCCGCTACCGCGACAAGACGCACGGGCTGGCGACCGGCAGCATCGCCCGCGAGTGCTTCCGTATCCTGCCCGACGACCCGCTGAGCGCGCGGGCCGAGACCCACTGGACCCAGACCCTCGACCGGGAAGCCTGGTCGGTGCGCACCGAGACCCGCACGACCATGACGGCGGACAAGAATCACTTCTTCGTCGCCGCCCGGCTCGAAGCCTACGAGAACGACACCCTGGTCCTCAGCCGGGACTGGGACGAGAAGATCCCCCGCGACTTCGTTTGAGGTGGAGCCATGCGCGTTGCCATCGCCGGATTTCAGCACGAGACCAATACCTTCGGGCCCAAGAAGGCGGCCTTCGCCGACTTCGTGAAGGCGGACGCCTGGCCGCCCCTGCTGCGCGGCCCGGAGGTGATCGAGAAGATGGTCGGCATGAACCTGCCCGCGGTCGGCTTCACCGAGGCGGCAATGAGTGCGGGCGTGGAGCTCGCGCCGCTGCTCTGGTGCTCCGCCGAACCCTCGGCGCACGTGACCGAAGACGCCTTCGAGCGGATCGCCGCCATGATCTGCGAGGGCCTGCTGGACAGCGTGCCGGTCGACGCGGTCTACCTCGACCTGCACGGCGCCATGGTGACCGAACACCTGCAGGACGGCGAGGGGGAGATCCTGCGCGGGGTGCGGGACATCGTGGGCCGCGACCTGCCGGTGATCGTCAGCCTCGACCTGCACGCCAACGTCACGGTCAGCATGGTCCGCCATGCGACCGCGCTGGTGATCTTCCGGACCTATCCGCATATCGACATGGCGGCGACCGGCGCGCGGGCCTTCGAGAAGCTGTCGCTCGCGCTCGACGGACGGCTCGGCGCCTCGGCCTTCCGCAAAGTGCCCTATCTCGTGCCGCTGACCAGCCAGTACACCGGGGCAGAACCGGCCCGCTCGCTCTACGGGCGGCTTCCGGAGCTCGCCGGCGACGGGGTCGCCACGGTCGACTTCGCCTTTGGTTTCCCGGCGGCCGACATCGCCGAGTGCGGCCCGGCCGTGGTGGCTTACGGGGAAGACCAGGGCGCGGTGGACGCCGCCGCCGAGGCCATGATGGAGGCCCTGACGGAAGCCGAGGCCCGCTTCGAGAACGATCTCCTGGAGCCGCGCGAGGGCGCGCGCCGGGCCATGGCGGCACCGCGCGGCCGGGGCCCGGTAGTGCTCGCCGACGCGCAGGACAATCCCGGCGCCGGCGCCAGCTCCGACACGGTGGGCATGATCGAGGCGCTCATTGCCGAGAAGGCCCGGGGCGCCGTGGTCGGGGTGGTCGACGATCCGGAGGTCGCCGCCCAGGCCCACGCCGCCGGCGAGGGCGCGGAGATCGAGGCGGCGCTCGGCGGCAAGTCCGGCCAGGACGGCCAGGCCCCGCTCGAGGCCACCTTCCGGGTGGAGAAGCTGACCGACGGCCGCTTCGAGTGCACCGGCGAGATGTACCGCGGCGCCCACGCCGCGCTCGGCCCCATGGCGCTGCTGAGGGTCGTGGAGGAGGGCTGCGACATCCGCATCCTGGTCGGCAGCGAGCGGTTCCAGTGCCTCGACCAGGCCGTGTTCCGCCATCTCGGCGTAGAGCCCCAAGAGCAGGCCCTGCTGGTGGTCAAGAGCTCGGTGCACTTCCGCGCCGATTTCGAGCCGATCGCCAGCCAGGTCCTGGTCGTCGAGGCGCCGGGCGCCCATCCCTGCCGCCTGGAGGGCCTCGACTACCAGCGCCTGCGTCCCGGCGTCCGCCTCGGGCCCTGCGGGCCGGAATTCCAGCCCTAGAGCAGATCCGAGTTTGATGGAATCGCCACGGGCGATCCATCAACCCGTTAAATCTGCTCTAAACCTAAGATGTAGAGCGGATCCTGGCGCTCAGGACTCGCCGGCCAGCGCCTGCAGCTCCCGGTGCAGCCCCGCCGGCAGGGCGAGCCCCTCCCGTTCGGCCCGGGCCCGGGCCTCGAGCCGGCGGCTGCCGGGCAGGCGCACGCCGTCCTGGGCGAGCATTGCGGCGAGCAGGGTCTCCAGGCGTTCGGCGAAGCCGCCTCCTGAGAAGGCGGCGGGATCGAAGGCCAGCAGGAACTGGCCGACCCCGGGCGGCGGTCCCTCGGCGGAGAAGAATGACGAGGCCTCGAAGCCCAGGTTCGCGCCGGTAAGCGCCGCCGCCAGGACCTCGACCATGACGGCCAGCGCCGCGCCCTTGGCCTCGCCCAGGGGCACCATGGTGCCCGCCATGGCCGCCTCGGCGTCGGTCGTCGGCCGGCCTTCTGCATCGAGCGCCCAGCCCTCGGGGATCGGCTTGCCTTCCTTGGCCGCCACCATGATCTTACCGCGCGCGACCTTGCTCATGCTGAGATCGATGACCAGCGGCGCGGCGCCGGTCCTGGGCGCGGCGAAGGCGATGGGATTGGTGCCGAAGATGCCGTCACGGCCGCCCCAGGGCGCGATCGCCTTGGGCGAATTGCCGAACACGAGCCCGATCAGGCCCTTCCCGGCCAGCGCCTCGACGTGATAGCCGGCCTGGCCGAAATGGTGCGAGCGGGTGACCGCCGCCGCGGCGACCGCCGAGCGCGGGGCGAGCGCGCCGAGCTCCTCGATCGCCAACTCGAGGGCGGGATAGGCGAAGCCGTGGCCGGCGTCGATCCGCAGGCCCGCCGCGCCGACCCGCGCGCAGGTCGGCACCGCACCGCCGTCGACCTTGCCCGAGGCCGCCTGAGCGGCATAGGACGGCAGGCGCGAGGCGCCGTGGCCCTTCTTGCCGTCGATCTCGGCAGCGACCAGGGCGCGCGTCACGGCCGCGGCATTGGCCGCCGAGACGCCGTGGCGGGTCAGAATCCGGACGCCCAGGTCCTCCAGCGCCGGGACCGAGAGCCGGACCTCGGTCACGGTTTCGGCTCCAGCACCGCCCGGACCTTGTCGGCGACCAGGCGCGCGACCCGCGCGTTCGACTCTTCGGTCAGTCCGGCAATATGCGGGGTTAGCAGCAGGTTCGGCACCGCCGCGAAGCGGCCCCCGGTCTCGCCATCGAGCGGCTCGGCCTCGAAGACGTCGAGGGCCGCGGCCGCGAGCCGTCCGGCCCGGAGCGCCGAGACCAGGGCCGCCTCGTCGACGATCCCACCGCGCGCCGTGTTGATCAGCACGGCCGAGGGCTTCATCCGCTCGATCTGGGCGGCCCCGATCAATCCACGGGTCGCCGCGGTCAGCGGGACGTGAAGCGATACCGCGTCGCTGCGCGCGAGCAGCGTCTCGAGGGACGCCGCCTCCGCCAGGGACCATGCCGGATCCCCAGGCGCCAGCTGCGGGTCGCAAGCGAGCACCGTCATGCCCAGGGCTCTGGCGCGCCGGGCGACCTCCTGGCCGATTGCGCCGAAGCCGACCAATCCGAGGGCCTTGCCGGCCGCCTCGCGGCCGACCGAGGCTTCCCGAGGCCAGTCGCCGGCGACCACCGCCGGCGTCGCCCCGAAAGCGCCGCGCAGCAGCAGCAGGGCGGCGGCGATCACATACTCGGCGACGGCCGCGGCGTTCGCCCCGGTCGCCGGGCAGACCGCGATGCCCCGCGCCGCACAGGCCGCCACGTCGATGTTGTCGAGGCCGACGCCGAGGCGGCCGACCGCCTCCAGCCGGGGCGCGGCCGACAGCAGCGCGGCGTCGACCTGCGTCCGGTTGCGCACGATCAACGCCCGGGCCGGACCGGCCGCCTCCTTCAGCGCCGCCCGGCTCGTCGCCAGTTTCGGGTCGTAGTGCAGCGAGAAATCGCTGGCCAGGGTATCGACGGCGGCGCGGTCCATGAACTCGGTGATCACGATCTCGGGCACGGCGCACCCCGCCCGGCCGGGCCGATCCCGGTCTTCACGAATCCTTGCCTTGAACTTTTGCGGGAAGTTTGCACGTCTGATCTGCGTCCGTTTTCGTAAGACCGGAGCAAAAGGGAGTCTACGAAATGACAACAGCACTTCGTCTGTTAGCGACGGTCCTGGTCACCCTCGGCCTGTCGGCCCAAGTAGCTCTGGCAGCGGGCGCCGGCAACAGCTATTCGGCACCCAGCAAGAGCCAAGCCTATCTCGACGCGGCGAAGCTGGTCAAAAGCGAAAAGTACGCCGAGGCCATCCCTCTGCTGAACAAGGCGGTCGAGGAGAACCCCAAGGACGCGGACGCCTTCAACCTGCTCGGCTTCAGCCACCGCAAGCTCGGCGACTTCGACCGCGCGATGGTCAACTATGAGACCGCCTTGAAGCTCGACCCCAACCACGTGGGCGCCAACGAGTACATAGGCGAGCTCCATCTTCAGATGGGCGACGTGGAGAAGGCCGAGGAGCGCCTCGCCACGCTCAACTGGGCCTGCCTTTTCGGCTGCGAGGAGTACACCGAGCTGAAACAGGCGATCGCCGAATACAAGGCGAAGAACGGCCAGTGACCGTGGCGCGGGCGCCGAGCCGCGGCGCCCGCCGCACTATCGAGAACCCGCCACCGCAGGACGGAATTCGGCAAGCCGAAGGCTCGCGAAGCCGCCAAGCTGCCGCCCAGACGCGCGGTCGTTGAGACGTTTACCGTGGGAGGCCGGCACCTGCCAGGCCCGACGGCCGCGAAGACGACGCGGCATTCGAGCCCGGGAGGGGAGCCCATGGACCTGACGTTCGGCGCCGAGGCCGAGGCCTTTCGAGAGCAAGTCCGGAGCTTCATCCGGACCAACCTGCCGGATGCCACCCGCCGTCAGGTCGCAGAGGAGCGCATGGACCTCCCGGCCGAGGACCAGCGGCTCTGGCACCGCAAGCTCTACGAGCAAGGCTGGGCCTGCCCTTCCTGGCCGGTCGAGCACGGCGGCACCGGCTGGACCGACCAGCAGCAGTACATCTTCGAGCGGGAGATCGCCCTGGCCGATGCGCCGCGGTTCCTGATCTACGGCGTCCAGATGCTCGGCCCGACGATCATCGCCTACGGCACCGAGGCGCAGAAGGAGCGTTTCCTGCCCGGCATCCTGACCGGCGACGTCATGTGGTGCCAGGGCTTCTCCGAGCCCAACGCCGGCTCGGACCTGGCGGCGCTGCAGTGCCGCGCGGAGCGCGACGGCGACGACTACGTCGTCAACGGCAGCAAAATCTGGACCAGCGAGGGCCACATCTCCGACTGGATGTTCGGCGTGTTCCGAACCGATTCCTCGGGCAAGAAGCAGCACGGCATCACCTTCCTGATGCTCGCCATGAACACGCCCGGGCTGACCGTGCAGCCGATCCTGACCTTCGACGGCGGCCACGAGGTCAACCAGGTCTTCTTCGACGACGTCCGCGTGCCCGTCGGCAATCGCCTGGGCGAGGAGGACCAGGGCTGGGCGATCGCCAAGTACCTGCTGGGCCTGGAGCGCTTCGGCACCGCAGAGATCTCGCGCTCGCTGGCGAGCCTGGCCCGGCTCCGGAAGCTGGCGGCGGAAACGCCGGACGGCGCGGGCACGCTGGCCGACGACGAGGCCTTCATGAGCGAGGTGGCCGAGGCCGAGATCGATCTGCGCGCGCTCGAGATCACCGAGCAACGCTTCCTCTTCGGGCCCGGCGGGCCCGACGCGCTGGGTCCGGAGGCCTCGATGCTGAAGGTGCGCGGCACCGAGATTCAGCAACGGATCCTGGAGCTGACCCTGCAGGCGCTGGGACCCTACGGCCAGCTCCTGGTCGAGGAGGAGCCGAGCGAAGGCCGCAACGAGCCGACGCCGGTGCCCGAGGCGGCGCGCCACGCGGCCCGCGCCTACTTCAACTACCGCAAGACCTCGATCTACTCGGGCTCCAACGAGATCCAGAAGAACATCATCGCCAAGGCGGTGCTGGGGCTCTAGCCGAGGGTTCCGGGGGGAGAATCGGGGCGATGGACTTCACCTTGAGCGAGGAGCAGGAGATCTTCCGCGAGAGCATCACGCGCTTTCTCGCGGACGAATACGCCTTCGACAAACGCCAGAAGATCGTCGCCGCGGATCCGGGATTCCACGAGGCGCATTGGCAGAGCTTCGCCGAGCTCGGCTGGCTGGCGGCGGCGCTGCCCGAGGCCTACGGCGGCCTCGACGGCTCGCCGCTGGAGACCATGGTGGTCATGGAGCAGTTCGGCCGCGGCCTGCTGATGACCCCCTACTTCGCGACCGTCGTGCTCGGCGCTTCCCTGTTGGTCAAAGGCGGCAGCGAAAGCCAGAAGGAAGCGATACTACCGGCCGTCGCCGAAGGCAGGCTCAAGCTGGCCTTCGGCCACAGTGAATCCGGCGGACGCTTCGACCTGAACGATGTCGCGACCACGGCGAAGATGCAGGGCGGCGGCAGCTATGTCCTGAACGGCAAGAAGTCTGTCGTGCTCTACGGCTCCGCCGCGCACAAGATAATCGTCTCGGCCCGTACCGGGGGCGAGCGGCGGGATGCGGAAGGCATCTCGCTCTTCCTGGTCGACAAGGATGCGCCCGGTTTGACAATGATCGACTTCCAGACGCAGGACGGCGGTCGCGCTTCGGAACTCCTGCTCGAAGCCGTCGAGGTCGCGGCGGCTGACCTCGTTGGCGCCGAAGGCGCCGCTCTGCCCTTGATCGAAGAGGTGGCGGACATCGGAATTGCGGCCCTCGTGGCCGAGGCTTCCGGCATCATGTGGACGGTCTATGAGCAGACCCTCGCCTACCTCAAGACTCGGCGGCAGTTCGGCCAGGCGCTGGGCGCTTTCCAGGCGCTGCAGCACCGCATGGTCGACGTCTACATGGCCTGTCAGCTGGCCCAGTCCCTGGTCTACGAGGCCACGGCGGCGCTCGGGGAAGGCGACGCCGCGAAACGCGCCCGGGCGGCCTCGGCGGCCAAGCACCGGCTGGGGCTCCACGCCCGCGACGTGGCCCAGGAAGGCATCCAGCTGCACGGCGGGATCGGCATGACCATGGACCTGCCGATCGGTCACTACCTGAAGCGCGTTACCGCCATCAACGCGACCCTGGGCGACCCGGCGTACCACCTGAAGCGCTACCGCCGGCTGAGCGCCGCGCCATGACCGCGCCGGCCCCCGAGGCGGGCCCGCCCTCCGAGACCAACGCCCGCGAGACCCACGCCCCCGAGATCCACGCTCTCGAGCCGCTGTTCGCGCCGCGTTCGGTCGCGGTGATAGGCGCCAGCGGGCGCCAGGGCCGGCCCGGCAACCAGGCGCTCAACGCGCTCGCGGGACTGAACTTCCCCGGCCCGGTCTATCCGGTGACGCCGACCTACCAGACGATCGGCAAGCTGACCTGCTATCCCGAGGTCGCCGCTCTGCCGGAAGCCGTCGACCTCGCCATCGTGGCCGGCGCGACCGAGCGGGTCGAGGACCAGCTGACGGCGGCCATCGACAAGGGCGCCCGCGCCGCGGTGATCTTCGCCGAGGCGCTGCTGGAGGGCGACCGGGAGCCCAAGATCCTCGAGCGGATCGCGCGGGTGGCCCGGGAAGCCGCCCTGCCGCTCCTGGGGCCCAACACCATCGGCTACATCAATTTCCAGGCGGGCACGGCGGCGACCTGGTTCCCGCCGACGCACCGGGCGAGCGGGCCGATCGCGGCGATCTTCCAGTCCGGCGCGGTCTACTGCTACACCCACTCCTTCGATCCGCGCATGCGCTTCGGCCTGACCGTCCACACCGGCCAGGAAGCGGCGGTCGACGTCGCCGACGCGATGGATTACGCCCTGGCGCAGCCGGAGATCCGGGTACTCGCGGTCTACCTCGAGACCGTCGGCGATCCCGAGCGCTTCTTCGCCGTGCTGGAGAAGGCGGCGGCGCGCGACGTGCCCGTGGTCGTCCTGCGCCCGGGGCGCAGCCGGCGCGGGGCCGAACTGGTGACCAGCCACGCCGGCCGCCTGGCCGGCGGCGACGGCGCCTTCGAGGCGGTCTTCCGGCGCCACGGCGTGCTGCGCACCTTCAGCACCGACGAGCTCTTCACCACGGCGATCCTGCTCGCCCAGGAATGCCGGCCGGGCCCCGGCGGCCTCGCCGCGATCATGGACTCCGGCGGCCAGCGGGCGCTGCTGGTCGACGACGCGGAGGAGCTGGGACTCCCCTGGTCGCGGATCGGCGAGGCGACCCAAGAGAAGCTGCGCGGGCGCCTGGCCTACGGGTTGCCGCCGGTCAACCCGCTAGACGCCTGGGCCGGCCAGCCCGACTGGTTCGACATCTTCCGCGACTGCTTCACCGCCCTGGTCGAGGACCCGGACACCGCCATGGGCGTGGTCATCACCGAGTTCGGCGCGCCCGACACGGACCGGTTCCGCAGCGGCATGGCGCGGATGTGCGCCGAGGTCGCGGGCAACACCGAGAAGCCCGTGGTCGCCGCCTGCTTCACAACGCGGCATTTTCACCCTGACTCCTTCGAGACCCTGGCCGAGCAGGGCATTCCCCTGCTCGATGGCGGCCGTACGGCGCTGCGCGCGATCGCCCACGCCTTCGCCTACCGCGACTTCCGGGACCGCCCGAAGGCCCCGGCGGCCGCGCCGCCGGACGACGCAGCAGTCGCCCGCTGGCGCGCAAGGCTGGCCGACCCGGCGCCGCTGGACGAGGCCGAGGGACTCTCCCTGCTCGCCGATTTCGGCATTCCCTCGGTCGCTCACCGGGTGGCGGGGAACGAGGCGGAAGCCCTGCGGGCCGCCGAGACGATCGGCTATCCCGTGGCGGTCAAGACGGCGGAAGGCCTCGAGCACAAGACCGAGGCCGGCGGCATTCACCTCGGGCTGGCGAGCGCGGCGGCGCTCGCCGCGGCCTACCGCGATCTCGCCGCGCGCCTGGGTCCCAGGGTACTGGTCGCCAGCATGGCGCCGCCCGGCGTCGAGGTCGCGCTGGGCGTTGTGCACGACCCGGGCTTCGGCCCCCTGGTCATGGTCGGCGCCGGCGGCACGCTGGTCGAGGTCCTGGAGGACCGGGCCTTCGTCCTGGCGCCGGCGGCGGCGTCGGAGGCGCGCGAGCTCCTGGGCGGGCTGCGCCTCGCCAAGCTGCTCGCCGGAGTGCGCGGACGGCCGCCGGCCGATGTCGGGGCGCTCTCGGCGGCGGTCGAGCGGCTCTCGGTGATGGCCGCCGCCCTGGGCGAGACCCTGGCCGAGGTGGACATCAATCCGGTGATCGTCGGCGCCGAGGGCTGCCTGGCGGTCGACGCCTTGATCAAGCAGAAGAGAGGATGAGCGGGATGACGGACGACCTGGTGCTGACCGAGCGGCGCGGCAAGGTGCTGGAGATCACCATGAACCGCGCGCCGGTCAACGCGATCAACCGGGAAATGAGCCGCGCCATCTACGGCGCGCTCAACACCCTGCAGGAGGACCCGGAACTGACCACCGGCCTGATTACGGGCATCGGCGAGCGGGTCTTCTCCGCCGGCTGGGACCTCAAGGAGACCGCCGAGGGCGGCATCGACCCGGAAGGCGACTACGACCCCGTCACCGGCTACGGTCCCGGCGGCTTCGCCGGCATCACGGAGTACTGGGACCTGAAGAAGCCGGTCATCGCGGCGGTCAACGGGGCGGCGGTCGGCGGCGGCTTCGAGATCGTCATTCCCTGCGACGTCGTCGTCATGGCCGATCACGCCTACTTCGCCCTGCCCGAGATGCAGCGCGGCATCCTGGCCGACGGCGGCGCGGTGCAGCGCCTGCCGCGCATGATCCCACCCAACGTCGCGCGCGAGATGCTGCTGACCGGCCGGCCCATGGACGCCGAGGAGGCGCTGCGCTGGGGCCTGGTCCACAAGGTCGTGCCCCTCGCCGAGCTGATGGAGACGGCGCGCGAGATCGCCCGGGAGATCTCGCTCGGCGCGCCGCTCGCGCTCCAGGCGCTGAAGGAGGTGCTGACCTACTGCGAGACCCTGCCGGTGCGCGAGGCCATGGCGCTGGTGCGCCCCGGTGGCAAGAGCGGCCTGCCGCTCTATTCCAAGATCCACGAGTCCGAGGACGCGATCGAAGGCATCCGCGCCTTCGCCGAGAAGCGCGATCCCAACTGGAAGGGGCGCTAACCCACCGGGATCAATCCGAGGCGTCGGTCACCGTGGACTTGAGCACCCGGTCGCGGATTGCCTCCTCCCACTCCTCGCCCGCACCGTCGCGCCACCAGACCACCACGGGACTCTCGGCGGCGAACTCGTAGGGCTGGATGCGTTCGTTCTTGTCGTGATGCCATTCGGCGCAGAGTTCCGGATAGCTCTGGGCGAAGTTGTTGCCGGCGTTCACCCGGCCGGCGATCTCGACTGGGGCGTCGGCGCGCTGTTCGCCGTGGTACCAGACGTCGATCTTTTCCCAGTAGACGCCGATCAGGTCCTTGAGCGCCGCCATCTCGGGGTAGGGGTCCTCGTAGCACCAGAAGATGTTGTCGACTTCCTGGCCGCCGAGCATCATCGACCAGTAGGCGGCGTCGCCCTTGTAGGGGCAGTGGGTCGCGTGGTCGTTGCGCCGCGCGAGCTCCAGCCGGACGTCCTGCTTCGGAAAATAGTAGACCGGCGCGTGGCCGAGCTCGAACATGACCTGGGCACGGTTGCTGTCGACCACCGTCTCGCCGGCCAGCACCGCGCGGACCCGGAAGGGTAGCGGCACGAGTTCCATGCCGTAGTGCGGGTTCTTTGGCCAGGAGGATGGTGGGAGTTCTGCGAGGGGACGCGGCGGCATGGATCTCCTCTCCAACGGTCTGCTTGCGGGTCGGGACGCGGTGGACGAGGATCGTCCCCGCATTTTGCTCGTTGCTCGTGATGTTAGGCCATGAAACCGCTCGAAGGATACAGGGTCCTCGATTTTTCGACACTCCTGCCCGGTCCACTGGCCACCTTGCTGCTGGCCGAGGCCGGCGCCGAGGTGTTGAAGATCGAGCGGCCGGACGGCGGCGACGACCTGCGCCGCTACCAGCCCCGCTGGGGCCGGGACGGCGTCGGCTTTGCGCTGCTCAATCGCGGCAAGCAGGGCCTGGCCCTGGACCTCAAGAAACCCGACGCCGTCGCGCGATTGACGCCCCTGCTCGAGCAGGCCGATGTGCTGGTCGAGCAGTTCCGTCCGGGCGTGATGGACCGCCTCGGCCTCGGCTACAAGGCGGTCAAGGCGATCAATCCGCGTCTCGTCTACTGCTCGATCACCGGCTACGGCCAGAGCGGCCCGAAGAGCGGTCGCGCCGGGCACGACCTCAACTACATCGGCGACACAGGCCTGCTCGCGCTCGGCCCGGGCGGCACCGACGACCCGGTCATCCCGCCGGGCCTGATCGCCGACATCGCCGGCGGCTCCTACCCGGCGGTCATGAACATCCTGCTGGCCCTGCTGCGCCGCGAGAAGACCGGCGAAGGCGCCCGCCTCGACATCGCCATGTGCGACGGGCTCTTCCCCTTCATGTTCTGGGCCTACGGCGAGGGGCTCGCGACGGGCGCCTGGCCGAAGGGCGGCGCCGGGCCCTTCACCGGCGGCTCGCCACGCTACCAGCTCTATCCGACAGCCGACCGCCGACTGCTTGCCGCCGCGCCGCTCGAGGAGCGTTTCTGGAAGATCTTCTGCGCGGTGATCGGGGCGCCCGAGGACATCGACATCGCCGGCGTCCGGGCGATCATCGCGCGGCACCCGGCCGAGCGCTGGCGCGCGCGCTTCGCGGGCCGCGACTGCTGCTGCACCATCGTCGCAAGCCTCGAAGAGGCCTTGCAGGACCCGCAATTCAGGGAGCGCGGCCTGTTCGATCACCGGCTCGGGAACGAGGCGGGCGAGGAGCTTGCCGCGCTGCCCTTACCGCTCGCCGCCGCGTTCAGGGATCGGCCGGACGAGCCGCTGGCAGCGCCGGCCCTCAAGCGGGACCAGGAGGAAAGCAACCCATGATTACCACCGACGAACTGGCCTCCCGCTACGGCGAGCCGAGCGACCTGGTGAAGCGCAAGGTGCTGGCAAAGCTCGACCGGCACTGCCGCAACTTCATCGCCGCCTCTCCGTTCCTGGTGATCGCCTCGGCCGACGCCGAGGGCCGGGTCGACGCCTCGCCTCGGGGCGACGCGCCGGGCTTTGTCGCCGTGCTCGACGAGCGGACCCTGGCCTTGCCCGACCGGCCCGGCAACAAGCGCCTGGACACGCTCCGCAACCTGCTCGCCAACCCGCGGGTCGGCATGATCTTCTTCCTGCCCGGCATGAACGAGACCTTCCGGGTTAACGGCCGCGCCGAGATCTCGACGGACCCGGCTCTGCTGGCGCGCTTCGCCGTGGGCGGCAAGAAACCGCTCAGCGTGATGCTGGTCACGGTCGAGGAGGCCTTCCTGCACTGCGCCAAGGCGCTGATCCGATCCGACCTGTGGAACCCGGAGAAGCGGATCGACCGCAAGAGCTTCCCAACCCTGGGAAAAATGGTCGCCGACCAGATCGAAGGCGTCGATGCCGAGGCGGCGGACGCCGCGGTAGAGGAGTCGATCCGGGAGCGGCTCTACTAGAGCGGATCGCGGTCGAACGAGATCGCCCGATCGAAATTGTGGAGAGAACGGAAATGCGTTGGTATTGGGGTAGGGACACCTCCGTGGCTCGCCGGCCAGAAGCTGCTCCGTCCCAAACACCGATACCGCGGGACATCGACGCATGAGTAGCCAAGGGTTGATCAGCGACAACGCACGAGCCGACAAGGGCAGCGGCGAGGCGACGGGGAGGCGAAAGAAACCGTCGACCACGACTCTGATTCTGTCCGGCCTCGGGCTGGGTATCGGGGTCGGCCTGTTCTTCGGCGATATCGTGTCGCCGCTCGGTTTCGTCGGCGACGCCTACGTCGGTTTGCTGCAGATGACGGTGCTGCCCTTCATCGTCGCCTCTCTCGTCTCCAGCATCGGTGCGCTCACGCCCGAACAGGCTCGGGCTCTGACCAAGTACGGGCTGCTGATCCTGGCGATCTTGTGGAGCCTCGGCGCGGCGACGGTCTTCGTGATGGCGCTCGCCTTGCCGGACCAGCAAGTCGGCTCCTTCTTCAGCACCACCCTGGTCGAACCGCCGCAAGAGATCGACCACATCGAGCTCTACATTCCGTCGAACCCCTTCTCTTCGCTGGCGAACAACTACGTTCCCGCCGTGGTTCTGTTCTGCGTTCTGTTCGGCGTGGCGATCATGAAGCTCGACGGTCGTGAAAAGGTGATCGACGTCTTCGACGTCGCCGCCAACGCGCTTCGCCGGGTGACCAGCTTTATCATGAAGCTGGCGCCGGTCGGGGTTTTTGCGATCTCGGCCAACGCCGCCGGCACCCTCAGCCTCGAGGAGTTCGGTCGACTACAGGGCTATCTCCTGATTCTCGGCGGCGGCGCCTTCCTGCTCACCTTCTGGGTGCTTCCCATGTTGGTGACGCTGCTCACGCCCTTTCGCTATTGGCAGGTGCTGGCGGCCTCCAAGGACGCCTTGATCACCGGCTTTGTCACCGGCAGCGTATTCGTCGTCATTCCCCTGCTCTGCCTGGCAATCTCGGATCTGCTGAAGGACCAACCACCGGCCCCGGAAGGAAAGGGAATCCGGCACGATTTCCTGATTCCGCTCGCCTACTCCTTTCCCGACTCGGGCAAGATTTTCAGCCTGATCTTCATTCCCTTTGCTGCTTGGTTCTACGGCAACCCGCTCGCCTGGAGCGACTATCCCTTCCTTCTCCTGACCGGCACGTTTCTCGCCTTCGGGAAACTGATTGCGGCAATCCCCTTCCTTCTCGACGCGGCCCAGCTCCCCTCGGATATCTTTCGGCTGTTCCTGGTCTCCGGGGTCGTGGCGAGCCGGTTCGCGGACCTCGTCGGGGTCATGCATCTCTATGTATTCACGGTGCTCTCGACCTGTGCGCTGGCGGGGCTGGCGAAATTCCGTCCGTCCCGATGCCTACCCGCTCTGGGCGGCACGCTGGCCTTGGGTTTGGGCCTGGTTTTCGGCATTCGAGCGCTCCTCGGCATCACCTTCGCCGATACCTACCAGAAGGACAAAGTGCTGGAGGAGATGCAGCTCCTGCGATCGCCGGTACCAGCTAGCCTGCTCGCGGTTTCGGCACCGAACCCGGTTCCCCTCGAGGGCATTTCCCGCATTGAGCGGATCCGCCAGCGCGGGATCATTCGCGTCGGCTACCTGCCGGACCGTCTGCCCTTCTCCTACTTCAATGGGAGCGGGCAGCTCGTCGGTTTGGACGTCGATCTGGTTCACCAACTGGCCGGCGACCTAGGCGTCACCATCGAGTTCATACCCTACGATCTCGAGACACTGGCCGAAGAGCTTCGCAACGACCACTTCGATATCGCGATCTCGGGTATCCTCGCGACGCAAGCGCGCGTGGAACGCATGCTGCTTTCGGAGCCTTACCTGACGGCGCACATGGGTTTGATCGTGCCCGACCACCGAGCCGGGGAATTCGACGAGCAGCCAAAGATCCGCCGCATGGATTCCGTCAGGTTCGCCGTTCTTCGGGACAGCTTCTTTCGCAACCGGGTCGAGAGCTTCATGCCCAATGCCGAGGTGGTGGAACTCGCCAGCGAGCGCGAGTTCTTCGATTCGATCCATGCCGAGGTAGACGGACTGCTCACCACCGCCGAAGGAGGCTCGGCCTGGACCCTGCTCTATCCGCAGTACGATTTCGTCAGTCCCGTGAGACCGGGCCTCGCCGCCCCCGTCGTCATCGCCTTGGGTGGTCAACAGGACCTGATCTTCGAGGAGGTCATGAGCAACTGGGTCGACCTTCAGAGGCTCGACGGCACCATCGACAAGCTGTTCGAGTATTGGGTCCTGGGTCGGCCGGCCCACGCAGAAGGCCCGCGCTGGAGCATCATCCGTGACGTTCTGCAGTGGGTTGATTGATCGGGTGCTTCGGCTCCTTGGCATGAGCGCTAGAACAGGTGAAGCCGGTCGATGTCGACTTGGGCGCGACCGCGCTACTGGCCCTTGACCGGCCGCAAGTTCGCGTTGAAGGAGATGGAGATGCGTTCGCCCGGCCCGTGGTAGGGATTGACCGCGTGGTAGAGCCAGCCCGGGAAGACCGTCAGCGTACCGGTCTCGGGGGGTAGCCCCATGGACTTGCCGAAGGGCGCGCCGGGCAGGTCCACGCATTCCACCCGTTCACGCGGATCGAAGAACTCCAGGATCCCCGACTTGGGCCATTCCGGGTTGGGTGCGCCAGCCTCGACATAGTACACGCCGGACCAGTGTGACGTGGCATGGCTGTGACGAGTGTGATAGGCGCCCGCGCGAGAGACATTGGCCCAGGCTTCGAACATGACGTTGAACTCCCGTCCCTTGACATCGCAGACGGCGGCCTGCATCTGCCGGACCGTCTCGCCGATCGCCTCCGTCAGGACCTTGACCTCGGGGATCGACCAGGCGAGCAGGTCGCTGTTGGACTGCCAGCCGCCATAGTTGCTGCGCTTTCGCGCCGGACCCTCGGTCTCGCGTTCGAGAATCGCCGCCTTCAGCCCTGGGTTGATGCTGCTCGCTTCAAGCACCGCTACCCGGATAATCGGCGTGACGAAGGCCGAAACCAGGTTGTGCTCGGGACGAAACGCGACATGCGCCATGCATCACCTCATGCATTTCAGAGAGAGGAGCTTACTCTCCGTCCGGACAGGATAGATTTCGGTTTTGCACAGATTCTCGGCGATAACGACTCTTTTCAGCCGGACGTGCCTCTGCGCAAACTCCGGAAGAGAGAGCTTTCGTCTTTGCGGCACAGGAGTTCATTGCGCGCCCCAACGCTGAGACCCGTGCTGGCGAGGCTTGATCCCGTCGTCGGATGAGCCGAGGAAGGCGTACCTCGACGACTCCCAGGTCTAGCGGATACTCGGACCCTACAGCGGGAAGGCCTCTTTGAACCTGCGCTCTCCGGTCTTGGAGAAGGCGACGATCCGCGAGTCCGTGACCCGCCTTGCCCACCCGAGCCGGTAGAAACGATCGAGTAGCACCGTTCCAAGGGCACCCGCCAGGTGCGTCCTGCGATTGCTCCAGTCGAGACACGACCGGCACAACGGGCGCCGCGAGCCACCGAGCGCAGCAAGATCGATCCCGAAATCCTTCATTCGGGCTTGGCCGCCTTCAGTCAGGAAGACCTCCTCGCCTTCTTCCGCGACCACGCCCTGCGCGATCAAGCTGTCGAAGAGGTGGACGCCCAGTTCGCCGGCCAGGTGGTTGTAGCAGACGCGTGCTTTGCGGAGAGCCGGATCCCTCGGCCCGGTGCGCGCTCTCATGTGTCCATTCTTGGCCGCCAAACCCATCATCGCTTCCAGAACGCTTCCAACGTCATCGTCCGCAAGCGAGAAGTAGTGATGCCGCCCTTGCTTGCGCCGTCTGAGCAGACCGGCGCTTTCGAGTTTGGCGAGATGCGTGCTCGCGGTCTGCGCGGTGACGCCCGCTTCGACGGAGAGCTCTCTCGCCGTCAGCGCCTTCCCGCTCATGAGCGCCGTCAGCATGTTCGCGCGCGCCGGATCGCCGATGAGCGACCCGAGTAGCGCAATGTCGGGGCCTTCTTTCATAGTTCGATGGTAAGCGAACCATTATCGCTGAGCAAGCTGCCATACTGACAAGGCATGTCAGGAGGTGCAGCCATGATCACATGCTTTATCCGCTACCACATCGACCCGACGAAGCGGGATCTCTTCGCCGAATATGCCCGGAACTGGGGTCAGGCCATTCCGCGTTGCGGCGCCGACCTCATCGGCTACTTCGCGCCGCACGAGGGATCATCGACGCTTGCCTACGGCGTCTACACCCTCGAGTCCCTGGCCACCTACGAGGCCTATCGGGCACGCCTGGCGGAAGACCCGCTCGGCCAGGAGAACTACGCCTTCGCACAGCGCGAGAAATTCCTCCTGCGCGAAGACAGGACGTTCCTGAAAATCGTCTCAACGCCGCACGGGGAGCTCAGGAAGAGATGATCGCAATCATTTTCGAGGTCTCGCCCGCTCCAGGGCGGAAGGACGATTACTTGGGCCTTGCCGCGCAGTTGCGCCCGCTTCTCGAGGAATCTGAAGGGTTCATCTCGGTGGAGCGCTTTCAGAGCCTCAACGATCCGGACAAAATCCTGTCTCTCTCGTTTTTCGAGAACGAGGAGGCGGTCGCCAAGTGGCGGGCGCTCAGCGCCCATCGTGGCGCACAGCGGCGCGGGCGGGATGCGCTTTTTCGGGACTATCGGCTGCGTGTGGCCGAGGTGCTTCGCGACTACGGTATGCACGACCGTGAACAAGCTCCCGTCGACAGCAAGCGGGAGCACGAGGGATGAACCTGGAACTCTACTTGATGAAATAGCCGGAGACGCGCCAGCGGCCGTTCTCGTCCAGCATGGGCGTGACGGTTTCGACGCTGGATCGCTTGTTCTCGAACGAGGTGTCGAACTGGATCACGACGTACTGACCGTCCGGCGCTCCCGGCAGCGTAGTTGTGAAAGTCTTGGACTTCGGCCGCCTCGAAAGCACCGTTCCAAGCGGCCTCCGCACCCCGTTCAGCGCTTGCTGCCACTGGTCCCGGCTTACGGCCTTCTGGAAATAGCTGGCAGCCGCTTGCCAGCTTTCGCCGTAACGCTCCGCGTCGACCAGCGCCAGCCACTCTTCCGCGGCTCTCAGCGCTGCCGACTCCTTCTCTTCGGATGCCTGTCCGGAGGCACTCATTACAAACACCCCCAGGACCGCGATCGTGGCAAGCTGAACTGCCCTCACGATCTTGTCTCCGTCCAATCACAGCATCGGATCAACGAGCTTTAGCGAAGATGCCTGACGACTTCAACGGCCGCCCGCCGAGCCGCGTCCATCCTCGACCATGGCGGGACATACTGGGGATCCAGGGTTCAGCTGCAGATTCAATGGGGTCGGGGTTCCGGCGTGTGATACCGCCCGTGCCCGGTATGGCCGGCCGGCGCGGCGGTTACTCGGCGGCCTTGGTCAAGGCGATGGGCGCGGCCGGCTCGATCTCGCGCAGCTCCCGGTCGAGCCGGACGCCGGCATGGGCGCGCGGCGGGGCGAGCGGCGCGAGCAGGCTGTATATCACCGGGATCAGGACCAGGGTGAAGACCGTCGCGATCCCCAGGCCGCCGAACACGACCCAGCCGATTGCGCTCCGCGCCTCGGCCCCGGCGCCGCTGGCCAGCACCAGCGGCACGGCGCCCAGCACGGTCGAGAGCATGGTCATCATGACCGGGCGCAGCCGCGTCGTGGCTGCCAGCCGTATCGCGTCGATCACCGCGAGGCCCCGGTCCCTCTGCTGGTCGGCGAACTCCACCACGAGGATGCCGTTCTTAGCCATGAGCCCGATCAGCATGATCAGACCGATCTCGCTATAGATGTTCAGGCTCGAGCCGGTCAGCTTGAGGGCGAAGACCGCCGCCGCCAGTCCGAAAGGAATGGTCAGCAGGATGACCATGGCGCTCACGAAGCTCTCGAACTGGGCGGCGAGCACCAGCAGCACCACGAGGATGGCGATCGCGAAGGTGACCGCGACCTCGTTCGAGGTGTCCTCCAGGGTCGCCGCCTCGTTCAGCATCCTGAGTCCGATCTCCGGCGGCAGCACGTCGGCGGCGATCCGCTCGACGTCGTCCATCGCGCGGCGCATGGCGTAGCCAGGTGGAAGCGGAACGTCGATCTCGACCGCGCGCTTCTGGCCGGTCCGGTCGAGCTCGGCGGCGATGCCGGTCTCGCGCAGGCTGACGAAGGCCGACAGGGGCACCATCCCGCCCCGCGCGCTGGAAACGAAGAGGTTGTGCAGGTCGCTCGGGTCGCGAATGGCGCCGGCGGCGGACTGCAGCATGACCGGGACCGAACGATCGTCGACGTTGAGCTCGGCCACCTCGAAGCCGTCGATCATGGCGCGCAGGGTGTTGACGATTCCCTCGACCGGCACGCCCAGATCCTCGGCGCGCAGGCGATCGACCTGCACGGTCAGCTGCGGCTGGGTCTGCTGAAACTCGATCTCGGGGTCCTCGAACTGGGGCAGGCGCTCATGCATCGCCGCGAGGAAGTCGTTCGCCGCGGCCGCGATATCGGTGTAGTTCGGGCCGGTCAGGGCGAACTCGAGGCTGCCGCCACTGCGCCGCAGGTTCAGGCTGTTCGGCGTGCGCACGCGCGCCGTCGCCCCGGGGATCGCCTTCAGCTTCGGGCGCAGTTCGGCGGCGATCTCCTGCTGGCTGCGCGACCGGGCCGACCAGTCGGCCAGCGGGGCGGAGATATAGACGCGGTTGAGGTCCCAGCGGCCGACGATGGTCATCACGTTGCTGATTTCCCCGCGTTCGCGCAGGGGCGCCAGGATGGCTTCGGCCCGCGCCGCCTGCCGATCCATGTAGTCGAGTCCGACGCCGTCCGGTCCCTGCATCATGATGTAGATGGCGCCGCGGTCTTCGCTCGGCAGCAGCTCCTCGTCGATCGTGGGGTAGACCAGAACCGCGGTGGCGGCCAGGAGGCCAGTGACCGCCAGGACCAGGAGGCGCGCCGAGAGCGTGAAATCGAGCAGTCGCCGGTAGCCGGCTGCCGCCCGGTCGCCCAGCCTTGCGAGCAGGCCCCGGCCCTTCGCGGCGCCCGCGGCTTCGGCCCCGGCGGCCCGCAAGTCGAGGCGCGAGGCCAGCATGCAGCCCAGCGTCAGCGCCACGAAAGACGAGATCGCCACGGCGACCGCGAGCACGATGCCGAACTCCGTGAACATGCGGCCCGCCGTGCCCGGCAGGAACGCGATCGGCACGAAGACCGAGATCAGGGTGATCGTCGTCGCCAGCACGGCGAAGAAGACCTGGCGGGTGCCGACGACGGCAGCCGCCAGCGGCTTCAGGCCCTCGGCGCGCTTGCGCTGTATGTTCTCGATCACCACGATGGCGTCGTCGACGATCATGCCGGTCGCCAGCACCAGCGCGAGCAGCGTCAGAATGTTGATCGAGAACCCGAGCAGCCAGATTGCCGCGATGGTGCCGATCAGGGCCACGGGGATGGCTGCGCCCGGAATCAGCGTCGGCCGCAAGGCCCCCATGAAGAGGAAGATGACGCCGATGACGACGGCGACCGCCGCGGCGAGGCTGACCAGGACCTCGCGCACGGCGCCCCGGATGAACTGAGCGTCGTCGGAGATCTTGACCACCTCGACGTCGGCGAGGCGGCGGTTCAGGCGTTCGATCGCCCGCTCCACGGCCAAGGAAATCTCTATGGTGTTCGACTGGGCGCGCCGGACGACGCCGAGACCGACGACCCTGCGGCCGTTCAAGAGGCTGTAGCTCTCGGCGTCGGCCGGTCCGTAGAAGGCGCGGGCCACGTTGCCGAGCCGGATCACGCCCCGTTCGTCACCGCGAAGCTCCAGAGCCTCGATGTCCTCCGGCCGCCAGACCGAGGCGTCGGCCCGCACGACCAGGAGATGGTCGTCGGATTTGAAGCTTCCGGCGGGAACGTCGAGGCTGGTGCTGCGCAGCACGCGCGCGACATCGTCGATCGAAAGGCCATAGCTGGCCAGGCGCATGGGCTCGACGACGACGCGCAAGACCTCCTTCTGGTCGCCGAAGAGCTCGACCGTTGCCACGCCGGGAATGGTCGAGAGCTCGGCCGCGACCTCGTCTTCGGCGACGTAGGTCAGGGCTTGCTGGGACAGGCGGTCGCTGACGAGAGCCAGGCGGATGATCGGCGACGCGTCGGAATCCGCCTTGACGATGGTGATCTCGTCGACACCCTCGGGCAGATCGCGTTCGATCGCAGCGACCGCCTCGCGCACGTCGTTCGCCGCCACGTCCAGGGCGACGCCTGGCGCGAACTCGGCGCGGATCCGCGCGTTGTTCTCCTCGCTCGCCGCGTTGATCGTCTTGACCCCGGAAACCCGGGCGACCGCCCCCTCGATGACGCTGGTGACCTCCTCGTCCATGGTCTCCGGGGAGGCGCCGTCGAAGAACGCCCGCACGGTTACGACCGGGCGGTCGACGTCGGGCAGCTCCCGGACCTCGACACCCGAAATCGCCGCCAATCCGGCGATGACGATCAGCAGGTTCATCACGACGATCAGGGTCGGACGGCGCACCGCCAGCGCCGGCAGCTCGCTGGGCCGGGCGGTCATCAGGCGGGACCCTTGCCCGCACCGGCCGTCCCGTCGAGCGCCGGCTCGGCGCCGTTTCCGCCATCGCGGGCTCGCGGATCGACCGGCTGCCCATCGCGCAGTCCCTGCACGCCCTCGACCACGACCAGGTCGCCCGCTTCGAGCGGGCCGTCGACCAGGACGCGGCCTTTGTCGCGGCGCACGATGGCCACGAAGACCTTCCTGGCCCGATCGTCCACCACGCGCCAGACATAGGCGCCGTCGCGGCTCCACAGCACCGCCACCTCGGGCAGGCTGGGATAGGCGGCACCTCGGAACTCGAGGCGGACGTCGAAAGAGGTGCCCGGCCGGATCGAGTCGTCGGGGTTGGCGATGCGCGCCTTGACCCGCAACGACCGGGTGGCGGGATCGATCCGGCTGTCCGTGGCGGAAACCCTGCCCTGCAGCTCGAGTTCCGGGCGGGTCCAGGGGCGCACGGCGATCTCGTCGCCGACCGCAATCCGACTGGCGTAGTCCTCCGGAACGCTGAACCCGATCTCGATGAACGAGCGGTCATCCAGCGTCGCGATCATCGTCTCGTCGGTCACGCGATCGCCGGCCTCGATATCGGTCAGCCCGATGACGCCCTCGAAGGGCGCGAAGAGAGTCCGATCCTTCAACGCTGCCTTGGCCTGGGCCACGCGCAGAACCGCGCTTTCTAGCTCGGCCTCCGCCGACTGCAGGGTGACCAGGGAGACCGTGCCGCCGGGCGCGAGTTTCTCGTAGCGCGCGACCTGGCGGCGGACGTCCATCAGGGTGACCTCGGCCAAGCGCACCGCGAGTTCTTCGTCCTCATCGTCCAGGCGCAGCAGCGGCTCGCCCTTTCGCACCTTCTGTTCCGCCTCGAAGAAAACCTCCTCTACTTCGCCGTCGACCGCCGGGTAGAGCGTGGCGGAGCGCAGGGCCTCCCCCGTGCCGACCGTGCGCACGGTGACGCGGTCCTCCTTCAGGGTCAGCGCCTCGGCGATGACGAGGGTGGCGCCAGCGGCGCCGCGCTTCGGATCGGGCGATAGGATCGGATCGCCCCATCCTAAGAGCCAACCGGCCCCAAGCGCGAGGACGGCGCCGAACAAGGCGATGATCCCTATTTGCCAGCGCAGTGCCATGGCCCCATCGATCCGCAGCCGTTCCGCCGTCCGTGCGCCCGTCCCGAGAGACTTGGCTCGCGGGCCCGGTGCCGGCGCGGATTATAGGTTTCAGGGTCCGGATTCACTAGCGGCGAGGGATTCGGCCCGAGTACCCACGGCTCGGGCGGGGCCACGGTGGTCCGACGGTCGAGCCGATCGACAATGATCTGCCTCATGCCCCCTAACCTTGCGCTGGGATAACCAGTCAGCGTCGAGAGTGCTCTTGCCCGCTTGGTTCGGGCATGGAGAACGCTTTCGCGAAGGGTGTACACTCGCTCGCGCGCCTGTTGCGCCGATCTGGGAGGAGAAAACCTTGAGCTTTCCGCGTCGCGCCTTGCGAAGCTTCGGCATCGCCGCCGTTTTGCTGCTGCTCGCCCCGCCCGGCGTAGGCGCTCAGGACACCTCGCCGATCCTCGGTGACGATCCGGCGACAAGGCAGGGAACCGGGCAGACGATCCGGCCGGTCCGCACGGAGAGCCCCCGCGACACCCTGGCGACCTTCATCCGCCTCCGCGGAGAGGTGGAGCAGGCGCTCCGCGACTACCGTGAGAACCGGAGCACCGAGGTGGCCGATCATATGTACCTGCTGGGTGAGCAGCTGCATGCGCTGATCGATCTGTCGAAGGTACCAAGATCCTCGCGTCGAGAGGTGGGAAACGAGACGGCCCTGTTGCTGCTCGACATCTTCGGCCGTGTCGGATTGCCCAATTTGGACGATGTGCCCAACGAGGAGGCCTTCGATCTCGATGGCCCGGCCAACTACAGGATTCCCAGGACGCCAATCCGCATCACGCGCATCGACTTGGGCCCGCGCGACGGCGAGTTCCTGTTCAACAGCCGCACGGTCGGAATCGCACCGCGCTTCTATCAGGGCATCAAGTCTTTGCCTCTACGTTCGGACCTGGGAATCAGGAATTGGACCCAATCGGTGCCGCAGCTCACGGGTCCCCTCATCCCTTCGAGATTGGTCAGTGCCGTGCCGACAGGCATGCGCTCTCTCTGGCTCGGCACGCCGATCTGGAAGGTGGCTGCCAGCATCGCGAGCGCCCTGATCGCCGGCCTTTTGATCGCGGGTCTGCATCGCTGGCTGGCCCGCCGGGAGCCGTCGTCGCGCATCGGCGTGCTCTCCTGGCAACTGCTGCGCCCTCTTTCGATCCTCTTGGTCGTTGCCCTATTGAATCCCTTCATCGACGATCAGATCAACGTCTTCGGCCAGTTCGCCAGAGTCGTCGACGGCGCGATGACTCTCCTGATCTATTTCTCTGCCGCCTGGATCTTCTGGCTCGGCGCCCGGCTGTTCTTTGAATGGCTGATCCTCTCGCCGAGCATTCCGGAAGAGGGTCTGGACGCCAACCTTCTCCGCCTGCTCGCGGGTTTGATCGGCGTGATCGGGATCACGATTATCGTGGCCTACAGCGCACAGGAACTGGGCTTGCCGGTCTTAAGCGTTCTCGCCGGCTTGGGCATCGGCGGCCTCGCGGTTGCCCTGGCCATCCGGCCGACGCTGGAGAACCTGATCGGCGGCATCATTCTCTTTCTCGACAGACCCGTGCGGGTTGGCGACTTCTGCGACTTCGGCAGCAAGAGGGGCACGGTCGAGACGATCGGGATCCGTTCGACCCAGCTGCGCGCCCTCGACCGCACCTTGATCACCGTGCCCAACGCGCAGTTCGCCGACATGCAGATCGTCAACTGGGCGCAATGCGACGAGATGCTGATCGACGAGACCATCGGCCTGCGCTACGAGACCAAGGCCGATCAGCTTCGCTATTTTCTGGCCAGGCTGCGCGAGACGCTGCACGCCCATCCGCGCATCACCAGTGAAACCGTCCGCGTCCGCTTTTCCGGCTACGGCGATTCTTCCCTCAACGTGCGCATCAGGGTCTACGCGAAGACCCGGGAGTGGAACGATTTCTACGCGATTCGCGAGGATATCTTCCTGCGCCTCTTCGACCTGGTCGAAGAGGCCGGAACCAGCTTCGCCTTCCCGTCGCGCACCCTCTACCTGGGCAAGGACGAGGGCCTCGACAAAGAGACCGGCGACAAGGCGGCAGCCCAAGTGCAGGCCTGGCGCCGTTCCGGCCGGCTTCCCTTCCCCCGCTTCAATCCGGAGAAGCTGGAGAAGCTTGACGGGACACTCGACTACCCGCCCAAGGGCTCGCACGAAGCCGGACACGAGGAGCTGGAGACGGACGGCGGCAGCGAGCGGCTTTCGGCGCGACCGCGGCAGGAGCGGGAGCACACCGAGGCGCCAGGCTCGGTAGAAGCGGGCAACAAGCGCCGGACCGACGAGGACTGACGGACCGCCGGGTCGTCCGCTGCCTTTTCAGCCGGCGGTCAGGCCCAGCCGCCGGCGATCGGCACGACGTGGCCGGTGATGAAGCCGCACTTGTCGGAGGCGAAGAAGGCGATGGTCTCGGCGACCTCCTCGGGCTCGCCGAGGCGCTTCAGCGGGATGTTGGACAGCATCTTCGCCATGGCCTTCTCGTTGGCCAGCAGCTCGGGCGGAAAGTAGGTCGGGTTCCGGATGTAGTTGGGCGCGATGGCGTTGACCTGGATGTTGAAGGGCGCCAGCTCGAGCGACAGCGACTTGACCAGCGCGTTGCCCGCGCCGCGCGCCGTCGCGTACATGGAGTAGTTGGCCAGGCCGCGCAGCGGCGCCGCCGAGGTCACCATCAGGATCCGGCCGGCGCCGGCCGCCTTCATCGCCGGCACCGCACGGCCGATCAGCCGGTAGGGCCATTCGACCAGGGCTTCCAGGGCCCGGCCCATCTCGCCCGGCTCGGCCTCGTCGACCGGCGCGCGCACCGCCGGATAGGCGTCGTTGCAGATCAGAACGTCGATGCGGCCCTCGGCGGCGATCACTTCGTCGATCAGGGCCTCCGGCTCGCCAGCCTCGGGAACGACGATGCCCGGACCCGCTTCCCCCTCGTGGCAGACGACGGTCGCGCCGTAGCCGGCCAGCACGCGGGCCGCCGCGGGCCCGACGAAATGCCTGGCATGGGTGATGACGATCACGCGCCCTTCGAGCATGGCCTGGTTTCCTTGCCCCGCCTATCCCGCCTTCCGCGCCGCCACCGAGTTGGCCAGGACGCAGAGGATCTCGTACATCAGGGTGGCGCCGACCAGGGCCGTGTTGCCGCTGGGATCGAAGGGCGGGGCGACCTCGACCACGTCGCCGCCGACCAGGTTGAGGCCCTGGAGCGCGCGGATCATGATCTGCGCCTCGACCACGGTGATGCCGCCGCATTCCGGCGTGCCGGTGCCCGGCGCGTAGACCGGGTCGAGGCCGTCGACGTCGAAGGAGACGTAGGTTGGACCGTCGCCGACGATCTCGCGCGCCTCGGCGATCACGTCGCGCGGGCCGCGGTCGTAGAACTCCTCCATGTAGACCACGCGCATGCCGCTGTCGTGACTGAACTTCCAGATGTCGAGGTCGTTGAGCGGCCCGCGGATGCCGATCTGGATGGTGCGCTTGGGATCGAGCAGGCCCTCCTCGACCGCGCGGCGGAAGGGCGCACCGTGGTGGAACTTGGAGCCCAGGTAGTCGTCGCCGGTGTCGCAGTGGGCGTCGAAATGGACCATGCCGACCGGGCGGTCCTTGGCGATGCCGCGGAAGATCGGCAGAGTGACCGAGTGGTCGCCGCCGGCCGAGAGCGGCACCACGCCGGCGGCGTGGACCCGGTCGTAGAACTTTGTGATCTCGTCGAGCGCACTCTCCAGGGCGAAGGGCTTCTCGATCAGGACGTCGCCCAAGTCGGCGACCCGGCAGTCCTCGTAGGGATTGAGCTTGCTCGCCTGGTGCGCCTTGCGCATCAGGCTGGACTGGTTGCGGATCTCGCGCGGGCCGTGGCGGGCGCCCGGCCGGTTGGTCACGCCGCCGTCGTAGGGCACGCCGACCAGGCCGATGTCGACCTCGGAGAAGTCCTCCGCGAAGGGCGCGCGCATGAAGGTGGCGATGCCGGTGTAGCGCGGCCGCTCCATCGGATTGGCGAACTCCGGATAGCTGAGCTCCGACCTGTCATTCATGGCATGGCCTCCCCTAGAACGTTCTTTTCCGGGACACTAGTGTGATGGTTCCGAAATTCGGCACGATGAACGTGCCGAGCTTCGGAAGCTGAATCACACTAGAATCATAATGTTCATGTCTTTTTGCTTCCCAAGTTCGATCACTCGAACTTGGGAAGCAAAAAGACACTAGCGCGTTCTCCGCCCCGGCTCGACCGTTTTGCGGCCTCACAGCTTCCGGAAGAGCGCGTGGGACCGGTTTTGCGTGTAGGGCCTCACCTCGGTGCCCCAGCGCCCCTTCTCGACCGCCTCGGCCCAGGCCGGGCCCTCGAGCACGGCCGGCCCGTCGACTTCGTAGAGCGCCGTGTAGACCGGGCTCGGCGCCGGCATCTGCTGGACCGTGCCGGCGATCGCCAGCCCGAAGGCCTCGCCCTTGAACCGTGTGACGGCGCGCACGCCCGGAACCGCGAGCAGGTGCGCCACGTGCTCGTCATAGACCTCGTTGAAAAGGTCCTCCTTCTCGGGCGCCACGTCCATGGACACGATGAAGAGGTAACGCGTTTCAACGGCCATGACCGCCTCCCTTCCTGCTGGCCGCGGCAAGACCCGCCGCGACAAACCTTGGATATTACTGTCGCCCCGCCCGTGGGGAAGCGTGATATCGTCTCCGGCGGAACCGGACAGCCGAAAAGGCGACGGAGCGAAGCGGGAGGAGGCGGTCATGAGCGGTTTCCAGGATCTCCAAGCGCGGATCGACGACAAGGCCGTGATCATCCTCGACGGCGCGATCGGCACCCAACTCCAGGCCATGGAGGTGCCGATGAACCGGGAGGCCTGGGCTGCGCTCGCCCTCGAGACCCACCCCTTCACCGTGCGCCGCCTGCATGAGGACTACATCGAGGCCGGCGTCGACGTGATCACGACCAACACCTATGCCTCCTGCCGCCAGAACCTCGAGCTGCTCGGCATGGGCGACAAGGTCGCCGAGCTGAACCTGCGCGCCGTCATGCTGGCCCAGGACGCGCGGGACAAGTGCGCCAAGGAGCGGCCGGTCTACATCGGCGGCTCGGTCTCGAATTTCGGCATGGTCGCCGGTGTCGAGGCGGGCTGGCGCGAGAGCTATCCGAACTTCTTCAAGTACCGCTTCGAGACCAGCGAGGCCCAGGCCAAGGCCAACCTGCGGGAGCAGGCGGAGATCCTGGCCGAGGCCGGGGTCGACTTCATGATCGCCGAACCGACCGGCAGCACCGTCCAACGCAGGTGGGTGGTCGAGGCCTGCGCCGCCACCGGCCTGCCGGTCTGGGTCGGCTTCAAGTGCCACCAGGACGCCCCCGGCCAGCCGATCAACGTCGGCTATGTCTCGGAGGAGCCGCTGGAGGCCGCCTTCGACGAGGTCATGGCCCTGGGCGGCAGCCTGGTCACGGTCTTCCACTCGCCGGTCGAGCCGACGCTGAGGGCGCTCGACATCGTCAAGACGAAATGGCAAGGCCCGCTCGGGGTCTATCCCGAGGCCGAGCGCCACGACTATGTCGCCGCGCGGCGCGATCCTTCCGAGCCGGTCCACGTGACCCCGGAGGACTTTCTCGGTTTCGCCAAGGACTGCGTCGGCCGGGGCGTCCAGGTGATCGGCGGCTGCTGCGGCATCGAGTTGGACCACATCCGTCCGCTGCGCGAGGCCCTGCCCGAGCGCCTGCCGGAGGCGGCCTGAGCCATGGCAGCCTCCCGAGCAGCCTCGGCAGAGATGGTCGTCGGCCAGCCGGTCGCGACCCACGGCAGGGTGGCGGTCGAGAACGGGGTCTGCGCCGCCGGGCACCAGGCGGCGGCCCAGGCCGGCGTGCGCATCCTGCAAGAGGGCGGCAACGCCGTCGACGCGCTGACCGCCGGCGCCTTCACCGCTTTCGTTGTCGAGCCCTCTGCCTGCGGGATCGGCGGTTACGCCCACATCACGGCCTGGCATGCCGCCTCCGGGCGCTTCCTCTCGGTCGACGCCTACGTCCGGGCGCCCGGCACGGCCAGGCCCGACATGTTCGAGATCGACCCGGGCCAGCCCGAGACCTACTACCACCACCCCTCGACCAGGGGCGGCCTGTCCGAGGCCGGGGCGCTCGCCGTCGCCGTGCCCGGCGCCGTCGCCGGCTTCTGCCACCTGCAGGACGCCCTGGGGACGCTGCCGCTCAGCCGCGTCCTGGAGCCGGCGATCGAGGCGGCCCGGGCAGGCTACGACTTCGACTGGTCCGACGTCATGCACATCGCCCAGCGTCGCGCGGCGATCGAGGCCCTGCCCGACACGGCGGCCGCCTTCCTGCCGGACGGCGGGCTGCCCAGGAGCGCGGGCAGTCTGGCCGAGGGTAGCCGGCTCGATACGACGGCCCTAGCCGACAGCCTAGAGGCCATCGCCCGGGAGGGCGCCGCCGCCTTCTACCAGGGGACCATCGCCCGGACGCTGGTCGACCACGTGCGCGGACTGGGCGGCATCCTGACTCTTGAGGACCTGGCCGGCTACCGGCCCCGCGTGCTGCACGAGCGGCCGACCCGCTACCGCGGCCACGACGTCGTGACCTGCTACGACCAGGTCGCCCTCGAGGCGCTCAACATCCTGGAGGGCTACGACCTCGCCGCCGAGGGCCCCGACAGCTTGGCCTACCGCCATCTCATGGCCGAGGCCATGGGCGTCGCATTCACCGACAACATCGCACACTACGGCGATCCGGCCTTCGTCGAGAGCCCGGTCAACGGCCTGGCGAGCCCGGCTTTCGCGGCCGAGCGGCGCAAGGCGATCCGGCCTGACCGGGCCTTGCCCCGCCCGATCGCCCCCGGCGACCCCTGGCCCTTCGAGGACGAGGCCCTGGCGCCGGAGATCCTGCCCGGCGACTCGGCGCTGGCGCGCCGCGGCGGCACCACCCAGGTCGCCACGGCCGACCGCCAAGGCAACATGGCGGCCGCCTGCATCACCATAGGCAACGCCTGGGGCTCGCTGGTCTACGTACCGGAAGCCGGGCTCTTGAACGACGGCATGAAGAACTTCGATCCGCGGCCGGGCCGGCCCTCCAGCATCGCCCCGGGCAAGATGCCGATCTTCGCGGCGCCGGCGCTGGTCGCGGTGAAGGACGGACGGGCGGTCTTCGCCGGCTCCGGCTCGGGCGGCTACCAGATCGAGACCGGGGTGCTGCACAGCCTGATCAACCGGATCGACCACGCCATGGACCTGCAACAGGCCGTGGATCACCCCCGGGTGCACTGCCAGGGCCGCGAGACCTGTGTCGATCCGCGCATCCCCCAAGCCCTGCGGCAGGGCCTGGAGAAGGCCGGCCACCAGGTCAGGCTCCTGCCGCAACGCCCGGGCGCGATGAACTTCGGCCGCGTCTCGGCCGTAGCGGCAGAGGCGGACGGAACCCTCCTGGCCGCCGCCGGCCCCAGTTGGCACACGGGGATCGCCGGCTACTGATCGTCCCGAAACGGCCCGATTACCGCCCTCGCGTTAACCATTGACGCGGCATTAACTGACGTACGGATTTACCCAAATAGAAAACACATTATTCCTAAGCGCTTTATCTAGTTAAAATCCCTCAATATTTGTCAAATATAAGGTGTTTATTATCATTAATACTGCATTGACGTAAATAAAATATCGGTTTTTCTTGCAATTCTCCAGAATTCCTGATACCTTTCCGATCGAATTTCAGGCGCACAAGACCGCGGCGCCGAGCATCCCATAAAGAGGAGCATTGCTGGAGATGGTAGACCTCAGCACGACCGTGGCGAGCCCCGAAACTCTGGACGACAAGGAAGACACGATCAGCTTCCTCAGTCTGGTCCGCAAGCTCAGCGCATTCGCGGCGCTCATCTTCCTGTTTCACCTCGCCTTTCCCATGGGTGTGGTGAACGCTCAGCTGGTCGCGGCCCTGGGCCTGGGACAGGTTTGGTACGCGGACGCGCCGCTGGCGCTTCTCGTCGCCTTCGTGAATTCACTCGTGGCGGTGTTGGCGTTCAAATTCGTGAAGTGAGGCTAGGCTGGTATCGGGGCGCGAGCCTCCAATAACCCGAGCGGACGGAACGCAACCGTACCACTGTCAAGCGAAGCGCTGGGGGGCCGGGGACGAACGGCTTCCCAGCGTTTTTCTGCTGAGCCAGACCCCGACCGCCTCAATGCAACCCGGGCGATTTCAGGAAATCGTTGCGGTCCGCCGAGCGGACGTCGACGGTGATCTCCTCGCCGTCGCGCCGGATCGTCAGGGGAATCACCGTGCCCGCCGAACCCCGCGCCCAGATGCCGCGGAACAGCCCAGCAAGGTCGCTGACCTGCAGATCGGCGACCCGCACCACGACATCGCCGACCGCCAGGTTCGCCTGATCGGCCGGCGCGCCACGCGCGAGGCCTGCGATCACGATGCTGCCGTCGCTCTCCGCCGTGAACATCCCGAGCCAGGGTCTGGGCGGCTGGTCGACCTTGCCGAACTTCAGCAGGTCTTCCAGGATCGGCTCGAGCAGGTCGATCGGCACGAACATGTTGCCGTTGCGCTGCGTCGTCTCGCCCTGCTCGGCCTCTTGGACCAACAGCGAGCCGACGCCCTGCAGGCGTCCGTCCGAGCCGATCAGGGCCGCGCCGCCCCAATTGGGATGAGGCGGCGCGGTGAAGATCGCCTCGTCGAGCACGTATTCCCAATAGCCCGCGAACTCCCGCTTGGAGGTGATCTCGGCCGCGAGCGCGTGGGGAAGGCCGCCGTGACCGGCGACCACGACACCGTCGCCGACCACCGAATCGGCGGCGCTGCCGCGCTCGAGCGGCGGTACCGCCAGGCGGCCCAGCGCCTGCACCAGGCCGAAACCCGAGGCCTGGTCGTAACCGACCACGTGTGCCGGTACCGCCGTGCCGTCTCCCGCGAGCAGCCAGATCGATGCCGCCTCGGTGATCAGATAGCCGATGGTGAGCACAAGGCCGGAGTCGTCGATGATGACGCCGTTGCCGCTGCGCTCCGTGCCCAGGAAGGCGGCGGTGAAGGCGTCCGCCGGGATCTCCGCGCGCAGGGCGACGACCGAGGAGATGGCCCGGTCGAGATCGTAGGAAACGCTTCCCGCCCGCGGCCGGGCGGCTTCGGGGAACTCCCAGTCGTCCGTGTCGTTCATGAGCCGTGCCTTCAGAAGGGTCCGAGCGCGACGCTCATGTTGCCATGCTACACCCGCCGCGGCTCGGGGCTCAACCGGACCCCGTGGCGGGCGGGTTGGGGGGCCGCCTTTCCGACCTTGCTCTCCCCCGGGCGGTTGATCATGATCGGGCGATTCCCCGCACCATGCCGCCGCAGCTCGCCTCCGGCCGGCGCAAGAGGTCTCGGCAGTCCCATGTTCTCCCTGTTCCGCAAATCCCCGCCTCCGGGCGACGCCGCAACGGAGCCGGCGTCGGCGCACGGCGACAGCGAGCGCCCCTGGCGCCATCCCAAGGGACGGGTCGCCGAGGTCGGCTGGATGATCCACGGGGAGAAGAGCACCTTCATCTACGAAGCGCCGCGCGCGATCTACCGCAAGACGGACCCGGCCACGCCGGCCAAGGCCGTCGGCTTCTGCCCCGCGGTGTTGGACAACGAGGCGCGCCACTTCGAGGTGCGTTGCCCCTTCGACCTGCACCTGCGGTACACGCTGGGACCCAAGGGCAATCCCGCGCTGATCAACGTGGCCGGCAAGAGCAGCGCGGTGGCCAAGAGCGTGCTCGACCAGCTGGTCAAGCTGGAGCCGGCCGACACCTGGCGCAGCATCGAACGTCCGGTGCTCCAGATCGGCGCGCCCTGGCGCTTCCTCGCCGATGAGCCGGTCTACCTGGTGCAGCTGCCGCCGTTCAATCACTACCGGGACCCGCCCCTGCCGGGCACCATGGTCACCGCGCGCTTTCCGATCCACATCTGGCCCCGCAGCCTGATGTGGGCCTTCGAATGGTGGGACACCTCGAAGGACCTGATCCTGAAGCGCGGCGAGCCTTGGTTCTATCTGCGCTTCGAGACGCTCGACCCCGCCCGCAGCGTGCGGCTGGTCGAGGCCCAGTCGACCCCGGAGTTGCAGGAGTACTGCAGCGGCCTCGAGGGCGTGGTGAGTTACGTCAAGAAGACCTTCGACCTCTTCAAGATCGCCGAGGAGCGCCGCCCCAAGGTGCTGCTCAAGAAGGTCGAGCGCTGAATCGCTTCAGAACGCCAGGCCTTCTTCTTCCCGGCTCTGCGGCAAGTTATCCGTGATCTCGATCCAGGGCGCCCTGGAGGCGACGTGGATATGCAAGCTCGGCCGCGCGCCCGGGTCGCCGTCCAACGTCCCGCTTCGCAGATTGATGAAGCCCGGATTGTCGTCGTATCGGCTGTAGATCGGCGAGCCGCAGCGGCCGCAGAAGGTACGCTGCTTGCCCGGCGTGGACTCGTAGGCCGCCAGCTTCTCCTCGCCCTGCAGGAAGTCGAAGTCGGCGGCCCGCACCACCATCGTCGTTGCGAAGGAGGCGCCGCTGGCGCGCCGGCACTGGTGACAGTGACAGTGGTGCATCCCGAGCGGCTCGCCGCTGATTTCGTAGCGGATCGTCCCGCAAAGACACCCGCCTTTCATGACAGATCTCCTGGAAAGAAGGAGAGGCCCGGCGCAAGCGCCGGGCCTCCTGAAGTGAACCGCCCGAAAGCGGGCGAAGGTTAAGCCATCCACCAGCGCTCGGCGTTCTTGTGACCGTCGAGCTCCCAGTTGTTGGCCATCTGCTTGGGCAGGCCGATCTTGTTGCTGGCCGCGTGGGTGTAGGCCATGAACAGAGGAATGATCGAGCCGCCGTCGTTGTGTACGATGCGCTGCATCTCGACGTAGAGCTCGCGCCGCCTGTTGCTGTCGAGCTCGCTCCGGGCTTCGATCAGGAGCTTGTTGAAGCGCTCGTTGACCCAGAAGGCCTCGTTCCAATCGGCACCGGCGGAGTAGATCTGCGAGAAGATCCAGTCCTCGGTCGGCCGGCCACCCCAGTAGCTGGCGCTCCAGGGCTTCTTGAGCCAGACGTTGGACCAATAACCGTCGTTCGGCTCGCGCACCACCTCGATGGTGATGCCCGCGGTCTTGGCGGACTCGGCGAAGAGCTGCGCCGCGTCGACCGCGCCCTCGAAGGCGGTGTCGGCAACGTGGAACTGGACCGTCAAGGAGTCCATGCCGGCCTTCTTGAGATGGAACTTCGCCTTTTCCGCATCGAACTCGCGCTGCGGCAGCTCTTCGGGCGTGGCGCGGAAGATGTTGGCCGGACCGACCGGGTTGTCGTTGCCGAGCTCGCCCTGGCCCTTGATGATCTTCTGCAGCATTTCGCCGCGGTTGATCGCGTGCTTGAGAGCGAGGCGCACGTCGGCGTTGTCGAAGGGCGCCTTGTTCGTGTGCATCGGCATGGTGCAGTGCTTGTTGCCGGTGATCGGGAAGATCTGCAGGTTCTTGTCCCGCTTCAGCAGGTGGATGGTCTTGAGGTCCAGGTTCGACATGGAGTGGAGCTCGCCGGTCTTGACGGCTGTCGTCCGCGCCGCGGCGTCGGCGACGAAGAGGTTCTCCACGGAGTCGAAGAAGGCCCGGCCCTCCTTCCAGTAGTTCGGGTTGCGCTTGACCTTCGTATTGATGCCGGGGTCGAAGTTTTCGAGCATGTAGCCGCCGGTGCCGGTGCCCGACTCCCAGTCGATCCCGCTCTCGCCCTTGGCCGGGCAGATGCACAGGTGATAGTCACTGACCAGGAAGGGGAAGTCGGCGTTGCCGCCGTTCAGCGTGACGACCACCGTGTCCTTGCCGTCGGCCTTGATCTCGGTGATCGGCGCGACGATGCCCTTGGCCGCCGACTTGGTTTCCTCGCCCCGGTGGTGGTTGAAGCTGGCCACAACGTCGTTGGCGTCCATCGTCTTGCCGTTGTGGAACTCCACGCCCTTGCGCAGCTTGAAGGTCCAGACCGCGGCGTCGTCGGAGGCATCCCAGCTCTCGGCAAGCTCACCGACCAGCTCGCCGCTCGGCGCGATCTCGGTCAGGTTGTTGCGCAGCTGACCGAAGCTGACGTTGATCATGTAGGAGTCGAGGGTCTGCGCCGGATCCAGGTTGTCGCTGGTCGCCCCGCCGGTCAGCGCCTGCTTGTAGTGGCCGCCCTTCTTGGGACCCATGGCTTCGACCGCCTTGGAGGCCATGGTGCTGGCCAGCGCCGTGGTCGCGCCCAGGGCCAGGGCGCGGCCCATGAACTCGCGCCGGCCGATCTTTCCTTGGCTGAGCAGGCCCGCGTAGTAGTTCAGTTGTTTCATTGTCTTCTCTCCCTGTTGCCGCGGCGCGACCCTCTCCCTGGGGCGCCGCTTCCGGATATTGGCGCCCATTGAACCTCATTCGGGGAGGCCGTCATAGGGGGCAATGCGCTCGAATCGACCGAATCTCGGCGGAGATCGGCCCGGATCGGCCGGCAAATACCCAGGGACCTCGGTGTTGCCGGTCAGCCTCAACACCAGGGCGAAGCAAAGCCGCCGGGCCCGCCTCAAGGTTTAACCGCCGGGGCGTTGCGGCGCCCGCCGCCCGTGGAGCGGCGCTCTACAGCGAGTCCCCGTCGGCGGAATTCCAGGCTAAGATGTCGCGTTGGACGGCGCGGGCCCGGGCTTGAATCAGGGGCCCCTGCCGGTTGAGGGGCTAGACAGGCAGAAGGACGGGGACCTTCGACATGGCGAACATGATCGACCGGCTGCACCAGGACCATAGCAACATGACCCGGCTGCTCGACGCGCTGGACCGTCAGGTGGCCGTTTTCGAGCGGAACGAGGCGCCCGACTACGAGATCATCCAGGGCGTGGTCGACTACTTCCTCGACTATCCCGACCTCTGCCACCATCCGCGTGAAGACCGCATCGCGCGCAAGCTGATCGAGAAGGGGGCGGTCGACGATGCGGCGGCCAAGACCCTCCTGGCCCAGCACGAGGAGTTGGGCCAGCTCTCGCGCCGCTTCGCCAAGATGGTCGGGGAGGTGATGCGCGAGGCGGAGGTGCCGCGCGCGAGGTTCCTGCGCGCGGCCCGCGAGTTCATCGACACGCAGCGCCACCATATGGCCATGGAGGACGAGCACTTCTTCCCCGTCGCCGAAGCCCTGCTGGGTGCCGAAGACCTCGAGGCGCTCGCGAGCGAAGACGACGGCCGCGCCGACCCGGTGTTCGGCGGCCCGGCGGAGGAGCAGCGCTTTGCCCGACTGCGCGACTCGATCCTGAAATGGAGCGAGACCGGCGCCGGCAAGTCGTGACAGGGGCTTTTCCGGCGAGAGCGCCGGTTTTCGGCCGACGTCTCGCCCAGGCCGGCAGCCCGTAACACTTCGTTACACGCCGGAGTAGGGTACGGTTTCCTACCGAAAGTCGCCTCAGGTGCAGGCTTCGACCGACGGCAATTGGCAGTTGCGGCCTGAATTTTGCCTGTTCGATGCCGCGTCGGGCGGCCAAGCCCCTGCACGCTATTGTAACGCGACTGTCGCGACACTATTCGCCTAGTCACAAAAGCTTACAAAACTCATCACTTCATAAAATGACTTCCCGGCACCGGCTGATACTTTGAGCGCTCAAGTGACAGGACTTGAGGGGCCTCCGGGTTGGCCCGCAAAAGGTAACCATGGCGCGAATTTTCCTTCCAGTCAGCAAACCTCGAGCATTCGCGGCAACGAGACAGGCGCAGACCGGGCACGGTGCCACGGTCGCGATCTGGAACCCCCGGATCATGAACCGACTCTGTTACCGAGACCGCCAGCCACGTCCCGGACCGGCGCCGATCAACTGAGCACGAGCACGGAGCAATGACGAACACATTTGAATCAAAAGCGGGGCATCCCGCGACCCAAGGATCCCTCGCCATGGCCGCCGAGAATCCCGGTCACCGGGTCTCCGCCGCCCGCCGGCACGGGGACTACCTCTCCGACCTCGAAGCCGCCACCCAGGAGCTGATGCGGGCCCTGGACGGTCTGCAGCGACTTGCCGACCAGCCCGGTTACGAGTTCGTCGACCGCCTGATGACCGGCTACATCTGGTCGGTCGAGCAGATCCAGGAACTGAATTCCGGGCTGAGCTTCGAGCTCGAGGAACGGAACGCCCAGGCGCCCTGTCTAAGGTCTTAAGCGGCCTCAGACGATTCCCGGCGCCGGCACAGAGCCGGCGCCGGACCACGCCCCCCACGCCAATGATGCTTTCACAACCGGTCACGCGGGCACGACCGCCCGCGTCGGCGCGCCTCCTGCATCAAAGCCGTGTGAGCCGCCCGCTGGGCCGATGAACCTCCATCGCCAATAGTGCGATCGCTATAGCCAACCGAGACTATCTTGGCTAATGTCGCGTTCTCCTTATGTCTCAACCCGCGGTCGTGCCGTCTTCGTTTATCTTTGCGCTATCAATAGCCGGACGATCCAGCCAGCCCGACGAAACGACCAGGGCGCGCGTGCGTGGAGGAACAAACTGCGAGAGCGGCGACGGTTCCTAATCGCTGCCGTGGGCGCCGCCGCCGCCTTGGCGCTGGCCGGCTGTTCCCAGGAAGAGAACTCTACACCGCAAAGCGTCTTGAGGGTCGGCGTGCTGCCGGGCGAGCAAGCCGAAGCCCTGCGCGAGAGGTACGGGCCGCTCACCGAGCACCTCGCCCGCGTAATGAACCAGGAGATCGAGTTCGTGATCCCCGACAGCTATGGACAATTGGTCCAGCTCTTCGGGTCAGGGGCGGTTGACATGGCCAATTTTGGCGGCGCCACCTTCGTCAGCGCGGCGGCGCGGCACGACGCGGTGCCGCTCGTCACGCGTGACATCGACGCCGAGTTCAGCACCTACTTTCTGGCGCGCGCCGACGCCGCCGGCCCCGGGATCGAGGACTTCGCCGGCCAGGACTTCGCATTCGGCTCCGAGCTCTCGACCTCCGGCCATCTCATGCCACGTTATTTCCTCCAGGAGCGGGGACTGGTCCCGGAAACCTTCTTCGCAAGCGTCCGCTATTCCAGCGGGCACGATCGCACCGTCTCCCTGGTACGCAACGGGCAGGTGAGCCTAGGCGCCGTCAACAGAGAGATGGTGAAGGCGATGCTGCGCGACGGACGCTTGGGGCCGAATGAGTTGCGAGTCGTCTGGGAGACGCCGCCCTATGCCGACTACGTTTGGGCCATCCAGCCGGGCTGGGACGAGTCCTACGTCGACCGTTTGCGGGACGCCTTCCTGGCCCTGTCGCCGGCGGATGCGGAAGGGGCCAGGATCCTCTCGGGTCTTCGCGCGGGGGGATTCCTTCCGGCACACCAACGCGACTACAACAGCCTGCGCAAGGTCATGGCCAGCCTGCCCCAGTTCAAGACGCTCTTGGCCGCGGAGCCCCGGTAGTGTCGCCGTTGTACGAGAGCATAAGGCGGTATTCGGTTCTCTCCATTCTTCTCCTGGTGTTCTCCTTCGCCGGGATTTCGGTCCTGCTGATCTGGCAGGAAGCGGGCATCGCCGAAAGCCGAGAGCGCAACGCGGCGTTCCATATCCCGGTGATGCTTCACACGGCCAAGATCGGGACGCAGCTCGCCCAGGTGGTGACCCGACTGCAGTCGGACATCGATGATATCCAGTCCCACGGAGAGGCCGAGGCTCACGGACACCTGACGTCACAAGCGCTGCAGAACTCGCTCTACATCATCGACCAAGAGCTGAGCGCGATCACCGCCCTGCAGACCGCCTTCGGCGGGGCAAGATATGAGGCGACCCACGAGCGCGTGAGGGCCGCGTATCGGGCGCTGCGTCCGGTCATCGAGACCCCGCCGGCGTCGCCGCTTGCGAAAGACCAGATCGAGGTCCTGCTAGACCGGCGAACCGAATTGAAGAACCTGAGCCTCGCCGTTCAGCAATTGGAGAGGCTGCACGTCACGTCCCACCACCAGGTCAACCGGCACTTGGACGCGCAGATTCGACGCAGAAACCTCGTCGTGTTCCCCGCCGCGGTCGTGCTCCTTTTCTGCGCGCTGGTCGCTTTGAGATACCTCACGTCGCAATCCGGAAACGCCCTGGTGCGCCTGGAGCGGACGGACGACGCGCTGCGCGCGAGCGAACAGCGGTTCCGGGACATCGCCGAGGCCGCGTCGGACTGGTTCTGGGAAATGGACGCCGATCTGCGCTTTACATGGTTTTCGGATCGCTACGCCGAAGTCGGGTTCGAAAGCGACAAGCGGCTCGGGAGAACACGCTGGGAAACCACGGCGGACAGGGACACCTCGACGCCCGCGTGGCAGGCCCACAAGGCCGACCTGGAGGCGCGGAGGCCGTTCCGTAACTTCGTGCACAGCGGCAAGGACCGCGACGGCAGGACCGTCGTGATGTCGGTCAGCGGCACGCCGGTGTACGACGGGTCGGGAAACTTCAAGGGCTATCGTGGCACGGCGGCCGACATCACGGAACGTGTCCGGAGCGAAGAGGAGGCGAGAAAGAGCGAGGCCTGGTTCCGCACCACGATCGACCAGATTCCGTCGGCCGTCTCCCTGAAACACCCGGACGGGCGTTACTTTCTGGTCAATCGGACCTTTAGGGACTGGTTCAACCCGAAGGACCGGGAACTCCAGGATAAGACCGCGATGGACCTCGTCCCCAGTGCTCATGCCCGCGAGGTCATGGCCATGGAGCAGGAGGTTCGAAGACGGAGGGCCCCGGTCACCAGGGAGCTGGAGATCCCGGCGGGAGACGGCAAGAAGCGCATGGCCTTCGTCCACAAGTTTCCACTGTTCGACCCTGACGGCGAGCTCGCCGCGATCGGCACGATCGAAACCGACAGCACCGAGCTTAGGGCGGCCGAGGCGCAGCTGCGGCAGGCGCAGAAAATGGAGGCCGTCGGCCAGCTGACCGGCGGCGTTGCGCACGACTTCAACAATGCCCTGGCGATCATCCAGGGGAACCTGGAACTGGCGCGCAGCAGGCTGCCGCCTGACGACGGCTGCCTGCGCTGGCTCGACGCCGCCATTACGGCGTCCCAACGCGGCGCGACCCTGACGCAGCGCCTGCTCGCGTTCGCCCGCAAGCAGGCGCTGCACCCCCTGCCCGTTGCCGTCGACCAGCTGGTCGGAGGGATGCGCGACCTGCTGCGCGGAACGCTGGGGGAAACCGTCGATATCCGGGTGGTCCTCGAGCCCGAGCTCTGGGCGGTCGAGATCGACGCCGGCCAACTGGAGAACGCCATTCTCAACCTGGCGATCAATGCCCGCGACGCGATGCCGGGGCACGGCAAGCTGACGATTGAGGCGTCCAATGTGCGCCTGAACAACGCGGAAGCTTCGGCCCAAGCGCCGCTGACGGCCGGAGACTATGTCCTGATCGCCGTGTCGGACACGGGATGCGGCATGACGCCGGAAACGCTGGAGCACGCCTTCGAGCCGTTCTTCACGACCAAGGACGTCGGCAAGGGAACCGGCCTCGGCTTGAGCATGATCTACGGCTTCGTCAAGCAGTCGGGCGGGCACATCACGATCTACAGCGAGGTCGGGGAAGGCACGACGGTCCGGATCTATCTGCCGCGCCACCTGGGAACGCCGGAGACCCAGGAGAGCCGGCCGGCGAAGGATGACGTCAAGCACGCCCGGGGCGAGGTCGTCCTGGTCGTCGAGGACAACCCCGAGCTGCTCACGTCGCTCCTGGACATGCTGGAATCGCTGGAATACCGGGTCCTGACCGCCTCGTCGGCGAGCGACGCCCTGGAGGTCCTCGAGTCCTCCTCGCCGGTGGATCTCCTGCTGTCCGACATCGTCCTGCCGGGAGGCGTGGGGGGCGCCACGCTGGGCCGACAGGTGCGCGAGCGCTTCCCCGGACTGCCGATTCTCTACATGTCCGGCTACAGCGAGAACGCCTTGGCGCACCGCGGCAATGGCGAGGCCGCCGGTCACCTCCTGCAGAAGCCGTTCCGCCTCGCCGACCTGGCGCGCGAAGTCAGGCGGGCGCTGGACCGGCAGGACGCCGAAAGCCGCTCGGCATGATCATCTAGCTGGTCAATTCGCCCCAGAGGAGATCCGGCAACCTAGAAAATCGCCCCATGGGATATCTCGTTCCGCCGGTTCCGCATAGAGCAGATCGTGATTGAATGGACTCGCCCGGGGCGATCCATTCAATCGCGTGAATCTGCTCTAACCTTAGGATTTAAAGCGGATTCACATGTTTGGTCGGACCCATGAATGGGTCCGACCAAACATGATCCACTCTAGTCACAAAAGATTACAAAAAACAGCAAAACATAAAATGACTCACGCAGGCGCTCTTGTATTTTGTGGGCTGACGGTAAGTCTTCCTGCGGGGCGGAACAGTAGACAGAAAGGGCACCGATGGCCCGTATTCTGCTTGTCGACGACGAGCCTCAACTTCTCCTGGTCATGGAGCAGGCTCTGAGCGAAGCCTCTCATGAGGTCACGGCGGTCTCGGACGCACGGAAAGTGCTTGCGGGCCTGGTCGGGGCCGACTTCGATCTCCTGGTGACCGACATGCTGATGCCGCGCGTGGACGGCCTCGAAGTCATCGCCCACTTGCGCCGGCACAACCCGGAGATCGGCGTGATCGCCATTTCGGGCGGCGGGCACTTGCCCTCGTCGTTCCATCTGAAGCTGGCATCGCAGTCCGGGGCCCTGGCGGCGCTCGAAAAGCCCTTCTCCCTCGATCGACTGGTCGAGACCGCGCGGGACCTCCTCGGCCAGGCATCCCGCCGTGAGCCCGCCGCGGCCCTCCCCGTCGCCGAGCCGGTGCCGGCCGGCGAATGACGCGCGGAGGGCGGCAGCTGGTCTGACGCCGTCGGATGAGAGCGCCGGGAACACCCGGACCCGCATTCTCCTTGAGCTTCGCGCCGCGTCTCGCCGGTTCAGGCAGCTCGCGGCTTTGGGGCGGCCTCTTCGCCGATTTTCTTTACCGGCTCCGGCAATGCGGAAACCGCTTGCGGTTCCGTCCGCATCGCATGCCGACAGAGGTCGGATAAATCACAAGCACTGCAGGGCCGCGTGACCAAGCCCCGCGCGTGACGCGTTTGCTTGCACGCGGTCGGCAGGTCGCGGCTCGCGATACGCAGATAGGGGCTCAAATCATGGGCCAAGGGATCTCTCCTATCAGCCCCCTGACTACTCATAGGCATGCGCATGGTTAACAAAGCGTTAAGGGCCGACTTTAGTGAATCCGCTCGATATCAGTCTGTTAGAGCAGATCCGGAATCCCCGGCCGCCAGCGCTTCTTCGATAAAGCCGGCGGGGTCGGTGATGAATTCGCGATAGAGGCGGAAATGGTCCGTCTCGGTGAAATCGATCTCCAACAGGCCCGACCGAGTGATCTCCAGGAGACGCGCGCAGGGCAGCGCCATCAAGAGCGGCGAGTGGGTCGCGATGATGACCTGGGCCTTGGCGGCCCGATGGATGCCGTCGAGGATGCGCAGAAGCTCGAGCTGGCGACGCGGCGACAGCGCGCTCTCCGGCTCGTCCATGAAGTAGAGCCCCTGCCGCGCGCAGCGCTCCTCGAAGAAGCGGATGAAGCCCTCGCCATGCGACCAGGAGAGGAAATCCGGCGGCGCGCCGCCAGACTCCATGGCCGCATGATCGAGATAGCGCGCAACCGAGAAGAAGGTCTCGGCCCGAAAGAACCAGCCGGTGGTCACCTTGGGAAGCCACTGGGCGCGCAGGGCCTCGGCCAGCAGCGCGCCGCTGCGATCGATCGCGCTCTCGTGGTCGACCGGGCGGTAGCCCTTGCCGCCGCCCGCCTCGTCATAGCCGGCCAGCGCCGCGATCGCCTCGATCAGGCTGGATTTGCCGCTGCCATTCTCGCCGACCACGATGGTGACCGGGGTTGTGAAATCCAGCTCGAAGGCGCCCTCCTGGAGCCACGGCAGGTCGAAGGGATAGCCATCCTCCCGCCCGATCACCTCGGGCTGCGCGATGATGCGCTTGAGGAAGGGCGACGGGAGCTTGGTCTCGCGGTTTCTGCGCGCCATGACTGGCTATCCCTGGTTACAAGTCCGCTTTGGCTTATCCCACTCAGTCCCCGATCCGAAGTTGTCGCTCCCTTACGCCGTCTTCGGGCGGACCGTAGCGAATTGTTGCGACCGCACCCCTCATGAAATCGGTAGCTTCCAAAATCGGCACAACGGTTTCCGCCAGCTTGTCCGCATCCGGGCCATAGATGTAGAGGCCGCCGTCACTGCCATCGACGGCGATTTCATTGCCGTCGTACTCGCCCACCGCCGCGTCTTCGATGGCTTCCTCGAGCCTGTCCTCAAGTTCGAAGAGCCGGGACAGATCCGTCGATCCATAGGTGAAATGCACAATTACGGCGTGTTCGACATCGGCCATGAGGGGTCTCCATCAAAAGGCGCAAAAAATCAGCGGAATGAAAAGTATGACTGGCCTTAAGGCCTTGCTGCCCCAAACCTGCTTGCTCTCTCTTAACACCGAGCCCCAGGCACCTACTGCAGCAGGGACCATCCGACGAGGCCGAGGTTGAGCAGGCCGCCGAGCGCCAGCACGGCGAAGGTGAGGGCCATGCCGGCCTGGCGATACTTCAGCGGCTCCGGATCCTGGCATACGCCGTAGGCGTGCAGCGCGCGTCCGGCCAGCAGCGCCAGTCCCAGGCCATGGAGCATCCAGAGCGGCGCGCCTTGCGCCTCGGCCAGGGCCATGAGGATGAGGGCCAGGGGCGCGTACTCGGCGAAGTTGCCGTGGGCGCGCATGCGCCGCTGGAGCGTGGCGTCGCTGCCGTCGCCGAGCGCGACCTTCGCCGAACGGCGCGCGCCGATCACCCGGAAGCTCAGGTAGACGAAGAAGAACGCCGCCAGCGCGGCGTAGAGGGCGGTCACCGCCATAGGGCGCTCTCCGTCAGTCTCGCGTCGCCAGTTCGGGACCCCGGGAATCGGGCGTGAGGCCCGCGATCTCGAGGATCAACTTCTTGCGCACCGCCTGGGCGAAGCTGAGGTCGCCGTCGGCGGTGACCACGAAGCTGCCCGGCCCGCCGATCAGCTCGGCCTCGAAGGCCGCCTCCAGGTCGTAGCCACCCGGTTGGCCGCTGCAGCGCCGGCAGGCGACCGCGAGGCCGTTGATCACCACGCCGGCCTCGAGCGCCGCGCGGCGCGCCTCGTGGATCGGCATGCCGTAGAAATTGCTGGCGCTGTCGGCCGAGAGGTCGATCACCTGGCGCGGCGCGCGAAACTCGTTGGTCTCGATCAGGCCGAGGCCGAAGGCGAGCGCGTTGCCGATCGCGTTGGGGCCCCAGGCCTTGCGCGGCGCGGCCATGAGCTTTTCGGCGAAGGCGGCCGCCGAGTCCTTGCCCTCGATCACGGTCCAGGGCGCGACGACCTCCTGGGAGTCGGCGTCGCCCCACTCGACATAGGTCACGGCGATGCGCTGGTCGTAGCCCTGGGCGATGACCGCCAGCACGTCGGGGTGGGTGATGGCCGAAGCGTAGCCCTGGCGCTGGAAACGAATCTCGTCGTCGTCGATCGAGCGCGAGGCGTCGGCCAGCAGCACGAGCTCCAGATCGACGCCGTCCCCGGCGCTCGCGGCCGGTGCGCAGCAGAGCGCCATGAGAACCAGGAGAATTCGTGCCATCGCGCGCCTTCGCTCCAGCCGGTCCAAAGTTTCCGGAGCCTATCACAATCTGCAGCGCGTCATGCGAGGATCGCGCGCCGTCAGTGCCCCTTGAACCCACTCCCTTGGGAGAGGGTGGCGAGCGGTCAGCGAGCCAGGTGAGGGCAAGCTAGGGGGCGGCGAGCAGGGATTCCAGCTGGTCGATCAGGGGGGCCTGGCCCTTGTGCAGCTTCTCTTTCGCCTGGTCGAGCGGGACCCAGGCGGCGCGGTCGACTTCCGGGAAGGACTGCATTTGCCCGGAGCGCGGCGGCCACTCCATCTCGAAGTCGTTGCTGCGGACCGCCGCGGCGTCGCAGTCGCCCTCAGCGGCCCAGGCGTGGATCACCTTGCCGCCGGACTGCCGGCAGGGCTCGAGGGCGGTGAAGAGTCCCGCGCCCGGGTCGAAGCCGGTCTCCTCCCGAAACTCGCGCTTGGCCGCCGCTAGGGCGTCCTCCCCGGCTTCGAACTCGCCCTTGGGGATCGACCAGGCGTGCGCGTCCTTGTTCGCCCAGAAGGGTCCGCCGGGATGCACCAGGAAGACCTCGACCCGCCCCTCGCGCTTCCGGTAGAGCAGCAGTCCGGCACTCTGCTTAGCCATATCCGCTTCAGTCCACGGGTTTCGGATTTCCGTGAGCCGCTTAGTCTAGCCCATGAACCGCAAAGTGGACCGCACCCGGATGAATATACCGAAACAGCACGGTGTTCATGAGTTCCGGGTTCTTTGCAAGCAGCTCCTTGGTCAACGATTTGTGGACCAATCCAAGGTTTCTCAAGAACGTTGAAACAGGGCACTGTGCGGTTTCCATCACCGTGTTTCCGCTCTCCAGAGACAACTCCATCACGTCCTTATTGGCGCGCATGCACAAGACGTTGGTGTACTCGTGAATCGTCACTGTCTTTTTCGATCCGGGGACAGCGAAGGTCAGTAGCTCCCAAGACGACTGGATCGCCACGGTCGTGAACAAAAGCAAACGTATCGTTTCAAAAGTTCGTGCAGTGTCGCCGAACCGGAGATGCAACAAGCCGGCTACGGAGGTGACCACATCATCGGGTTCGAAGTCTTGTTCGTTCGAGATATCGACCCTATCGACGCTTGTGATTTCGCAGTCGATCTTGAAGGACTTCAAGAGCCATCCCTTCGCATTGTCGGTCCGGTTGCCAGGGCGCTATTAGACTATCATTCGTAGACCGCGACCGCGTCGCCGAGCTTTTCACGGTCCGGCGCCACGCCGAGCCCCGGCGCGTCGGGCGCGCGGGTCGAGCCGTTCATGTTGCGCGCGCCGCCCTCGGCGGTGTCGAGGGTCAGCATGTCGTGGCACAGCCAGGTGGCGCGCCGATGGCTGGCCGGTGTCGCCTGGGCCAGGTGGACCGCGCCGGTGTCGGCGATCACGCTGCCGCCGGTCTCCTCGATGTTCATGCGCAGGCCGAAGGCGAGGCAGAAGTCGCGCAGGCGCCGGGCCTTGGTCAGGCCGCCGACCCGGCCGATCTTGAGGCCGATCCCCTCGCAGAGCCCCTCGCGCTGGGCGCGCACCAAGTCGTGGAGCGTGACGATGTTCTCGTCGAGGAACACAACGCCATTGGTCGCCCGGCGCACGGCGGCGCACTCCTCCAGGGTCTCGCAGGGCTGCTCGAAGGGGTGGCCGAG